>Ga0209429_10000146_pt1 | contig 50490 bp, 34 predicted proteins | sample BarGraNGADG00212_3_FD_184493 | JGI IMG/M metagenome (GOLD analysis project Ga0209429, IMG submission 184493) | Arctic peat soil microbial communities from Barrow, Alaska - Barrow Graham LP Ref core NGADG0004-212 (SPAdes) (version 2) | ecosystem: Environmental > Terrestrial > Soil > Wetlands >... | reverse complement strand
ATTGTTAAGATAAGGAACGATAGATGGAAGTTGTAATTTCTTTTCATCAGCGGCAGCAAGGACTCTTCTGGCAAAAGTCAACAGTTCACCACCCGGAAACAACGAATAATTCACGCTTGCAATCATATATTTTTTGTTTAAAGGTTAATACTTGATTTATTTCTATCCAACTTAATTACTTGATAGTATGTGTTTTATTACTATTAACGGTTCCTTTTAGTATCCAACATGCGGTTTATTTTCTATCTCTACCGATCCGGATCAATATTTTTTCGTCATTTTCTTATCTGTATGGACCCAGATCAATATTTTTCCGTCATTTTCTTATCTGTATGGACCCAGATCAATATTTTTCCGTCAATTTCTTATCTGTACCGATACAGATTAATATTTTTCTGTCAATTTCTTATCTGTACCGATACAGATTAATATTTTTCCGTCAATTTGTTATCTGCACAGCCGCAGATCAATATTTTTCCGTCAAATTGTTATCTGCGTCGATGCAGGTTGATATTCTACCGTTTATTATTCCTTCCAACTTTAAATTAAAAAGCAATGCCTTTGAAAGAGACTCACGTTTCTCTCAAAGGCAGTATACTAAAATCAGGCAAAAACAAAGAACTGTCTTTGTGCTGCTATTTTGATTTTTAATTGTGTATAAAAAGTATTCTCTACTCTCTCTCTCTCTCTCTCTCTAACAAATCAACAAATTCAACCAACAGGCTGTTGGTCAAACCACGGTAAGGCGTATTATTTCGTAGCGTCAAAGTCATACAGATCCGGTTATAGCAAATGGATTATAAACTAAAAGACAGGCAATACGTAGGGAATATTCAACTAATAAAACATAAATACGATTAGTAGCGCACAAATTTAAACAAACTTTTTTTATTAATGCATAATAAAAATGAAATAAATTTAATATTTTTGGAAAATAAATATTAATAGGTTATGAAAAGCTGTATTAATAGGTGTTTTGTAAAAAAAACGAATAGCGTTTTTTCTTATCTTTTTAAAATTGAAACAAAAAAAGGCTGCTCAATTCTGAACAGCCTTATTCATTAGACATTATATAAGTTGAAATCCTGATAATTTCAAATATAGTAATAGTTAGAATAATGTTATGATAAATTTTAGTTCTGACCCCTAAACCCCCAAATGGGGGCTTAATAGTGGTTCTAAGAGAAATATATCATTAAAGAAGATATTAGATACTTCGTCTTAAAGCCCCCATTTGGGGGTTTGGGGGTCAAAAAATGACTAACTTATATAAACTCTATTGTAATAATATTTTTGAAATTTATTGCAAAGCTTTAATTTCTTTAGAAATAGCTTCATATTCATTATCCATTTGTAGGCGATAATACAATTGTTTTAATGGAATCATATATTCTACTTCTTTCGGTTTTAATTCAATTGCTTTTTTATAGAAAGGTAAGGCTTGTTTAAATACCTCATCAACTTTTGCTTCCTCTTTCTTGTAAAGATTAATATCTTTAATCTTATTCGCTTCTAATGATAATTTTACAGCCTTATTATAATACGCTCTGCCTAATTCGGCATAAAAATCACTATTTTTTGGATCCAACTCAATGGCTTTATTTAAAGCAACGATTGCATCTTCAAAATTCTCCAATGTCAAATATAATTGACCTTTTACAAAATGATATTGAGCAAAATTAGGCTCACGTTCAATAGCGGTATTCAAATAAACCAATGCTTCAGGAATTTTATTGGAATGAATATAGTGATTGATCAAATTTTGTAAAAACCAGGCTTGTGAAGGAAATTTATCAATTCCTTCTTTTAATGTTTTAACATAACTTGCAGTATCTTTTAAAGCTAAGTATTCAGTACAAAGATCTTGATAAACAACTGATACCTGATATTTTTTATCTTTCAGACTTTCAAAAATCCGAATGGCTTTGTCATGCATTTTTGCACTCGAAGCTGCCGCTCCGGTATAAAATGAAATCATATCGTAAGTAGAATCCATTTTAATTTCATTGTTCATGATCGGTAATTTCGGGATTTCCAAAAATGCTTCAAATGTTTTTACAGCTCCTTCGTAATTTTCTTTGCCGTATTGATAAGCACCATAGTCAATAAGATTTTGTCTGGTTAAATAATATTCTTTCAAAATTGGTTTGATATCTTTGGCAAATTTAGGTTTCACTTTGCCTTTTGCATCCGGAACCATATCAAGTTTAATTGCCTGAATAAAATAATCGTACGATTCCATAAGAGCTTTGCCTTTATTTAAGGTATCATAAGGCATATTCAATATTGCTTTTTTATATTGAATATCATTCTCTTTATTACCAATCAAACCGGCAACATACCAGGTTTCGGCAAGATCTTTTGTCGTAGAATCTTTTAAAGCCAGTTTAATGGCTTCACGAGCGCCGGCAAAATCCGGTGTTTCCATTAAAGCTTTATTCCTTGCTTTCGAAACGTTTGATTTTTGAGCAAAAGTGAACGTAAAACTTGTCACCAGAATAAGAAATAAAATGATTTTTTTCATAACGAGTAATTGTTTTTATGTTAGTAATTTAGTTGAAAGAAATGACATCATGCGTCAGTGCTTTCCATTGTTAATTATTCTTCTGTTGTTTCTATTTCAGTTGTTTGATTTTCAATAGCTAAATCATCGGCAATAGGAATTTCAGTTGAAGTTTCTTCAACTACTTCTTCAGCAATTGTTTCTGATAACACTTTACAAACCGAAGCAATTTCATCATTTCGTTTTTCGAGATTGATTAAGCGAACACCTTGAGTTGCGCGTCCCATAATTCTAAAATCAGCCACTTTAATACGAATGGTAATACCCGACTTATTGATTATCATTAAATCGTTTTCATCTGTAACGCTTTTGATAGAAACCAATTTACCGGTTTTATCAGTAATGTTCATGGTTTTCACACCTTTACCGCCACGATTTGTTACACGATAAACCGCTTCACCATTTTCGTCATCCAACAAAGTACGTTTACCATATCCTTGTTGCGAAACAACCATAATGTTCTCGTTTTCTTCCTTGTTTACACAAATCATGCCAACCACTTCATCCTGACCGTCTTCGTCAAGCGTCATCCCGCGTACTCCGGTGGCAGTACGCCCCATTTTACGTACTTTCGATTCGTTGAAACGAATGGCACGTCCATTGCGGTTAGCCATCAATACTTCGGCATTTCCATCAGTCAAACGTACTTGTATTACCTGATCATCCTCGCGGATGGTTATTGCATTCACTCCATTTTGACGTGGACGAGAATAGGCTTCCAATGAAGTTTTCTTTATTACTCCGTTTTTGGTACCGAAAATCAGATAATGCGAATTGATATATTCCGAATCGGTTAAACCTTTCACACGAATAAATGCATTCACTTTATCGTCGCCATCTATGTTCAGCATATTCTGAATGGCACGTCCTTTGGATACTTTTGTTCCTTCCGGAATATCATACACTTTCAACCAGTAGCATTTACCTTTTGTGGTGAAGAACAACATAGTGTTGTGCATCGAAGCCGGATATATGTATTCAATAAAGTCTTCGTCGCGCGAATCGCTGCCTTTTGAACCAACCCCACCACGATTTTGAGCTCTAAACTCGGTCAACGCTGTACGTTTGATATATCCAAGATGCGAGATAGTGATAATCATTTCGTCGTCGGAATAGAAATCTTCCGGATTGAATTCTTCCGAAGAATATACAATTTGTGTACGGCGTGCATCACCATATTTTGCTTTCACTTCCAGTAATTCATCTTTAATAATTTGCATGCGAAGTTCCACTTTTTCCAGAATTTCTTTCAAACCGGCAATCAGGTTTATCACATCCTGATATTCAGCACGAAGTTTATCCTGCTCCATTCCGGTAAGTTGACGCAAACGCATTTCAACAATAGCACGGGATTGAATATCGGACAAACCAAAACGTTCCATCAAACGTGTACGGGCTTCGTCAGGAGTTTTTGAATCACGAATAATTTGTATTGCTTCGTCCAGATTATCCAGAATAATCATAAACCCTTCCAATAAATGTGCTCGTTTTTCAGCTTCGGCCAATTCGAATTTGGTACGACGAATAACCACTTCATGACGGTGATCAACGAAATAATGAATCAAATCTTTCACGTTCAACATGCGTGGACGACCATGTACCAATGCGATGTTATTTACACTGAATGAAGATTGTAACGCTGTATATTTGAATAGTTTATTCAGAACTACACTCGAGTTGGCATCACGTTTAATATCCACCACGATACGCATACCTTCGCGGTCTGATTCGTCGTTAATATGTGAAATTCCTTCTACTTTTTTATCTTCAACTAAAGCTACAACAGCTTTAATCAATTCAACTTTATTTACCTGATAAGGAATTTCTTTGATAATAATTTTTTCGCGACCCTGAGCGTCAATTTCAATTTCAACCTTCGAACGAACTACAATACGTCCACGACCAGTCTCGAATGCTTCTTTAACACCGGCATAACCATATATAATTCCACCGGTTGGAAAATCGGGAGCTTTAATATATTTCAGAATTTCTGAAATCTCAATATTATTATCTTCAATATAAGCGATAGTCGCATCAACAACTTCCGAAAGATTGTGAGGAGCCATATTGGTAGCCATACCAACGGCAATACCGGATGAACCATTCACCAATAAATTTGGAATACGACTTGGCAAAACGGTAGGTTCTTTCAGCGTATCGTCAAAGTTTAGTTGAAAATCAACCGTATCTTTGTTGATATCCACCAACATGTCTTCGGATAATTTGCGTAAACGTGCTTCTGTATAACGCATTGCAGCCGGACTGTCACCGTCAATCGAACCAAAGTTACCTTGCCCATCCACCAACGGATAACGCATCGACCAATGTTGAGCCATACGAACCAATGTACCGTAAATGGACGAGTCACCGTGCGGGTGATACTTACCCATTACTTCACCCACAATACGAGCAGATTTTTTATAGGGTTTATCGGAATTGTTTCCCAATTCGTTCATTCCAAACAATACGCGGCGGTGAACCGGTTTAAAACCGTCGCGAACATCAGGTAACGCGCGCGAAACAATCACCGACATGGAATAATCGATGTACGAAGACTTCATTTCTTCGTCAATGTTTACCTTTATAATTCTGTCTTGATCAATCATCTATTTCTATTTTTGTTACTATCTAAAAAATCGCACTAAAGTACTGCTTTTTCTTGAATTAGACAAGTGTTTTTTTAAAAAATTAGTCAAAAGAAAATTGTCTGTTTTCTTTCTTGAAAACCAGTAGCGAACAGCCTTAATTTCAATAATTTAACATAAATGCAATACTGAAATTATTCGAGAATTCCTTTTGCCACAAAACAGTCATCAAAAGAATCTGTTTTATCTGGTATGGATTCAAAAATTCCATAAACCGTCGAACCCGATCCTGACATGGAAGCGTAAACTGCACCCATTTTGTATAAATTTTGCTTTATTTCTTCTATGGCCGGATAACGGAAGAAAACTGATTTCTCAAAGTCGTTTTTGATTGAATTTTTCCATTCCGAAATTGGTTCTTTTATTAAATCTAAAAGCGAAATTTCAGGTTCTTCAGGTTTGACCTGTGAATAAGCTTCGGGTGTTGAAATATAAATATCGGGTTTTACCAATAATAAAAAATAACCTTTCAGTGATAACTCTATCTGTGTAAACACATTGCCTATTCCACTGGCAAACACGGCTTTATTTTGAATAAAAACCGGGCAATCGGCTCCTAACTTGGCTGCTAATCGTTCGAGTTTTTTCGTAGTTATTTTCAACTCAAACAATTCATTTAATAGTTTCAGCATAAATGCTGCATCTGACGAACCACCGCCCAAACCGGCTCCAAAAGGAATTTGTTTGAAAAGTGAAATATCAACTGCCGGAAACTGATATTTAGACCGTAAAAGCCGATACGCTTTGACAATTAAATTTTCTTCAGGATCGCCTCCAAATGATATTCCTGAAGATGAAAAACTATAATCGGAGCAAGTTTCAGAAGGAAGTACTTCCAACACATCGTTCAAACTAATGGGATAGAAAACCGTTTCGATAGTATGATAACCATTGGGACGTCGTTCTACTACGTTCAGTCCGAGATTTATTTTAGCATTTGGGTAAGACAGCATATTAATATTTAGTTTCCGGTCGGGAGTTTGAAATAGAGTTTTCAAAATTTGAAACTTTATTCAAAGATAAACAATATTTTTGATGTAAAAAAACACATGAAAAGCCTGCATTACATAAAAGAGATAAAGTTATCAACAGTCTGTTGATAAATTTTCGATGGAGAAATGGAAATTGTTTTGTACTTTTGAAAACCACAAAATTGTAAATCTTTAAATTGTAAATATAAAAATGGCTGAAAAACGCAACTATAGTAAGAAACCTACTAGCCCCGCTCCTATTCCTGCCAATGAATTTGGCAAATTACCACCACAAGCTCTTGAACTTGAGGAAGCTGTGTTAGGTGCCATCATGATTGAAAAGGATGCATATTCGCTGATTTCTGAAATTCTGAAACCGGAATGTTTCTACAAAGTAGCTCATCAAAAGATTTTTGAAGCTATAATGACATTAGCAATGCAGCAGGAACCAATTGATATGCATACGGTTACAGAGCAATTGCGGAAAATTGGAACAATTGACGAAGTTGGTGGACCTTATTATATTACCTTACTTACAGCCAAAGTTTCTTCGGCTGCTCACCTTGAATATCATGCACGAATTATTGTTCAGAAGTTTCTGGCTCGTGAACTGATACGTATTTCAAGCGAAATTCAAACTAAAGCATTTGACGATAAATCGGATGTGGACGACTTAATGCAAGAAGCTGAGGGAATGCTCTTTGAAGTATCACAACGGAATTTAAAAAAAGATGTAACTCAGATAAATCCTGTTATTGAAGAAGCCATCCACCGAATGCAATTGGCTGCCGAAAAACAAGGTGCAAGTGGTGTTCCAAGCGGTTTTCACAGTTTGGATAAAATTACTTCAGGTTGGCAAAAATCCGATTTGATTATTATTGCAGCTCGTCCTGCCATGGGAAAAACTGCTTTTGTACTTTCGATGGCTAAAAATATGGGCGTTGATTACAATACTCCTGTCGTCATTTTCTCACTCGAAATGTCGAATGTGCAGTTAGTGAACCGTTTGATAATGAATGTTTGCGAACTGGACGGTGAAAAAATTAAGAACGGACAATTAGATAAAGAAGAGTGGAATAAACTGGATAAAGATATAAAAGAACTGATTGATGCACCGATTTATATTGATGATACGCCCAGTTTGTCGATTTTTGAACTTCGAAGTAAAGCACGTCGATTGGTAAAAGAACGTAAAGTTCAATGTTTGATTATTGATTATTTGCAATTAATGAATGCCAGCGGGATGAGTTTTGGTAGTCGTGAACAGGAAGTAAGCATGATTTCGCGCTCATTAAAAGGGTTGGCTAAGGAACTCGATATTCCTATCATTGCATTGTCGCAGTTAAATCGTGGTGTGGAAGGTCGTTCAGGATTGGATGGGAAACGTCCGCAACTTTCCGATTTACGAGAATCGGGTGCACTTGAACAGGATGCAGATATGGTTTGTTTCATTCACCGTCCTGAATATTACCATCTTACTGAAGATGCACAGGGGAATTCATTAATTGGTATCGCGGAAATTATTGTGGCAAAGCACCGTAATGGTGCTACAGGAGATGTTCATTTGAAATTTAAAAATGTGTATGCTAAGTTCTTAAATAAAGATGACTTTGACAAGGATGATAATCAATTCAGTTCGGGCTATCAAACAATTTCTTCAAAAATGAATGATGCCGGAGCTAATTTTTATGGCGATGGTTCTTTAATTACACCATCAAATCCATTACAAGGAATCGGACGAAACGATGAAACTCCGTTCTAATTAAATTTAAGTTTAACTAACAATATCGAGGCTGTCAGATTACTGACAGCCTCACTTTCTTTAAGTCCCATTTAGGGAATTTAGGGGTTATATGTCGGCAAACTCGAAAACTCTTTCGAATAACGTAAATGCTGTTCTATATAATTTTCATTGTATGAAATAGTTACGTCGGTAATTTCACCTTTTCCGTTTTTCACCAATGTGTAAACCGGATTCACAAAACCACGATACGGAGCTAAATTCAACTTTTTATAGCGTTCCAATACTTCTGCATGAAGATTTTGATTCACTTTTACGCCATACATTTCAACCAACTTTTTTCCACCTTCGAAATAGCCGGTGGATTTAATGCGTTGAATCTCTGTTAATAATTGTCCGAATAACGTGCATAATTTTTGATAATCATTTACAACAACAAATGTTTCACCCTTGCGTTTCACTATTTCGATCACTTTACCGGCTTTTCCTTTTTCAAAAACCCAGGCAGCAATGAGTTGGCGGTTACGCATGTGAGCTTCTTCAATGTTTTTTCCGGGCTGAATGCGTGTAAGTTGAGTCAGTAAACCATTCATAATAAATTGATAATATTCAGCTTTATAGGCATCTTTGTCAGGTAAAAGTCTCAATTCAGTTATTTTCGGATCGCCCATATAATACAAGCCGAACAGGTCGGCACGTGCTTCTTCGATGGTTGATCCGTAAGCTTTCAACGCATCGGGATCGACACCCGGGAGCAATTTCCCCGAACCATGACCGAGACATTCGTGCAAGTCAGTATGCAGGTTATTGGTCAGCGAAGCAAAATCTTTAGCACGTTTACGTTCCACATCGCTCCACATAAATTCTTCGGCAAAACCATTGCCCAGCGAAGCCTGATCATAAGCTTCGGTAATGTTTTCGATAGTTACCGATTTCGAACCATACTCGTGGCGAATCCAGTTTGAATTCGGCAGGTTCACGCCGATAGGTGTAGCCGGATAGCAATCGCCGGCGAGTATGGTGGCCGTGATCACTTTAGCCGAAACGCCTTTTACCTTTTCTTTTTTGAATTTCGGGTCGATAGGCGAGTGGTCTTCGAACCATTGGGCATTGGCACTGATAATTTCCGTACGTTTGGTAGCTTCTATGTTTTTAAAGTTAACCATCGATTCCCAGCTGGCTTTCATTCCAAGCGGGTCGCCGTAAGTTTCGGTAAACCCGTTTACAAAATCAATCTGCGAAGCCAAATCTTTCACCCATTTAATAGAATATTCATCGTAAGTTTTTAAATTACCCGTTTTGTAAAAGTCAATCAAAGTATTGATGACATCTTTCTGTTTGTCGTTTTCTGCCACAGTGGCAGCTTTTTCCAACCAACCGACAATACGGGTAATCACTGCACCATAAAGTCCGCCCACTTTGTAGGTTTCTTCTACCAATACGCCATCTTTCTTCACCAATTTACTGTTCAAACCATACGAAACAGGCGTGCTGTCGTTCGGGTTTTTCATCTTGCCGTAGAACGATTCCACTTCGGACTGCGATACGCCTTCGCCATAATAATTGTTGGCCGACGTACGAATTAAATCCACTCCTTCCGCCTGATTGGTACGTTTGGGATAAACGGCAGGGTCGAAAATAATGGGTTTAAGCGTGGCAATCAATGCATCAACCGTTTCACCTTTTGAAAGGGGCAGTTTTTCAGCATCAATACTTTTTACCGCTTCTTCGAAGAATTTTTCGGAAAATTCCGGAACAAACTTATCTTCGGAATAATGATGATGAATGCCATTACCCATCCACACCCGTTTCAGGTAAGTGGTTAGTTTCGTGAAATCGGCCGACTGGCGGTCGCCACGGTAGTTTACATACACCGCCTCGAGCGTACGCCGAACGCACAAATTATACTTATTGTTCTGGTCGTACAAAATATCGCGGCCTTCGAGTGCCGCCTGGTTGAGGTAATAAACCAGTTCTTTTTGTTTTAAACTCAGTTTTTCGAAATCGGGAACGCGATAGCGCAGAATTTCAATGTCGGCAAACTTATCCACCGTGTATTTGAAATCTTCTATCTTTGGCGTGGAGTTTTTTTCAGCACCACAAGCCATCAGCATACTTGCCATACAAATTAGGGTTAGTTTTTTCATAATGAATACGAATTAGACGAATTTTTATCGAATTTCACGAATTGCAAAATTAGAAAATCTTTTCTAGAATACATAATTTATGATGCAAATGTACTTCTTCGCAGATTAAATTAATGAAGTCTTCAAATTCAAAAATAGTTATAAAATATTTGAATTAGAGACACTGGTTACTTAATCGCTAGAATTGCTTCATAGGGTGATAATCTACAAACCTGAACTAGATGACCCTTAACTTACCAAACATTATTATTTTTAACAAATTATTTGCATTGTGGGTCAAGAAAATTACCAACAGACCATTAACTATTACTTTATGTGTGAATTATATAATTCTTTCCTATAATTATGTAACTCTTTTTTTTTGAGATAATCTCACCTTTGTAGAGTGAAAATCCATTCACAAATAAAATCAAATATATGAAAACTAGAAATTTACTTTTAATGGCATTTTTTGTTGCTTCGCAATTTATGAATGCTCAAACGGCAGACTATAAGTTTGCAATTGGTTTAAATGTTATTCGTAATGAATATAACGGTGATTATGGCAATGGCATTTTTGATTTTAAACAAATACTGTATCCTTCAACAGGTTTATCGTTATCTTATTTTTTATCACCCTCATTTGATTTAGGTTTGCAGGGAAATTATGGAGCCTATGGCTACATTGAAAATACTAAGAATCTTGTAAAAACTGTGAATCAATTTCAAGGCGCAAAACTTGATGCTTCTTTATATACTCATTACAAATTTGATAATGGCTATATTTTGAAAAAGAATTCAAGATTATCGCCATTCCTTTCCTTGGGAATTGGTGTAGCTAAATATTTTATTAATAACTCATCAACTCCAAATCCTACAATAATAACCGGTGGAGTTGACTACGTTGACTTAATTGTTCCTGTTGGTGCAGGACTAAAATATTATATTACAAATCGATTTGCTATTCAATATCAATACTTGTATAATTTTACAAATAGTGATGTTCATGATCAAAACAGAAGTGGAGGTGTTGTGAATACAGTTTTTGGAACGGATGCCCATCCTTGGTCTAAACCGGGACCAGATCAATTTGGTCAACATGTAGTTAGCATTATATTTAATTTTGGCAAACTTAGAGACTCAGACAATGATGGTATAGCTGATAAATATGATAAATGTCCCGATACTCCAATTGATGTAAAAGTTGACGCAAACGGTTGTCCTGTTGATACTGATGGTGACGGAGTGGCTGATTATTTGGATAAATGCCCTAATACTCCAACAGGAGTTACCGTTGATGCAGTTGGTTGTCCGGTAGATTCAGATGGTGATGGCGTTCCTGATTATTTAGATAAATGCCCAAATACTCCAACATCAGTGAAAGTAGATGCTGCTGGTTGTGCTATAGATTCAGATGGTGATGGCATTGCTGATTATCTTGATAAATGCCCAAACACTCCAACCGGAGTTAATGTAGATGCTTCAGGTTGTGCAATAGATACTGATGGTGATGGCGTTGCTGATTATCTTGATAAATGTCCGGGTACACCTGCTGCGGCTTATGGAAAAGTAGATATGAACGGTTGTCCGCTCGATACTGATGGTGATGGCGTTCCGGATTATCTTGATAAATGTCCTAAAACTGCCGGTGAAGCATCGAATAATGGATGCCCTGAAGTAAAGAAAGAAGTTAAAACTTTGTTCCAAAAAGCATTGCAGGGAATTCAATTCCAAACCGGTAAAGCAGATATCAAACCGTTTTCGTTTCCTTTATTGAATCAAATTGCGAATATCCTTATTCTCAATCCTACTTACTTGATAGAAGTACAGGGTCATACCGATAATGTCGGAGGATATGATTATAACATTAATCTGTCAAATAACCGTGCTGCATCGGTTCGTCTGTATTTAGTTGATAAAGGAGTAACCCAGGATCGAATTACTTCTCAAGGATATGGTTACAACAAACCGGTAGCTGATAATAATACTAAAGCTGGTAAAGCAATGAATAGACGCGTTGAATTTGTAGTTACTTTTGAAAAGTAATATTCTTTCAAAGTTAAAAGATATAACCCAATGAATGAAAAGGAAGCTGTCTCGAATAGAGACAGTTTCCTTTTTAAGTATAAATAAATAGATTACAAAAACAAGAATTGTTTTTAAGATAAATTCGTCATAGATAATTATTAGTTGCTTATGATTATCTTTGCATTATGTTACAGAATTTTATCGCATCCCGCATACAGGCTCAGCTTCCGTTTGAGCCTACCGAACAACAAACCAAACTGATAGAAGAGCTTGGTGTTTTCTTGATGTCGACAGATAACGAAAAAGCATTTTTGTTGAAAGGGTATGCTGGAACCGGAAAAACATCGGTAGTAAGTGCGTTAGTGCGTGCGCTGAATGAATTAAAACAAAAAACCATATTGCTGGCGCCAACCGGACGTGCAGCCAAAGTAATTTCAGGTTATTCGGGATTCCCAGCATTTACTATTCACAAAAAAATCTACCGACAAAAATCCATGTCGGAATTTCGCTTTCAACTAGCTGATAATCTTCAAACTCACACACTTTTTATTGTGGACGAAGCTTCTATGATTTCGAATACCGGCACCGAAACTATTTTTGGTTCAGGTCGTTTGCTCGACGATTTGGTGGAATTTATATATAGTGGTGAAGGATGCAGTTTGTTGCTGTTGGGCGATACTGCTCAGTTGCCGCCTGTCATGCAGCCGCACAGTCCGGCTTTGGAACACGATAAATTACTCGGCTACGGACTGAAAGTGAATGAATTTACACTGACTCATGTGGTTCGTCAGGCATTGGAAAGCGGTATTTTGCATAATGCCACTTTACTGCGTCAACAATTAATCGAAGAGCGAACAACGCAATTTCCCAGTTTCGAATTAGAAGGTTTTTCGGATATTCGGAAACTAAACGGTATGGAATTGATTGACGAAATTCAGCGGTCGTACGATGGTGTCGGCGTTGAAGATACTATTGTTGTAACACGATCCAATAAACGGGCAAATTTGTATAATAATGGCATTCGGGCACGGGTGATGATGAAAGAAGACGAGCTGACTAACGGCGATTTACTCATGGTGACGCGGAATAATTATTTTTGGAATAAACCTTACAAAGAAATTGATTTTATTGCAAACGGTGATATTTTGCAAGTTCTCAGGGTACGAAAATACCATGAAATATATGGCTTTCGTTTCGTTGATCTGACCTTACGTTCATTGGATTACGATTGGGAAATTGATGCACGTATCTGGCTTGATGCCTTAAATGCGGATTCGCCTGCTCAAATGAATGAAATGACCAACAAATTATTTCAGTCGGTTGCCGAAGATTATCCCGAAATTACGACCAAAAGAGGACTGTACAAAAAAATATTAGAAAATGAGTATTATAATGCACTTCAGGTTAAATTTGCTTACGCTGTCACCTGCCATAAAGCACAAGGCGGACAGTGGAAAAAAGTTTTTGTAGATCCGGGACAAATAGCTGAAGAACAAATCAATAACGATTTTTACCGATGGTTATATACCGCATTGACTCGAGCCACAGAAACGGTTTTTTTAGTAAATTTCCCCGACACTGCTTTTGTTACGAAATGAAAATCTAAATCATGGAATTGATTATTCCATGTAATTGGCTAATTTAGTATCCATTGATCAAATTATGACTAAATAATTAAAACAAGTGATTGCAAATAAGCGAATTGAGTCATCAATCTCCTTATTTATTTAAAAAAAATGAAACATACGATGGCAAATTGCAACCGTTTTAATACTTTTGCAACTCAATTTCAAATAGGATTTGTATTAAAAATTAATAGCACTTAAAACATAGACAGAACAAGATGGGAAGAGCGTATGAATATAGAAAAGCGACAAAAATGAAACGTTGGGGTAATATGGCCCGTGTGTTTACAAAATTAGGGAAACAAATTACAATAGCAGTCCGTGAGGGTGGACCAGACCCTGATACTAATCCGCGCTTACGAATGGTGATTCAAACCACCAAAAAGGAAAATATGCCAAAGGAAAATGTGGAGCGTGCTATTAAAAAAGCTATTTCGCGTGATGAATCCGATTACAAAGAAATGGTGTACGAAGGATATGGTCCTAATGGAATTGCTATCGTAGTGGAAACTGCCACTGATAACCCCACGCGTACGGTTGCCAATATCCGTAGTTATTTCAATCGAAATGGTGGATCGCTTGGCATAACTGGCTCGTTACAGTTTTTGTTCGATCACAAATGTGTTTTCAGAATTGACACAAAAACAGGTGTTTCGCTCGAAGATTTGGAATTTGAATTAATAGACTTTGGAGTGGATGAGTTAGTTGAAGATGAAGAAGGTATCCTCTTATATGGTGATTTTCAATTTTATTCTTCTATTCAAAAATACCTGGAAGAGAACGGTTTTGAGATTTTAAGTGCCGAATTTGAACGTATCCCAAATGATATGAAAGAGCTTAACGAAGAACAAAAAGCGCAGGTAATGAAGTTGCTCGACAAAATTGAAGACGATGAAGATGTGCAAAATGTTTTTCATAATATGGTTGAATAAACAGTAAATTGCCATTTTCTATTCACCCAAAACTCGAAATAATCGTTCGGTCAGGATGCAGTTTTTTAGATACAAAGCATTAATATTACTGTTTTTGGAATATACATTTAATTTTTTACTTTTTCTAATTTCGTCCTCTGAAAATAACTCGATTTTTTTACAAGTTCTTTGATAATCAAAGCAGGTACATATACATTGGGTTCAAAAACTTGCAACAAGACGGAATCAACCAACACAGTTGAAGACAAACACCATAACATGAAAAGGGAAATCGATTGGGCTGGTCAAAATAACGCTCAGTTTTCGGCTGTTTTTCTGTTTTAAGTTGGCTTTATTTCAAAACTACGGTCAAATAGTTGATTTTAAATAAAAATACGATAAATATTTTGTGTTGTCAAAAATAAAGTTGTAAATTTGCGTCGAATTCAAAAACACAATAGCAAACCTGCTGTTGTTTCAACAATCAAATAAAACATAACATTCACAATCACAACGTTTTTCCACACGGAAAATCTCACCAAAACGTTTATTCATCACTTTATGAGTAATTACACCATTCTGCAATTAAATGCGAAAGACCTGTCCGAATTGAAGGACATCGCAACCGAACTAGGCTTGAAAGTTTCAAATTCATCCAAAAAAGAAACTTTAGTCTATGACATTCTCGATCAACAAGCCGTTGTTAATGCACAACGAAAAACTATTACCAACGAAAATCAGGAGATTGAACGAAAAAAACGTCTCCGTGTTCCTGTTAAAAAAACTCCTGAACAAAAAGCGGCTGGTATTGAACACAACACACAGAAATCAACTGAAAAGCACAGTCAAAATCTTGCAGTAAAAGATAGCACTGAAGCGCAAAAAAAAGTTATTAAACCTACTGATAATTCCCCAGTAGAAACTAAAAGCATTGAAAATAATTCCGTTGCCGAAGTTAAACCGACAAAGAAACCGAATAGGCAAAAACAAAAACCTACTAAAAAACCTGTAGAAGTAAAAGAAACTGCATCAATTCCTGTTACACCACCCACAAAGGTATTTGTATTGGAGGACAGAGACGAAGCTGATTCAAATTCAGATGAAACATTATTTGTTCCTGAAGTTTCTTCTGAAAATTTTGATGAATCTCCTGAACAAGTTATTCCTGCAGTTGAAACTACCGAAATCAGGTCATTAAGACATAATAACAACCCCAACAACGGGAATAACAACAATAATCGTAACAAATTCAATCAACGTCCCGATAAAGGTGAAAAACAATTTGATTTTGACGGTATTCTGGAAGGAACAGGAACGCTGGAAATGATGGCCGATGGCTATGGATTTTTACGTTCAGCCGATTACAATTACCTGGCTTCACCAGATGATATTTATGTATCACAGTCGCAAATAAAATTATTTGGTTTGAAAACGGGTGATACAGTAAGAGGTGCCATTCGTCCACCTAAAGAAGGTGAAAAATACTTTCCGCTTATCAAAGTTGCTCAAATTAATGGTCGTTCACCGGAATATGTCCGCGACCGTGTTCCTTTTGAACACCTCACTCCTCTTTTTCCTGATGTGAAATTTAACCTGTGCAGCGGTAAAAACGATACGCTTTCAACTCGTATTGTCGATTTATTCTGCCCCATTGGTAAAGGTCAACGCGGATTAATCGTTGCCCAACCTAAAACCGGTAAAACAGTTTTACTGAAAGATATTGCCAATGCTATTGCCTCAAATCATCCCGAAGTGTACATGATTGTACTGCTAATTGATGAACGTCCTGAAGAAGTTACCGATATGGCTCGCAGCGTGCGTGCCGAAGTGGTTTCATCTACTTTCGACGAACCGGCGGAACGTCATGTGAAAGTGGCAAGCATGGTTCACGAAAAAGCAAAACGTATGGTGGAATGTGGTCAGGATGTAGTTATATTACTTGACTCAATTACACGTCTGGCTCGTGCTTACAATACCGTTTCTCCAGCTTCCGGTAAAATTCTTTCGGGTGGTGTGGATGCTAACGCGCTGCACAAACCAAAACGCTTCTTTGGAGCCGCTCGTAATATCGAAAATGGTGGTAGTCTGACGATTATCGCTACAGCATTGACTGAAACCGGTTCAAAAATGGACGAAGTTATATTCGAAGAATTCAAAGGAACCGGTAACATGGAACTTCAACTCGACCGCAAATTGTCGAATAAACGTGTCTTCCCGGCTGTTGATATTATGGCTTCAAGCACGCGTCGTGACGATTTACTGCTCGACAAAGACACCTTGAATCGTATGTGGATTCTGCGTCGTCATTTGGCGGATATGAATTCCATGGAAGCGATGGAATTTCTGAAAGACCGGATGGAACGAACAGAAAACAACGATGAGTTCCTGGTATCAATGAACGCTTAATAAACTTATCCTTAATAGCTTAGTTAGAATCGCCTGATTATTCAGGCGATTCTTTTTTGTGATAATACAAGATTTAGCATTTCATGATAAGAAACTAATCAGAAAATAAATCTTAAATTTAATGCGTTTCAAGGACTATCTGAGGGGTTTTTGCACAAAATCGACCAAAGTATGCAGTTTTTTACTGTTTTTAGAGAAAATGCACTATCTTTGCACCTGAAATTTTTATAATTCAATAGTAGAAAAATAGATTTTTATGAAATTATTAGAAGGAAAAACAGCCATCGTAACCGGTGCTGCACGTGGTATTGGTAAAGCAATTGCGCTCAAACTGGCAAGTGAAGGTGCTAACATTGCATTTACCGATTTAATGATCGACGAAAATGCGTTGAAAACCCAAAAAGAAATTGAAGCTTATGGCGTAAAAGCGAAAGGCTATGCTTCGAATGCTGCTAATTTCGATGAAACTCACACGGTAGTTGACGAAATTGTGAAAGAATTCGGACGCGTTGACGTATTGGTAAACAATGCCGGAATCACCAAAGATGGCTTGATAATGCGTATGAGCGAAGGTCAATGGGATGCTGTTATCAACGTAAACTTAAAATCGGCTTTCAATTTTATTCATGCAATTACCCCTGTCATGATGAAACAAAAAACAGGTAGCATTATCAATATGAGCTCGGTTGTAGGCGTCTCGGGTAATGCCGGACAAGCCAATTATTCAGCTTCAAAAGCCGGTATGATTGGTTTGGCTAAATCGGTTGCCAAAGAATTAGGTTCGCGCGGTATACGTGCCAATGCCATCGCTCCGGGCTTTATCGAAACCGAAATGACTCACGTACTTAGCGACGAACAACGTGCAAAATGGGCTGAAGCTATTCCATTGCGTCGGGGTGGCAGTCCTGACGAAGTGGCTAAAGTAGCGCTTTTCCTTGCTTCCGATTTATCAAGCTATGTGAGCGGACAAGTTATCAATGTTTGTGGTGGAATGAACACTTAAATCATTTACCATTTTGACATTTACTATTTACCATTTAAACGCTCTGAAGAAATTTGGAGCGTTTTTTTATCGGTTAATCTTATTATACAAACGGCTGAACTTCAGATTTGAAATTCAGCCAATTGAGTGTTCAAATTTGCAAGTTTGGAAACTTGTTTTTAGTGGCTTTTTATGAAGTTTAGGGCGTAAAGGTCAAGTTACATCATTTTCATCCGCTAGTTGGCTGGGAAATTTCGTAAATTTATTTTCCACACTGCGTAGCCAATTGCCAGCATCATTAAGAAACCGAAACCATCGGGAACGGGAATTGACGGGTCACCTCCGGGATCAGTTCCTCCTCCATCATCAAGTTGATCATTCTGGATATTTTGTCGCGTGCTATTATCGGCAAATAACTTTAAATCAGTTTTTAATGAAGTGATGCCGTTATTTTGAAGATTGGAATTATTACTTGAACTTTTGTGCCCGACAGAAAAAGTTGTACCTTCATTTCCAGTTGAACCGTTACTGCTTTTATTCGGTATGAAAGGGTCTTTTGCTTGTATTGCTACATTTTCAGTGTTTTGTTCATAAGATGCGGCTGTGTTTTTCACCGGGTATGATGTGGCAGTATTTTTCCGCTCGGAACTATAATCAGGAACAGACAGTTCCGGTTCATCGTTTTGATAATTATTTTTTCCCTTGGGCGCATTTTTGATTCCTCCGTTAAAGTTAACACCCTGATTCTCTATAAAGTATTTTCTTTGTTTATATAAATCGGGACTTCCAATAGGGGAATAGAGCACAACTAAAAGTAATCCTGCTAACGGTAATACCCAAACCAATATATTTTTTTGCATTTTTTCTTATTCTACCAAACTATTAAACGTTTAGTTATCTCTTCTCCATTGGTTAATGCCTTTGCAACATAAACTCCGGGGTTTATATTGGTGGAAACAGTGGTTATTTCATTTGCACCAAAAATCACCTTTTTTATATAATGACCCGCCATATCGTAAAGACTCAGTTCACCATTTGAGTTGCTTATATTTTGTACGAAAATTGTTCCTTTTGAACTGAATAATTTCACTTTTATATCCGCATCGGGTGCATCTTTTTCGTTAGGACGGGTTATTATTTTAAACCTGTTTACTTTAGTTGGAGCTGACTCTGCTACAAACTTATAAGTTGAACCGCTTTCGGTTATATCTACTGTTTTGTTTTCTACTGAATCCACTAAATATACTCCCGCATATTTACTTGTGATATTCTGTTGATTAAAAGTAAATGTATATTCCACATCTTCACCTGCTTGGAAGCCCAACTCTGTATTGTTCATATCGGCAACAGCATCGACCTGATAATCGCCATCAACTTCCATAGCAAAAAGTTGTGGAGAAAGCGCTGAACCAAGAAATTTAACTCCATCCCAACCGTTATCGAAACCGCGTGTGCAAGTGGGTTCAGAGAAAATCCACATGCGGTCGGAGAAGCGGGCACCTTTGACATCAATCATTGTACAAACCTTGTCCGAAGATGAAGAATTATTGGCAGCTTTGGTACGTTGCATATCGGTATTTTTTACTACTGTTCCGGCAGCACTATACGGAATTGAAACTGTGGCTAATGCGTTACCACTTTTTACTCTTAATAGAAAGGCTTGCATGGATGGTATCTGAGCCGGTAAACCATTGGCACCTGCATTTTGTACCGGAACAGCAATATACTGACCAGCTGAAGTGCCGCTTCCAACTCCTGAACCTACACTTGTCCAGTCGGCAAACGATCCAGTACTATATAAATAAACTGTATTTTCAATAATCGCTGGATCAGTTGATCCGAAAACGATTTTTTTAATATCGATGGCAGCCGTATAAGGATTGCCAATCAAATGTTGTCCTGGATAGGTAGCACCGATGGTAGTATATGATAATTTACCAGAATTAAAATCATTATTTTCCAATTCGCCCTGAAAATAAATTGTTTTGGGCGATAATTGCGTAATTTCATAACCTGTAAATGAAGTAAGGTTAGAGGCGTTTGTAAGTTGTAACCAATGTTCAGCGCTGGTAGTACCGGTTTCGAACATTTGACGAACATACGAACCATCGAATGTTGGACTGGGTGACATTGTACGAAGCGGAATGCCAAAAAACTGCCATTTATAGTTAGTAGCTTTTGATGCTTTTGAATACATTTCTACCGTACCATAAACGGGTTTATCCTGTGCATTGTGGAAAATCAGAGAACCATTAGCACCGGTTCCGTCTGGACTTGCTTTTATGTAAATTTGTTTGTCATTGGTTGTAGTAATAGTTTTTGATGTTAAACATATACCCGGTGGGATTATTAATCCGGAATTAGTAGAGCTTATAAGTGTAGTAAACGAAACAGTTTTTGTAGAACTTAAGGTTACTCCTTTATCATTATTGATAATTACACCCCCTGTACCATTAAAAGTTGCAGGGAATTCTATCCCGGTTGTTTGTGCCGCACTGCCTTCGTATTGAAGTGTGGCTTCTGAACCATAAATTGGAACTGTTCCGGCAGTTGTTGATGTTCCTTCCAATGAAAGAATACCGTTTATCGTAGTTCCTGTTGGCAATGTCTTTATTCCGCTACCGGATAGGGTAAGATTATTATATACATTTGCATATATAGATTGGTTGGCAGTTCCATTATTGGCAGATCCATTATAATCTATTGTACCGGAACCCGGTATCCAGTCGCCAGGGTTTAAACCATTTAAAGTTATAGTTCCTCCTATTTTTAAAATTCCCCCATTTGTCATGTTCAAAAAACCAGCAAAAATTTTGTTTTGTCCTATTTTAAGATTATTTAAAGTTAATTGCGAGGTGGGTGATGAGAATATCAATGTACCATCTCCACTTCCAGGGACTCCTAATATCATATTTGCACAAACAGCTGTATTGACGTCAACATAAACGGTGAAATTGCCACTAATAGTTACATCGTTTGATGCTCCGGGAATGGTACTAGTACCCCACGTAGTTGGGTCACTCCAATTCCCTGTTTTTATAGCAGTATATGTTATTCCATTCACGCTTCCCACTCCTACCAACAAAAGCAACAGCCCAATGATTAGACTCTTGGAGAGTTTGTAAGTTTTAAGATGAATGGTTGCAGTGAAAACAGAGAAATCAATATGTGAAGGGCTTATTGCATTTTTTGGCATAAAAACCAGCTTACACATTGCATCTACGAATGAGATAACTTTAAAAATAAAGTTAATTGGGGTAAGTAAAATGTTTTTCATATTTCATAGATATTAATAAAGATTTTGTAAAAAAAAACCGAAAGGGCGGCAAAGATAGTAAATATTATCTTAATATAAATATTCATTCGCAATAATATTAATTTTAAAACAATTTCCTTTTCAATAAACTTAACTGAGTCCCTCTAAACTTCAATTATTTTGGTGAAAAACATTAAGATTCATAATCAATATTGTTTATCCATTCTAAGAGCAACAAATATAATTGTTTTATTCTAAAGTGTTGTTATATAGCTACTTGTGGTATATTTTCTTAACCATGTAGCATTTTCTACATAGTTTTAGGATTCCATTTAAATATCCAGCAAAGGATGTTAACAGGAATTTTAAATTCTATCGAATTAATTTTAGACAACCATCTGATAGTGAAAAGAGTTTAAATTAATTCTACAAAGAAGAATGAGTTTTTATAATGGTATTTTGTAGCAATAAATTGTAAGATGCCCGTAAATGTTACTACAGGTGAAAATACTTCCTATTTATTTCCAAAACTTAAAAGCCACTTTCATACAAAAATAATTCATATACTACCAAATTATTTATATTTATTTATCAATATATCGCATTATTTTAATGTTATTTATAGCTATCTTATTTGTATAGAATAAAAAAAATACATTCCAGACTATATAATGAATGTCGTTTTAAAGTGAGAGTGTAAAAATTACGATTGTAGTACGATAAATGTGTAGTTTTGCTTCTGGTGAATGATTTATGGTCTGGCACCTCAAATTTGCATAATAACCTGAGTTCGGGATAAGAATACTTAAAATTCAAGTGCTAATTGAGCAGAATTCTCTCATTCTATATTGATAGATGGTTTCTTTGGGAAAAAGCAATATGCCACAAGTGCTGATATAATATTCATAATTTCATTTTCCATGAAATTTTATTAGGATCAAAAAAACACTAAAATATTTTGAGCGTTTTTTGTTTTAATCATGTTGCGGAATAAATTGGCAATAAACTGAATTTTAAAACGAAAAAATAGTATCTTTGTCAGTCTTTTTCGGGAAAACTGACAAAACATACAAATATAAACGATACAAATATATAAAACATCGAAATAATGAGATTTAATGACTTTCTAGGAAAAATATTGGGAAATAAATCGCAACGGGACTTAAAGGAAATAACACCTTTTGTAGATAAAATCAAAGCGGTTTACGATGAAATAATAACACTTTCGAATGACGAATTGCGTGCTCGGAGCGAGAAACTTAAAATACAAATTCAGGATTATGTTGCACCGGAAGTGACAAAAGTTGCTGAATTGAAAGCTAGCATTGAAGAAACAGAAATTGATCTTCGCGAAAAGATTTACACTGAAATTGATAAGCTCGAAAAGGAAATAACTGAAAAATACGAAGTTATATTGGATGAAGTGTTGCCCGAAGCTTTCAGCATCATGAAAGATACTGCTCGACGCTTAACTGAAAATCCTGAAATTATAGTTACTGCGAATGATTTTGACCGCGAACTGGCAATTAAACACGATTTTGTAACCATACAAGGTGATAATGCGCATTATAAAAACGAATGGATTGCGGGTGGAACACTGATTAAGTGGGAAATGGTGCATTACGATGTGCAATTGTTTGGTGGTGTTGTACTTCATAAAGGTAAAATTTCTGAAATGGGAACCGGTGAAGGTAAAACGCTCGTAGCTACCCTTCCTGTTTTTCTAAACGCATTGACCCGCAATGGTGTACACGTGGTTACAGTAAACGATTATTTATCAAAACGTGACTCGGAATGGATGGGACCGTTGTATATGTTTCTTGGTTTGACGGTTGATTGTATCGATAAACACAGCCCAAATTCGGAAGAACGTCGTCAGGCATACCTGGCTGATATTACATTTGGAACAAATAACGAATTTGGCTTCGATTATCTGCGCGATAACATGGCCACTGCACCACTCGATCTGGTTCAACGCAAACATAATTATGCGATTGTGGATGAGGTTGACTCGGTTTTAATTGATGATGCCCGTACGCCTTTAATAATTTCCGGTCCTGTACCAAAAGGCGAAGACCAATTGTTCGAAGAATTACGTTCAAAAGTTGAACGCTTAGTAAGTACTCAAAAGTCATTGGCAACCAAATACCTCGCCGATGCACGCAATCAACTGAAATCGGAAGATAAAAAAGTACAAGAAGAAGGTGCGTTGGCATTGTTTCGTTCCTTCAAAGGAATGCCTAAAAATAAACCTTTGATTAAATACCTGAGTGAACCGGGGATTAAAGTGCTGTTGCTGAAAACGGAAGAGTTTTACATGCAGGAAAATAACAGGAACATGTACATTGCTACTGACCCGCTTTATTTTGTAATCGACGAGAAAAATAATTCCATCGAACTTACAGACAAGGGAATCGATTTGATTACCGATAGCTCTGACGATGCTCATTTCTTTGTTTTGCCCGATGTTGGAAGTGAAATAGCCGAACTGGAAAAAAACAAAACCCTTTCAGCCGAAGAAAAACAATCACAAAAAGATGAAATCCTTCAAACCTATTCTGTAAAATCGGAACGTGTTCACACTATCAATCAATTATTGAAAGCATACACCTTGTTCGAAAAAGATGTGGAATATGTGGTGATTGAGAATAAAGTAAAAATTGTGGATGAACAAACCGGACGTATTATGGAAGGTCGTCGGTATTCCGATGGTTTGCACCAGGCAATCGAAGCGAAAGAACGCGTAGAGGTTGAAGCTGCTACTCAAACGTTTGCCACCATTACTTTGCAGAATTACTTTCGTATGTACCACAAACTTTCAGGTATGACCGGTACGGCTGAAACCGAAGCCGGTGAGTTGTGGGATATTTACAAGCTTGATGTGGTTGTAATTCCAACCAATAGACCCGTTGTCCGTAATGATATGGAAGACCGCGTTTATAAGACAAAACGTGAAAAATATACCGCTGTTATTGAAGAAATTGATCGGCTGGTAGCTGCCGGACGCCCTGTGCTTGTCGGAACAACTTCGGTGGAGATTTCCGAATTATTGAGTCGTATGCTTTCTGGTCGCAAAATAAAGCATAATGTATTGAATGCCAAGTTACACCAACGTGAAGCTGAAATTGTAGCCGAAGCCGGTCAAAAAGGAACCGTAACCATTGCAACCAATATGGCAGGTCGTGGTACGGATATTAAATTGACCACCGAAGTACGCGATGCAGGCGGTTTGGCTATTGTTGGTACGGAACGTCACGAAAGTCGTCGTGTCGACCGTCAGTTACGTGGACGTGCTGGTCGTCAGGGTGATCCGGGTTCTTCTATTTTCTATGTTTCGTTGGAAGATGATTTGATGCGTTTGTTTGGTTCTGAGCGTATTTCAGGTATTATGGACCGTCTTGGCTTTGAAGAAGGTGAAATGATTGAACATTCCATGATTTCAAAATCAATTGAACGTGCACAGAAAAAAGTAGAAGAAAATAACTTCGGTATTCGTAAGCGATTACTTGAGTATGACGATGTTATGAATTCACAACGCGAAGTGGTTTATTCTAAACGTCGCCATGCTTTAATGGGCGAACGCATTGGGGTTGATATCACTAACATGATTTATGATACAGCCGAAAATATTGTTGAAAATGCTCGCAATAGTGGCGATTTTGAAGAACTTGAAATTGATTTATTGAAAGTTTATGCCACAGATTCTCCGTTTACCCAAGATGAATTTCATAGTACCAAAACCGCCACTTTAAGCGAGAATGTTGCCGAAGCAGCCATGGGAACCTTTAAACGTAAAATGGATAAACTGGCATCTATTGCATTTCCGGTAATCAAACAAGTGTACGAACAAAAAGGTCAACAATATGAAAATATATTGATTCCTGTTTCGGATGGTAAACGGGTTTTCAATATTACCGCTCATTTGGAAACGGCTTATAAAAACGAAGCCCGTGAGGTGGTAAAAGCATTTGAAAAGCAAACTTTGCTTTATGTAATTGATGATGAATGGAAAGAACACCTTCGCCAGTTGGACGAATTACGAAATTCAGTACAAAATGCCAGCTACGAACAGAAAGATCCGCTGCTGATTTATAAACTGGAATCGTTTGGATTATTCAAAGAAATGATCGATTCTATCAATCGTAAAGTGTTGGCTATTTTGTCGCGTGGTCAGATTCCAATGCGTGAGCCGGAACAGGTTCGCGAAGCCAGACCAACCCAGCGCATGGATTTGAGCAAATATAGAACTCAAAAAGCTGATGTAGGAGGAGGCAGCATCGATGATCCAACCAAACAGGATACGCGTGAAAAACAACGACCTGAACCTATCCATGTAGATAAAAAACCGGGTCGTAATGAACCCTGCCCTTGCGGAAGCGGCAAAAAATATAAAAACTGTCACGGAGCGAATTAATTTATAATTCATAATTTGCTATGCAATAAATATTGCTGAAGGCAAAGAACTTTTAAACTTTATAAACCTGCCTACCGCAGGCAGGCTTTCAAACTTTATAAACTAAGAAATTATGTCTTTAAATTTTATTACCTGGAATGTTGATCCTGTACTATTTCATCTCGGACCATTATCCGTTCGTTGGTATGGTTTGCTTTGGGCTTTAGGTATTTATGCTACCTTAATGATTGTTCAAAAGCTATTCAAACACGAGAAACTTCCTGAAGTGTGGCTTGATAAATTGTTTATTTACACGGTTATAGGAGCCATCCTTGGCGCACGACTTGGTCATTGTTTTTTCTATGAATGGAAGGAATTGCCTGTGCCGGTAACTTTTTTGGGAATTACATTCAGCTACGGAAATTATTACCTTTCACATCCCTGGGAATTATTATATATCTGGCATGGCGGATTAGCCAGTCATGGAGGTGCTATTGGAATTCTGATTGCCATGTATTTTTTCAATAAAAATGTATCTAAGAAAGGCTATGTCTGGATATTCGACCGTTTGGTAATTGGCGTTGCCATTTGTGGGGCGGCAATTCGTTTGGGAAACCTGATGAATTCTGAGATTTACGGAGGTCCTACTTCCCTACCCTGGGGATTTATTTTCGTTCGCGATGGACAAACTCAACCTATGCATCCGACTCAGATTTATGAAATGCTTTATTGCCTGATAACTTTTGCAATAGTTTGGTGGTTGTATTGGAAAAAAGAAGCATATAAAAAGAACGGTCTGATTTTCGGCGTTTTTCTGATTGGAATTTTTGGTTCGCGCTTCGGTTTGGAGTTTATTAAAAATGCTCAGGAAGCTTTTGAATCAAATTTCCCTTTAAACATGGGTCAAATGTTAAGTTTGCCTTTTATTATTTGGGGAATATGGCTGATTTACAGAAATCTGAAAACTCCTCTTTCTGTAAAATCATAAATCATGCGAATACTGCTGATTTTAATTTCAATTATTCTTTTTGGTACTAATCTGGTTGCACAAACCGATTCACTGAAAGTAATTGATTCTGTTTCGGTTAATTCTCCAATTTCTCAAAAAAATTGGCTTCAATCACGTTATGTTCACGAAAGCATTGTGCCGGTTAGTTTAGCATTGGGAAGTGTTGCCATCATAAGTATTCCCGGGTTAAAAGAAAGTCTCCAAAAACCGCTTAGCTGGAATTACAATCCTGCAACCAAAGGAATTTACGGAAGTTTGTATGAAGATCAAATCCGTTATGCTCCAGCTGTTGCAGCTTATGCAATAAGTCTTTGCGGAGTAAAATCGCAACATAAATTCATTGATAAAACAGTAATACTGGCAGTTTCCTATATTGCAAGTGATTTTTTGGTTTATAATGGTAAAATGTTGACAAATTCTCCTCGCCCGCCAGGACGGGATTATACAAAAGCTGATAATTATTCGCTTCCTTCACAACACACGGCAATGGCTTTTGTGGCAGCCACTTTTCTGGATCATGAATTAGGTTATATTAGTCCCTGGATTTCTGTTGGTGGTTATGCAGCAGCAAGTTGGGTTGGTATAGCCCGTGTTGCCAATAATTTTCACTGGACCAGCGATGTATTGATGGGAGCTGCCGTAGGAATACTGATGACGAATGCTACCTACTGGGCTTATGACGGAGTAATGAAGCTTTTCCCAAAAAGACTTACCATTTCACCAATTATTGATCCTCAACAAACCGGTTTGTATTTTTGTTATAAATTTTAAATTCTTTTGGTTGTAAATTATTAAATATGAGCAAAATAAAAAACGAAACAGATTTTACGAAAGTAAAGCCATATAATCAGGATGAAGAAAAAACGGCGCAACTTGCCCGAATGTTTAACACCATTTCCGATAAGTATGACCAATTCAATGATATCATGTCGTGGGGAATGGCGCGGGTTTGGCGTAGAAAATCCTTATTAAAATTAAAACAATATAATCCAAAACAAATTCTCGATATTGCAGCCGGTACGGCTGATATGTGCATTAAATCTTATAAATACCTGAATCCTGATCATGTTACAGGAATTGATATTTCGGATAAAATGATGGAAATGGGTCGATTTAAAGTAGAAAAAGCAAATTTAGGTGATAAAATTGATTTGGAAGTTCAGGATGTTTCTTCATTGAAATTTGAAAATGAGAGCTTTGATGCAGCTATGATTGCTTTCGGTATTCGGAATTTCGAGAAATTGAATGAAAGTTTACAGCAGATTTATCGCGTTCTGAAACCAAACGGACATTTGTTGATTTTAGAAATGAATGAACCGCAAAAAGGATTGTTATTTAAAGGTTATCAGCTTTATACAAAAATATTTGTTCGACTGACAGCCAAATACTTATCGAGTGATAAAGTAGCTTACGACTACTTGCAGGCATCGATGCATGCGTTCCCGAATGGAGAGAAATTAATAGGAATTTTAGAAGAGAATGGATTTAAATTAAATATTTACCACAAATTCACTTTTGGCGTTTGCAGTATGTATTTAGTTGAGAAGCAATAAATTAATTACCAACACCTCTCAATAAATTTATATCGCCCTTTCTTAATTTCTCTCCTGTTCTTTCTTTTGTTATAGGATTTGGTTTTGAATTTGGATCAAAATCTGAACCAAGCGCTTTTATCACATAAAAATAAGGTCCGGGAACTGCATCTTTACCGTTTATTTTGCCGTTCCAACCTTTTGTTGGGTCTGTCCAAGTATAAACTAATCTTCCCCATCGATTGTATACCCAACATTGAAAACTGATTAATGACTTATATGCAACCCGAAATTCATCATTAAAACCATCTCCATTCGGAGTAAATACATTGGGAACCCAAATATCTGATTCAGAAACAGTAACAGTAATTGAATCAGAAAATGAACAAGTGCTGTTACTAACCGTAACTTTAACTTTATATGTTCCGGCTTGTGTAAATGTATATCGATGATCCTTATCTGTTCTGTTGATAACTAATTTATTGTCTTGATAAATGCCCCAGTTATAATATTGCGTAATCGGTTCATTTGCATTACTCAAAAACTGCATATCCAATGGTGCTGAACCACTTACCTGAGCAGCTTGAGTTGGTCGTTCAGCTTCATTTTTTGCGTCCCGAATCGTTACTATTGAAGTAGCATGACAAATTACAGCCACCGGTGTATAGTCTGAACTTGAAATACTAATTGGAGCCAATCCCAAATCGGTTGCAAACTGATCACCCGAAAGCGTGAAACTTGTATTACAAAAAGGCGCAGGAACTGATTTTTGAGTTGCTGGTAATATTAAAGTTTGTATGGTATCAATTTGCTTCCATGAGGTCGTTTTGTCATCCCATGTAAGTGTTTTATATTTAATGCTAAAATCTCTTATAAGTATATGTGGATTCCCATCGACAGATTTATAGGTTAACTGAGGCACCATTGCATCAATCAGAAGTTTCACTTCATTACATTGAGAAGCTGAGTTATTCTCAGGTTCAATTGTTTTAAAAACCGGAAGATTATTTTTATAATCAATCACCCAAATATGTGTTACTTTGCCATCAACATTTAATATATATCCGGTGGCATCATCGGGCGAAATATAGGATTGATTGCTTATTGAAATAGCGGGATCAGTAAATTTATACCAATTAATGCTAGTTCCTGTTCCGGTGTAAGTAATTTCAGTTGAAGGGGTTATTCCATTAAAAACAAAAACATAATCGATTCCTGAAAAAGAAGTATAGAATTTACCTGAATTTGAGGTTAGTTGCGCTGTTGCAATCAATGCAATAGAAAAAAGGTAAATCGACAAAATGGTTTTTCTCATGGATGATGCGTAAAAATTACTGAAATTATTTATCGTATGCAAATGTACATCTTTCTTATGAATAACAAAAAAAACGCCGAATTATTACCCTGAATCATTTGATAAACTATATTTTTAGTATTTTTGTATTTCCAATAAAAATATCATTTGGTAACAGCAAATACAATGAAAAAGAAACTATTTAGTTTGATGCTGACAGGCTTTATCCTACTATCTTTCGCTACAGTTGGTCAAAAAGATAATTATCCGATAAAAAAAATCAAAGGCATTGAATATTATGTATATACAGTTCAAGCCAGTGAAGGATTATTAGCTATTGGCAGGAAATTTGAAATTTCGCCCGAAGAAATCAGCAAGTTAAATCCTGAAATTCAAAATGGTCTGAGAGCTGGACAGGAAATACTAATTCAGATTCAGAAAAAATCAACCAAGAAAACAGAAAGCAAATCAAATCTGGACTTTATTCAACACAAGGTTGAGAAGAAGCAAACTCTTTTTGCAATTAGTCATAAATACAATGTCAGTCAAGAAGATATAAAGAAATTTAACCCCAACATTGAAACCGGATTGAGCGAAGGAATGATATTAAATATTCCCGATTCAACCAAAATTAAGAAGCAGAAAGAAGCTGAAAAGCATCAAACCTTTAAGACTAAAACTACGTTTTCAATTGAAAAACAGCAATTAATTACCCACAAAGTAAAGAAAACCGAAACATTATTCTCAATTTGCAAACAATATAATGTCGATATTAACGAAGTTATCAGATTAAATCCGGGTTCAGAAACTAAAATTTCGGTTGGTTCAGAATTAAAAATTCCAACAAATTCTGATATTTCAAAACAGAAAGAACAGAACAAAGAAAATGTTGAAAATAGTTTGAAATCAACGGTCGATATCAATAAATACGTTGAGAAACCAAATAAAACGCAATATGCTGGTAATAAGAATATTCGTATTGCATTTTTGTTGCCGTTTATGCTTGATCAGGCTAAAAAAGAGCTTGCTTTGGAGCGTTTTCAAAATTTTTATGCCGGAGCATTGTTAGCCATTCAATCTGCAAAAGAAAAAGGAATTTCATTTGAAATTTACACTTATGACACGGATAAAACCGAAGAAAAAATGACGGAAGTCCTGAATAATTCAGAACTGAAAACAATGGATTTAATTATAGGACCGGCTTTCAGCAATCAGGTAGACTTGGTTGCAAATTTTGCAAAAGAATTTAAAATAAAAACGTTAATTCCATTTACTTCAAAAGTAACTGATATTGAGAATAATCCATATCTTTTTCAATTCAATCCCGGTTCGGATACTGAATTAAAATATATGTTCGAGCTGATTAATGGGAAATTGAAAAATATACACCTCGTTTTTGCCGAAGTTCAGGGCGTTAGTCCGTTAGATGATGGAAAAATCAGAGAAGAATCGTTAAAAATTGAACTTGCACGCCAGAGAAAATCATTTGGTATCATTGAATTAGGTTCGTCTGAGAATATTAATTTTAGTTCTGAATTAAAAAAAGGAGAAAAAAATCTGATAATTTTTGATACTGACAAATACTCAAATGTAAACGCATATATAAAAGCATTACTTTCAACGTCATCAGAATACGACATTGTATTATTTGAACAATATAGTTGGAATAGTCAAATAGAAAAAAAACTGGAAAGTATTTATATTTCTCCTTTTATTTCAAATTTAAATGAACAGTTGGTTGATGAGTACAACACCCGATTTAATCAATTCTTCGGAAAAGATGTTACAAACGATTCACCCCGATACGATATTTTGGGTTACGATTTGACCAATTATTTTATTACTTATATTAATCGGTTTGGGAATAAATTTGACACTAAAATAGGTTCTGTACATTCAATTCCCTGTATTCAATCTCAACCTTTATTCGAACGGATTTCAAATGAATCGGGATTTATAAATCAACGCGTTTATTTATCCGAAGAAAAAACACAATAAATAAATCTGAAAAATTATTTTATGCGTAAACTCTTTATTCTCTTATTTATAGCTATTACTGCAACACTCTCGGCTCAGGCAAGGCTTGATAACCCGGAAGTATATGTGGGAGCTAACTTTGGTGTAACTGAATCAATGGTTATGTTTACTCCTTCAGTAAATCAAGGATTTTTAATGGGTTATAACGGTGGTGTTGTTTTCCGGTATATTGCGGAGAAATATGTCGGTATGCAGGCCGAAATAAATTACAGTCAACGCGGTTGGACAGAATCTTCGGGTTTATACACACGTCAATTAAATTATATCGAACTCCCTTTTATGACTCATATTTACATGGGCAAAAAGAGTCGTTTTTTTATCAATATCGGTCCAAAAGTAAGTTATTTGCTTTCCGAAAAAGTAGTTTTAAATCAAAATACAACTTCTGACACTCAACATATTACTGCCATTCAAAATCCTTTTGATTATGGACTTTGCGGTGGTTTAGGTTTGCTTTTCAATATAAAAGGAAATATTATTCAACTTGAAACTCGCACCTGTTATGGATTTAGTGATGTGTTTTCAAATAAGAAAACCGATTATTTCAGTAAATCCAATAATTTTAATTTAGCTGTTAATCTTGCCTGGCTTTTACAGATTAAATAATTAAAAATTTGTTAGAAAGTATACATATTCAAAGTTTGCCAGGGTAAGCAAGCAGCAAAACCACAGCGATTTACCCACTTAATCACACGAAAGGATTTGATTAGATAAAGAGTCCTTTGGATAAGTTGGAAATTAAATAGAAAAAACTTTGTTTATGTGAAATATAGTTTTTATCTTTGAAGCAAAATTATATAGAATCAACAAAAAATCAATAAAGAGGCATTGACTTAAATTCTGCTCTAGTTAACCATATTAGTGTTATTTGTTTCGTATTATGTTATTATACAGCAATATACAAATAAATAATCAACAGTTGATACAACGGATATATGAGCAATAGCTTATATATTGATGTTAGCGTTCAGTAGAAAAGCCAAGAAAACGAAATATTAACTATTAAATCAAAACTCTTATGAAACACATGATAAGATTTTTGCTTTGCTTGAGTTTGTTTGGTTATGTAACAATTGTAAAAGCACAGGAAGTAATTGAAGATTATGCTGGGAATGATTTTCAACTTATTTCAACCAACAATACTCCTATATGTATTAGCCGTACCATTTTCGCTACAAATAGGGAGCCGGAAAAGCATTACTGGAAAATATATGGCTTTAATTTCGTTTTTAATTTGGTTAGACCAGTTAATACGCCTCAAGGCCCGGATCAGATAAATATTAGTGTAGCTTATAAACGGTATTTTTCGGATTCTCAATTTATTTCTATTCACTCTTCTAATTACTCTCCTGTTGGAATTATTGATTCGGCTATAATTGGAATTAAACCAATTACTGGCGAACATTTTTATAAACTACACACAAACAATTCTTCTGCTGATGTTTCTGTAACCTATACAGAAGGCAAGCTACCTTCAGAACATTATAAAACTTACTATGATCTTGTAAATGTGTTTTTAGGAGACAGTTTGACGGTTTGGATTAGCAAGGGCGGGGATGTATCTTTGATAATTCCTAACCATAAAGTTAGTGTAATTTTGCCGGATTATATGCTTCCCTCCAGAGGACAAAAACCCACAGGAAAATGAGCAGAAATACCCGTAGTACTTTCATGATGGGCAGCCCAGCGTCTGAGGTTGACAGGAGTGATAACGAAACCCAGCATCAGAAAATTCAGCCAAATCGCTCTACGGTGCTTTATATTAATAGATAAGGTGTTGAACGGAATAGGGAAAAAGTAAGTTTAATTTATCAGATGAGAGAGTAATAGATGAACGCAAGTGAATTGTTGATGCGGCGTCGAAATGATTAAGCAACGAAACGCTAACAGCAACTACACGCAAGCCGGGTTTCGGCGCTTCGTTGACAAAAAATTAGTAAATTATAAAGCAACTCTTCGTAGGAAGTTCATCGGTTAAATCCCGCCCTGCGTGTAGTTGCGAGACGTTATGCACAAGGCGAAAAGACAGTAGAGACCAGTTGATAGTTGAGAGGATATAATGGATTGAAAATATTTATTAATGTGACTGGATTAGTTCTTCGAATTGGTTTATTTTTTACATTTGTTTAAGGACTAATAATTTTATTACTTTCTGAGTTTATACAAACTAATATTTTTATTTAAATTTAAAGGATGTATTATGCATAAAAAATTAAACATATTGATAATAACTTTGTCAGTTTTCATTATTTTTAATAATAGACTATCTGCACAAAATGAAAAAGAAACTTTAAAACGAGTTGTAACGGAAATACTTATAGCTACTATTGACTATTCCACATGGATACAAAGTACCTTTCAGGTTAGTTTTGACCAAAATCACATTGTTTTTGCGGAAAGATATGGCAATGAGCAAGGACGCATAGTAACAGACGGACAGGCAGGGAAAATTTACCAAGGAATGAGTGGTGAACCAGTTTTTAGTCCCGATAGTAAGAGAATAGCATTTATCGCTTTTCAGAATGGTTCTTGGTTTGTCGTTACAGATGATATCGAAGGCCAAGGTAGATACCCAAATGGAATATCCAGTGCGAGGCCATTACTATTTAGTCCTGACAGCAAACATATTGCTTTTGTTGCTATCTCAAAGAACAAAACTTTAGACGGCAATATAAATAAAACATTTGTAGTCCTTGATAATCAGGAAGGAAAAGAATACGACCTGATATGGTATAAAACTTTGGTGTTCAGCCCAGACAGCAAGCGCTTCGCTTATGTAGCAACAGATAATAATCAAATGGTTATCGTTTTGGATGGTAAAGAATACAAAAAATACGAATCTAATTGTTGTGGAAGTTTTACTTTCAGTCCTGATAGCAAACACTTTGCGTTTATCGCTGAAATAAATAGAAAAAAAACAATCATAACTGATAGTGCCGTTGGAAAATTGTATGATGGAATTATTTATAGACCTTTATTCAGTTCTGACGGTATCCGTTATGCATATGGTGTTAATGAAAATAACCAATCATTCGTTATTGTTAACGACAAAGAAGAGTCACGCTACGATGGTCTTCTAAATTATAAATATCCACTTGCATTCAGTCCTGATTCAAAGCACATTACTTATGTTGCTAATACAGGTAATAAATGGTTTGTAATACTTGATGGCATAAAAGGCCCTGAATTTGATGGCGTAAGTGTACCAAGCTTTAGTCCTGATAGCAAACATTCTGCATACATAGCTAAAGAAGGGAATATATTTTTCTTAGTTCTTGACGGGTTTAAGAAAGAACAAAATCAAAATATGGATGATAAAGTTGTTTTCAGCCCTGATAGTAAACATATTGCTTATGCATCTGAGTCTGGCATTAAGCAATTTGTAAGAATTGATGGTAAAGAGGGGAAAAAATATTCTGCGATATCAGCATCATCTATTATTTTCAGTCCTGATAGCAAGCATTTAGTTTATACCGCAATCTCAGATAATGGAAAAATGTTTGTGGTTGTCAATGATAATGAAGGAAAAATGTATGATGCAATTGCTCCCATAGGAGGTGGTAAAACAACAGCAGGGGGAAAAGTAATTTTTGATACTGTTGACTCATTTCATTATCTTGCTATGGATAAAAATAGAGTATATTATGTGCAGGAAACAATAAAACGATCCCAATAACCCAGTTTTAAACAATTTAATAAGGATATATTTTCTCAATCAGAAGAATTATTTTCTATCAAGGAAAATTTATTGTTAAATTTTAAATCAATATCATTATGAAAAATATAATCATTTCTTTTTTGTTAGTTGTATCTTCCTTTATTGTTAATATCACTGTAATTGCACAGACAACTGGCACAATGACCGACGTACGTGACGGAAAAACCTACAAGACCGTAAAAATAGGCAATCAAACATGGATGGCAGAGAATCTGAATTATAATGCACGTAATAGTTGGTGCAATAAATGCGAAATTTATGGGCGATTATATACTTATGAATCTGCATTGCATGCTTGCCCTTCAGGTTGGCATTTGCCAAACGATCTGGAATGGGCAACCTTAATTGATTATCTTGGTGGTGAAACTGTTGCAGGTGGTAAACTTAAAGCGACGACAGGCTGGAATTCACCAAATACTGGAGCAACAAATACATACGGTTTTTCTGCTTTGCCTGGCGGCTACTTCACTAACTTTTCTGTCAAGGTCGCTGACGGCTACTTCATTGACGTTCCTGGCCAGGTCGTCGAAGAAGGCTACGGAGCCTCCTTTTGGACTAGTACTCCTTTTGATTATCAGTATGTTTGTCCCTATGGACTAGGACATGATTATAGCAAAGTAAGCCGCGGTAAATATTATCGAACGTTTGGTTGTTCAGTCCGTTGTGTCGAGGATTGAGTTTGCTATTTTACTATTTGTTGAAGTTGGCGGCTAGCAACCCCATCCAGTCGGATATATCTAACACTGATTAAATGTGTAAAAGATCAGGCTTGGTTGTTGGGATTTTCTTTTTATCCCAACTCTTGTACTACGAGGACCTGCCTGCCGCAGGCAAGTTTTCAATCCGATAAATAAATCGGTTTTAAGAATGCATTACAAACCTGCCTGCCACTAGCAAGTTCCACCTACAGTTCGCACCATTTAAAGCTATAATTGAGGTTATCCGAAAGGACCGAATCCGTTAGACAATTTAGAAATTAAATAAAAAAATATGTTGTTATTATATGAGAACTAGTTTCTATCTTTGACACATAATTTAATAAAAAACATCAATAAATAATCAACTATTGATTTCCTGTATGGACACCTATGTTAAAAGCAACTTTTTCTTATAAAAGATTATTTTATAGTACATTATAACATTTTTGACTTTTTCATAAGGCGAATATATGAGTAATTAGGTGTTCATATATCGGTGTTGGAAAGTATTTATTAGCCCAAAATAATAGTGATATAAACAAATAGATTTATAATATTTTAAGACTAAATAATTTCAATAATGAATAAATTAAAAACGATAATTCTGTTTGTATTTCTGTTTTTTATGAATACATTTTCATATGGTCAAATTAAATTAAATCTTTACGACAATAAGCAAGTATTGGAAAGATTAGGTTTAGAAAATAGGCCGCAACTTAAAGACAATTTTGGTACTTCATTTTATTCTACCCCAATATTAAAAGAAATAAATAATCAAGATAAATCACACTTGGAGCAAAATAATAGTGTTTGTATGTTTATTGATAGTAAACCTTTGACCGATGAGATTAAAAATTATATTTTAAAAACGGCAAAAAAAATATTTACACCCTCAAAGATTAAACTTATTGATAATTGCAACTCTGATAGTTGTTCTTCAATTCTATATATAATAATTGATAATGCTGTACAATTACATCGTTCATATATTTATGATTATAAACCAGGTTCGATTATTTGTTATAATGGAGCAGAAGTTAGAGTTACATATTTGTATTATTTTAAAGATGAAATAATTTTTGCAGAAAGGAATTATAGCATAGAACCATGTCCTGATTATTTATATGGTGGATGTAATAATGAACCAACAATGTCTCCTGTAAATAATCAAGTACAAATTGCAGCAGAAAAGGTTATCATGAATATTATAGCAAATATTTATGGTTTCAATAAAATAATCACTATTGCTCAAAATACATCAAATTATCAGGCTTTTGAATCTATTATTAACACAGGTCGAAATAACATTAAGGAGTTAAATGAATTAGTCCTAACGGAAAAAAAATCAATATATATTGCTGCTTTAGGGGAAATTGGTGATAGTACTTCAATTAATTGCCTGAAAACACTTTTATTTGAGAAGGGATATCCCAAAAAAAATGAAGAATTTGATTACTATCAAAAGCGCGAAACGATTATAGAAGCTCTAAAAAAAATTGTCATTATCAATCATTATAAGGACCTTATAAAAGATTCTGCTTTTATTGAATTATTGTTAGAATATTTGAATAATGAAAGGTTGCCTTATTCAAATCACATTTCAAATGTTTGTGATATACTTAAAGAAATAAGTGGTGAGGATTATTGCGATAACCTTGACTTTAATAATTTATCTTACAATTCATGGATGAATTGGTGGCATAAAAAAAAGATATTGTAACCCCATATCCAGTCGGATATATCTAACACTGATTAAATGTGCAAAAGATCAGGCTTGGTTGTTGGGATTTTCTTTTAATCCCAACTCTGATACTACGAGGACTTTCAATCTTTGTTCAAAATTTCTTGTTTTAATTTCACGCCTTCATTCCTATTCTCATTTCAAAATTAAGAAGTTAATTATTATTAATGTGTTTTAAAACATGTCCTGCATTATTTATATAACTAAAATAAGCAGTATTTTTGGTCGACCAATCAGAAATTCGCCAACCTATTAAAAATCAATTACAAAATAACATAAAAATAGAATAATGAAAACGAACTATGAAATTCGGTATGCTTCACACCCTGAAGATGCGAAGAAGTACGACACTGCTCGCATACGAAAAGAATATTTAATCGAAAAAATCTTTTCAGTGGATGAAGTAAATATGGTATATTCATTATACGACCGTTTGGTTGTTGGTGGTGCAATGCCTGTAAATCAAACTCTTACTCTCGAAACTATAGAACCATTGAAATCCGAATATTTCCTTTCACGCCGTGAATTCGGAACTTTTAATGTTGGTGGAGCCGGAAAAGTAACTGTTGACGGAGTTGTCATCGATTTGGGATTTAAAGAAGCTTTATATTTGGGTGTAGGCGACCGCAAAGTAACGTTTGAGAGTATTGATGCTAAGAATCCTGCTAAATTTTATTTTAATTCAGCACCAGCTCACAAAAATTTTCAGGACAAAAAAATAACCAAAGCCGATGCCATTGTAGCAGAAATGGGTTCTTTAGAAGGTGCAAATCACCGAAATATCAATAAAATGTTGGTTTGTCAGGTGTTGGAAACATGCCAGTTACAAATGGGAATGACTGAATTAGCTGCGGGAAGTGTTTGGAATACTATGCCGGCTCATACTCACAGTCGCAGAATGGAAGCTTATTTTTATTTCGAAGTGCCCGTAGAAAATGCCGTTTGCCACTTTATGGGCGAACCGACCGAAACACGTCATATCTGGATGAAAGGTGACGAAGCGGTTATATCTCCTGAATGGTCAATTCACTCGGCAGCCGCCACCAGTAATTATACTTTTATCTGGGGAATGGCCGGTGAAAACCTTGATTACAGCGATCAGAATTTCTTTAAAAACACAGAATTGAGATAATAATCGATATTGATAGATCGATATTTATTGTAATTTTTATTAACGAATAATCGACTCAACAAATAAACAATAAAAATATGAACCAATTTGATTTAACAGGAAAAGTTGCATTTGTTACAGGTGCATCTTATGGAATAGGTTACGGATTAGCAAAAGCATTTGCTGAAGTCGGTGCTACCATCGTGTTTAACGACCTTAATCAGGAAAAAGTAGAAGGTGCAATCGCATCTTACAAAGCAGATGGAATTACCGCTCATGGTTACGTTTGCGATGTTACCGATGAAGAAGCTGTAATTGCTACAGTGGCTAAAATTACCAAAGAAGTTGGTGTGATTGATATTTTGGTTAATAATGCCGGAATTATTAAACGTATTCCGATGGTTGAAATGACTGCAGCAGATTTTCGTCAGGTAATTGATATCGACTTAAATGGACCATTTATTGTTGCAAAAGCAGTCATTCCAAATATGATAAAAAAAGGTGGTGGTAAAATCATCAATATTTGTTCCATGATGAGTGAATTAGGTCGCGAAACCGTTTCAGCTTACGCAGCTGCAAAAGGCGGATTGAAAATGTTGACCAAAAACATTGCTTCCGAATACGGTGAATTTAATATTCAATGTAATGGTCTTGGACCGGGTTATATTGCGACTCCTCAAACAGCACCATTGCGCGAAGAAGGGCATCCTTTCAACTCTTTCATTATTGCCAAAACTCCGGCTGCCCGTTGGGGAACTCCTGAAGATTTGCAGGGTCCAGCAGTGTTTCTGGCTTCTAAAGCCTCTGATTTTGTTAACGGACATATTTTATATGTCGATGGTGGAATCTTGGCATATATCGGAAAACAACCCAAATAAATTTACAACTTGCCTGCGGCAGGCAGGTTTAATCATTTACAATTACTATTTGAAATGAAAAAATCAGGATTATTAATTTTAGTTTCACTCCTACTCGTTTCGGGTATTTTTGCTCAACGAACTATTGTTGTAACCAACAGTTTAGGAATTGACAGAAAAGGAGAACTGGTCGAAGTTAATTTGTCTTCTTTGAAAATTTCTTTTGATTCAAAAACCTATGTTTTGAAAAACAATGAAAATAAAGAAGTTGGTTATCAACTGGTTTTCAATGGAAATAAAAAACCACAATCATTTATTTTTCAGGTTGATGTAAAAGCAAATAAATCAAACAAATACACCTTGATTGAAGGAAAACCGGCAGTTGTAAAATCCAAAACATTTGCTCGTTTTGTCCCTGAACGCAAAGATGACTTTGCCTGGGAAAATGACTTGTGTGCCTATAGAATGTACGGGCCGGCATTGGCAAATGAAAATCCAAGCAACGGTGTAGATCTTTGGGTCAAAAAAACAAACGAACTGATTGTAGATGAATTCTATAATGGTGAACTTAAGAATGGCATTTCCTATCATGTTGATAATGGACATGGATTAGATTTATATAAAGTGGGCCATACATTAGGTTGTGGAGGAATTGCACCTTATTCTTCCAATAAACTTTGGGTTGAAAATCATTTCGACCATTACAAGGTTATTGAAGTTGGACCGCTTCGTTCTGTCTTCACATTGATTTATGATTCGGTAAAAGTGGGTGAATTGTTTTATAAACAAGAACTTACAATTACAACAAATGCAGGATCAATGCTTAATAAAGCCGAAGTAAAATACAGCGGTCCCGTTCAAAAATTGGAACTGGCAGCAGGCATTTTTCTTCATGATGGCAAAGGTACCTTGAAACAAATCATTTCAAACAGCACTTCTGCTTATGCCGAAGAAGCTGTTTCGGATGCAAAAGTTCCTTCAGGAAGAAATTACGTGGGATTTTATATTCCATCAAAAGTAAATGATGCTCGCAAAGAAGGTGAGCATGGATTAATGACAAGTTCATATAAAGTTGGTGATACATTTACCTATTATTTTGGAGGCGGATGGAGCAAATGGGGCTACCCTAGCGACGATGCGTGGTTTAATGCTATAAACCGTTTCAGTGAAATTTCACGGAATCCGTTGAAAATTACTGTAAAATAAATCCATTTGAATTATTGCTTTTCAACATCCCTGTTTTCGAATGAAAGCGGGGATTTGTTTTTTTGATTCATGGAAAATGCTTAATTTTGCAAGGAATTCAATCAACAAATAATCAAATCATCGAATCAACCTGAAATGATAATTCTCCATATTGAAACCTCTACTAATGTTTGTTCAGTAGCTTTGAGCGAAAACGGAACTTGTATTTTTTCCAAGTCAAATACTGATGGAATGAATCACGCAGCTTTACTGAGTGTTTTTATAGCCGAAGCGTTGGATGTATTGAAATCCATCGATAAAAAATTGGCTGCGGTAGCAGTAAGCAGTGGTCCGGGTTCATACACCGGTTTACGAATTGGAGTTTCTACAGCCAAGGGTTTGTGTTATGGTTTCGATATTCCGTTGATTGCTGTAAGCACGTTGGAAGTTCTGACTGCTCAAGCTTTGAAGACAATAAAAAATGCTGGGAACGCTTTATTTTGTCCCATGATTGATGCCCGGCGCATGGAAGTTTACGCAGCTTTTTATAATGGAAAGGGAGAAATAAAACGTGAAATTTCAGCTGACATCATTACCTCAGATTCATATACCGAAATACTTGCAAATCAACAGGTTTATTTTTTTGGAAATGGTGCTGAAAAATGCAAATACACCATCACTCATTCCAACGCACGGTTTATTGATAACCTGGTACCATTAGCTGAAAATATGATTCCATTTGCAGAGCGTGCATTTATTGAGAACCAATTTGTAGATGTAGCCTATTTTGAACCGTTTTATCTGAAAGAATTTCAGACTACTGCTCCTAAAAGACCTTCCTAAAACTTATTGAGGGCGTGACTTTAAGTCACAAATGCGTGCATACAAAATTCTTATTCCCCTTCAGGGGTCTTACAATACAAATTCCTGACCAGCCTCCGGTATTTCAATATCATGAAAACCAACCTTTTTCAATTCTTCTGCGTATTTTTGCTGCACTTCGTATTCACCATGCACCAAAAAGGTTTTCTTGATTTGGCTGGTATCCTGACAACTCAGAAATGCTTTCATTTCGTTGTAGTCGCCATGCCCGGAAAATGCTTCAATTTTTGCAATACGGGCATTTACTTCGTGAATTTCCCCGAAAATGGAAATAAAACGCAATCCCGGTTCCTGAATTCGTGCTCCGAGTGAAGTCGGCGTGCAATATCCTACAATCAAAATAGTATTTCGCCAATTAGATACATTATTAGCTACGTGATGTTTAACCCTACCTGCTTCCAACATACCGGACGAAGAAATAATAATACAAGGAGTGTGATAATCATTTAATGCTTTTGATTCATCCACATTTTTGATATAATGCAAGGAATTGAATCCAAACGGATCTTCATCATACTTCATTACTTCTTTCACTTCATCATTCATACATTCCAAATGCAGGCGGAATATTTCAGTAGCATTTACTGAAAGCGGACTGTCAACGAATACATCAATTTTAGGCAATAAACCTTTGTTGTATAAATCATTAAGCACAAATACAATTTCCTGAGTCCTACCAATGGAAAACGAAGGAATAATCAATTTTCCACCATTATCGACGCAGGTTTCCATTACAATTTTCAATAAATTTTCTTCACTTTCTTTTTCTTCGGGATGCAAACGGTCGCCATAAGTTGACTCGGTAATCAGATAATCACACTGTGGAAAAGCCATTGGCGGATGTAATATTTTGTTATGCGGACGACCAATATCACTGGTGTAGGCCAGATGCACTTTTTTGCCATTTTCCAGTAATTCCAGATTTACAACAGCACCACCCAACATGTGTCCGGTATTAGTGAATTTTACATTGATTTTGTCATTTATCTGGAAACGACGGTCGTAAGCAACTCCAATAAACAATTCCATACATTTTTCGGTATCAATCTGGCTGTAAATTGGTTCTACCGGTGGAAGTCCCTGTTTTTCACGCTTTTTATTGAACCATTTAATATCCAGTTCCTGAATATGGCCACTATCGGCCAACATAATGGAACATAAATCGCGTGTGGCATCGGTACAAACCACAGAGCCACGAAAGCCCAGTTTATACATATACGGAATCAGTCCCGAATGGTCGATATGGGCGTGAGAAAGAATTAAATAGTCGATTGTTTCCGGATCGAACATCAGGTTACGATTCATCGAGTCGGTTTCCAATCCTTTTCCCTGAAACATACCACAGTCGAGTAAAATGCGTTTACCTTCATTGGTGGTAATCAGATGTTTACTGCCGGTTACTTCGCGTGAAGCACCAATAAATTTAATTTTCATGGTTTAATTATTTAAAGAATTGGTAAATCTTTAATTTCGCACTCCAAAACTACACATTCCAGATCACAAATCCTATTAGTTGGTTAATTATTTATCAATTAGTGTATAGTCAGAATTTTTCTTGTTGTAAAATTTTTAATTTTTTCGGTATTTTAATACCAGAAAAAAACCTGCAAATGCAATTTATGAGCCATTTGAATGTAATTAATCCTAATTTTGCCATCTCTGCATTGCAAAATAGAAATATTGTATTAATTTTGTAGCCTAAAAAATGCATAATGGAGGCGTTTTATAAAACACATACTTATTTAGTTGAACACGTGCAGTCACCTGTAAGGCGTTTATTAATGGACGAAATTGACTGGACGCACCGCCTGATTGGAATCAAAGGCAGTCGCGGTGTGGGGAAGACAACCTTTTTACTCCAATATGCCCTGGATCATTTTGGTACCGACCGCACTTGTTTATATGTCAATTTCAACAACTTCTATTTCACGGAACATACTTTGGTTGAATTTGCCGGAGAATTTTGTGCTCAGGGAGGAAAAACCCTTCTACTCGATCAAATATTTAAATACGAAAACTGGTCGAGAGAATTACGTGAATGTTATGACCGTTTTCCCGAACTGCATATCGTTTTTTCCGGTTCGTCGGTTATGCGTTTGAGAGAAGAAAATGCTGATCTTCAGGATGTAGTAGCTTCTTATAATTTACGTGGATTCTCATTCAGAGAGTTTTTGAATTTACAAGCCGAAACAAGTTTTCCTTCGTATTCTCTTGAAGAAATTATGCGCAATCACGTGCAAATTGCTCAGGAAATTTGCAGGCAAGTTAAACCGCTCGAATATTTTCAACCTTATTTGCATCACGGTTTTTATCCTTTCTTTCTGGAAGATAAGAATTTTTCCGAAAACCTGCTGAAAACCATGAACATGATGATGGAAGTGGATATTTTGCTTATCAAGCAAATTGAATTAAAATACCTGACTAAAATACGGAAATTACTTTATTTAATTATGAATTCTGCTCCCGGAGCTCCCAATGTAAGTCAGTTAAGCAAAGAAATTGAAACTTCGCGGGCAACCATCATGAATTACATCAAATACCTGAAAGATGCCCGTTTGTTGAATACATTGTATGTCGAAGGAGATGAATATCCGAAAAAACCGAATCAGGTGTATGTACACAATACGAATCTGATGCACGTTGTAAGTCCGGAAAATGTTGATAAAACGGCTGAACGCAAAACATTTTTTTACAATGCTTTACATGCATGTCACAAAGTGAATATGTGTAAATATCAGATGGATTTTTGTATTGATCAGCAATATCATTTCAAGTGTGAAAACAGACCGGAAACCGGAAAACATTATTCAAAAGCAAATTATGCTGCCGATAATATTGAGGTGGGAAATAAAAATGAAATACCTTTGTGGTTGTTCGGATTCCTCTATTGAAAAAGATGGTCCCAAACCCCTAAAGGGGCTTTAAAACTGGGTTTTATTAAGAAAATGGAATTAGGAAATAAGAAATAATTAGAAATAAATCAATACTAACTTTTGTTCCCCTTTAGGGGTTATGGGTTATTAAATACAAAAAAAATAAACAATTAATACTAACATCTCTTACTCCCCTTTAGGGGTTGGGGGTTTAAATTACTAACAAAATGGCTAAATCTAAAAAATTTTTAACCTGTGATGGTAATCAGGCTGCAGCGCATATCGCGTATATGTTCAGCGAAATAGCCGCGATTTATCCTATCACGCCATCGTCGACTATGGCAGAATATGTTGACGAATGGGCTGCCGGTGGTCGTAAAAACATTTTCGGTGAAAAGGTACAAGTGCAGGAAATGCAATCGGAAGCAGGTGCTGCTGCCGCTATGCACGGATCGCTTCAAGCCGGTGCATTGACTACTACATTCACCGCCTCACAAGGTTTGTTGCTTATGATTCCGAATATGTATAAAATGGCCGGCGAATTACTTCCCGGTGTTTTTCACGTTTCGGCTCGTGCTCTGGCTTCACATGCTCTTTCTATTTTTGGTGACCAACAGGACGTAATGGCCGTTCGTCAGACAGGATGTGCTATGTTTGCAACCGGTTCGGTACAGGAAGTGATGGATTTGGCAGCTATTGCTCATCTTGCTGCTATCAAAACCCGTGTTCCTTTTGTACATTTCTTCGACGGTTTCCGTACTTCACACGAAATTCAAAAAATTGAACAACTTGATCAGGAAGATTTGATTCCATTAATCGATCAGGAAGCATTGAAAGGTTTCCGCGATCGTGCTTTGAATCCTGTACACCCTGTTGCCCGTGGTACTGCTCAAAACCCTGACATTTACTTCCAGGCTCGCGAAGCAAGCAATCCTTTCTACGATGCAATTCCGGCAGTTGTAGAAGATTATCTGGCTCAATTAAGCAAAATTACCGGACGTAAATACGGTTTATTCGATTATTACGGAGCCAAAGATGCTGACCGCGTCGTTATTGCCATGGGTTCTGCTACCGAAGCTATTCGTGAAGGAATTGACCATCTGAATGACAAAGGCGAAAAAGTTGGATTAATCTCCGTTCACTTATATCGTCCGTTCTCTGCTAAACATTTCCTGGCTGTTCTTCCCAAAACGGCTAAACGTATTTGCGTATTAGACCGTACAAAAGAACCGGGAGCGGGTGGCGAACCTTTGTATCTGGATGTAAAAGACGTATTGTATGGCTCTGAAAATGAACCTTTGGTAGTTGGCGGACGTTACGGCTTGTCCTCTAAAGACTTTACTCCTGCTCAGGTTATGGCCGTTTACGAAAATCTTTCGTTGCCGGAACCAAAAAATCATTTTACAGTAGGTATTGTTGACGATGTTACATTCACTTCGCTTCCATTGAAAGAAGAAATTTCGTTGGGCGGAGCCGGAACATTTGAAGCTAAATTCTACGGTTTGGGTGCTGATGGTACAGTAGGTGCTAACAAAAATTCCATCAAAATTATTGGTGATAACACTGATAAATATTGTCAGGCTTATTTTGCTTACGACTCGAAGAAATCAGGTGGTTTCACTTGTTCACACCTTCGTTTTGGTGATTCTCCTATCCGTTCTACTTATTTGGTAACTACTCCTGACTTTGTGGCTTGCCACGTTCAGGCTTATTTGAATCTGTATGACGTAACCAAAGGGTTGAAGAAAAACGGTACATTCCTGTTGAACACCATTTGGAATGCAGAAGAAGTTCAAAAAAATCTTCCAAATAAAGTAAAAAAATACCTGGCGGTTAATAACATTAGCCTTTATATTATTAATGCTACCAACATTGCAGAACAAATTGGTTTGGGTAACCGTACCAATACTATTCTTCAATCGGCATTCTTCAAAATTGCCAACGTAATTCCTTACGAACTGGCTGTGGAAAAAATGAAATATGCTATCAACAAATCGTACGGCATTAAAGGCGAAGACGTTGTAAAGAAAAACTATGCAGCGGTTGACCGTGGCGGTGAATACACCAAAGTGGAAATTCCGGCTGAATGGGCTAAAATTGTTGACGAAAACGAAGTAAGCAATGAAATCGTTCCTGCATTTATTAAAAATGTAGTAAGCGTAATTAATGCACAAGCAGGTGACGATCTTCCTGTTTCAGCATTCAAAGGTCGTGAAGATGGAACCTGGATTCAGGGAACTTCAAAATATGAAAAACGCGGTATTGCTTCTTTTGTTCCTGTTTGGAATTCTGAAAACTGCATCCAGTGTAACCAATGTGCTTACGTTTGCCCTCACGCTGTTATCCGTCCGTTTATTTTGGATGAAGCCGAACAAGCTAACGCTCCTTTCACCGAAATGTTGAAAACGAACGGCAAACAATTTGCCGGCATGACCTTCCGTATTCAGGTGGATGTGCTCGACTGTACAGGTTGTGGTAATTGTGCCGATGTTTGCCCTGGAAATAAGGGTCAAAAAGCACTGGAGATGATTCATATTGAATCCCAATATCCAAATCAGGCTAACTGGGAATATTGCATTGATAATGTAAAAACCAAACAACATCTGGTGGATGTGAAAGTAAATGTGAAAAACTCACAATTGGCAACACCTTTATTTGAGTTCTCGGGTGCTTGTGCTGGTTGTGGCGAAACTCCGTATTTAAAATTGGTAACACAACTTTTTGGCGACCGTCAAATGGTGGCAAATGCAACAGGATGCAGCTCTATTTATTCTAACTCTGCTCCTTCTACACCTTATACTACCAACGACGAAGGTCGTGGACCGTCTTGGGCTAACTCGTTGTTCGAAGACAATGCCGAATTCGGTTTGGGTATGGTGTTTGCCAACGATAACATGCGCGATCGTTTGGTTCGTATTATGACTGAAGCTCTTGCAGCCGATTGTTGTTCTGACGAATTAAAAGAACTTTTTGCAGAATGGATTGAAAAACGCAACGATGCTGATGAAACGGTTATTTTGGAACGTAAAATCACTCCGTTGGTAAAAGACTGCACTTGCTCATATTGTAAAGAAATTGCTGAACTGACTCAATACTTAATCAAGAAATCGCAATGGATTATTGGTGGCGACGGTTGGGCTTACGATATCGGTTTCGGTGGTTTGGATCACGTGATTGCTTCGGGCAAAAACGTAAATATCCTTGTATTGGATACTGAAATTTATTCCAATACAGGCGGACAAGCTTCTAAATCTACTCCGATGGGTGCGGTTGCTAAATTTGCTGCTGCCGGTAAACGTGTTCGCAAAAAAGACTTAGGTATGATTGCTGCCACTTACGGTTACGTTTATGTAGCTCAAATTGCTATGGGTGCAAGCCAATCGCAAACACTCAAAGCTATCCGCGAAGCTGAAGCGTATGATGGACCATCATTGATTATTGCCTATTCACCTTGTATCAGTCACGGACTTCGTGCAGGCATGGGCAAAGCTCAGGACGAACAACTACGTGCAGTTGAATGTGGATACTGGCACTTATATCGCTTCAATCCGGCATTGGAAGCTGAAGGAAAGAACCCAATGATTCTGGATTCGAAGGAACCGCAATGGGATAAATTCCAGGAATTTCTGCAAGGTGAAGTTCGTTACACTTCGTTGCAGAAACAATTTCCCGAAGAAGCTAAAGAATTGTTAGTGGCGGCACAAGCCAATGCCAAATGGCGCTACGAAGGCTACAAACGGTTGGCTGATAGACAATTTTAAAATAATTCCTCTCATAAAAAATGCGGAAAGTATCAACCTTTCCGCATTTTTTATTTCAATTATCTATCTTAATGGTTTATCGTGGTCAGTTTACTTGGATCGTGTTTGTGTTTAAAGAAAATGGCAAACAAAATAGCAACGACTAAAGAATAAGCTGCAAAAGTAAGCCAAATTGAATGCCAATCTTTAAGACCATTTGTGGTAAAATAACCGTCAATGATTAATCCACTAATTTTGCTCCCCAAATAAGCTCCAACACCATTTGTCATCATCATAAACAATCCTTGTGCACTTGATCGAATTTCAGAATCTGTTGTAGTTTCAACAAACAATGAACCTGAGATATTAAAGAAATCGAACGCCATTCCGTAAACGACGCATGAAAGAATAATCATCCATAAACCGTCCGATGGATTTCCATAAGCAAATAATCCAAAGCGTAAAACCCAAGCTATCATTGAAATAAGCATAACTTTTTTAATTCCAAAACGTTTTAAAAAGAATGGAATTGCCAGAATGAAAACAGTTTCTGAAATCTGAGAAATTGACATTATTATAGTGGAATATTTAACTACAAATGAATCGGCATATTGAGGCACGTTTCTAAAATCATCCAAAAATGAATCTCCGTACATGTTGGTGAGTTGTAAAGCTGCACCTAAAAACATTGCGAAAATAAAAAATACCGCCATCTTATAATTCGCAAAAAGTTTAAATGCTTTTAAACCAAATAATTCTATTAATCCAGCATCTTTTGAAATCGATTTTTGTGGTGGACATTTTGGTAAGGTGAAAGAATATATTCCCAAGGCAATTGCCATAACCGATGCAATCAGAAATTGATTTGCATTGGCTTTACTTCCGCTCAAATTTGTTATCCACATAGCAGCAATAAAACCTATTGTACCCCAAACTCGAATTGGTGGAAATGTTTTAATAACATCAAAATCATTATTTTTCAGAATGGTATATGCAATCGAATTAGACAATGAAATTGTAGGCATGTAAAAAATCATTGCACTTAAAATGACGTAATATAAAGTGTCAGGATCGTTAACATAAGGAACATAGAGCAATACTAAACCATACAAAATATGCAATATTCCATATAATTTCTCGGCATTCAACCATTTATCAGCTATAATACCAACTAAAGGAGGCATAAAAATGGACGAAATGGCCAACGTTGAAAAAATTGCTCCAAATTGAGCTCCAGACCAACCTTTTGCATGAAAGCAATATGTTCCAATTGTAATAAGCCATGCTCCCCAGACAAAGAACTGAAGAAAACTCATTATTGTTAAGCGATACTTTAATCCCATGATATTTATTTAATGTTTAATTGTGTATTTGTTTAGTTGTATATTACGATTAAATGTTTACTGTTTCTTTCGTTTGACAGCGTCGCGGATGGTTACAGCTAATTCATATTTTTCATTTTCAATTGCTAATTCAAGTATTTCCTGAAGTGTTTCCAGTCTTAGAAGATCCAAATCATCATCTGATAAATCTTCATAATTTTCCGGCACACTTGTTTTTAGTTCTTCATTTTCAGGGGCTTCAACTTCAGTTCCAACAATATCGAGAATTTCAGATTTTATGAAAATCGGACAATCTGCACGAACTGCCAAAGCTACCGCATCAGAAGTTCGGGCATCAATAATAAGTAATTTTCCGTCTTTCATTATATGTAATTCCGAATAAAACACGTCGTTCACCATATCATAAATCAGAACTTTCTGTAATTCAGCGTCAAATGAATTCAATAAGCTTTTAATCAAATCGTGCGTTAATGGTCTGGGCGATTTTTTATTATTTATTTTCAAGGCAATAGATTGTGCTTCGGGTTCGCCAATCATAACCGAAAACCGACGATTTCCAACAACTTCACTCAGCACAAGCCCATACGTTCCAATAACTGTCTGATTATAAACTAACCCTGCTATTGTCAATTTTATCTCTGAATCCATCGTTTTTTATCAATAATTGGAATTCCTTTTCTCTAAATTTTTAAAGGATCTAAATTCAATTAGTAAATGCAACTTTGATGGTCAGATAGTATAGTTATTTTTTCAGAGCAAGAGAGGAAAATTCCTCCCTTTGCCCCGATGGAGAAAAATGACTATTATTGTCTCCCGCCTAAAG
>Ga0209429_10000144_pt1 | contig 50548 bp, 48 predicted proteins | sample BarGraNGADG00212_3_FD_184493 | JGI IMG/M metagenome (GOLD analysis project Ga0209429, IMG submission 184493) | Arctic peat soil microbial communities from Barrow, Alaska - Barrow Graham LP Ref core NGADG0004-212 (SPAdes) (version 2) | ecosystem: Environmental > Terrestrial > Soil > Wetlands >... | reverse complement strand
CTAAAATCCAACCAGCAAACGTTGCAATAATAACTCCAGATATAATATAGATTAACGCTATTTTCCAGCCGAATAAGCCCCATAATAAAACAAGCGCAATTTCATTGACCATAGGCGATGATATTAAAAATGAAAATGTCACACCCAGCGGTACACCAGCTTCAACAAAACCAATGAATAAAGGCACCGCCGAACAAGAACAAAATGGCGTAACTATGCCGACAAGTGCGGCTAATAAATTATTAAAAATCGGGAATTTAGCTTTAGAAAGAAACTTTTTAGTTTTTTCTGGCGGAAAATATGACCGTACCAGCGAAACTACAAAAATAATTACAGCTAACAATATAATAATTTTAATCGTGTCATAAATAAAGAAGTTTACAGTATCCCCAATTTGTGTGCCCTTGGTAATATTAAAAACAAAATAAACCAACCAATCAGCAAACCATTGAATTGGCACAAAAACATCCACTAGCACTTACCGCCGCAAGGACAGCTATTAATATCACTTACCTTGCTTGTCCTACTGATAATAGCCTCTTTGATATCTTTTTCGGAGTTAGATTTTAGTTCAACTGGCTTTCCATCAATAACCAAAACCGGACTATGCATTAATCCAAGTTCAACAATCTTAGTAACATCAGTTGAATACTCAACCTCCGTATCTACATTTTCATCTTTAGCTACTTTTACCACGGCCTCATGCAGTTTTTTACAAGTTGCACAACCTGAACCAAATACTGAAATCTTCATTTTTATTCCCCCAACTTAATTAATAATTTAGTAATTTTATTTAGTGACTGTTTATTAAGCGAGTAATAATTATTTTTACCACAACGACAATTATCAATTAGCCCAGCATTTTTTAGCACCAATAAATGATGCGACACTAAATTCTGAGATATTTTTAGGGCTGACTCAATTTCACAAACGCACATAGGTTTATCGGATAGTAATTTAATAATTTCTAAACGATTTTCTTCCGAAATAGCTTTTAACATATCAATCATTATTGATATGTTATCAAAGCTACAATATTTAGTCAATAAATTGCCTTAATAATCCGTAACAACCATCTAGCCACATTTTCTTTAATGTAAACCATTTACATTAAAGAAAAATCAATTATAATGGGGGAGACATGACAAATAAAATCGCAACCGAACGTCAAACTAAATATTGCCAAGCTATTGAGCATGAATTACTATCACTTGGCCATGCAACAAATGCCGAGTTGCTGTCTGCTTTACGCAAGTCATTCCCCGACCTCAGCGCCACAACAGTTCATCGTGCCACAACCAGATTAGCAACCCGCGGTGTAATATCTGTTGCACCTTCAACCAACGATGGCTCTATGCGGTATGATGCTAATATTATCCCCCACGATCACTTCCAATGTTCTTTATGCGGCACACTGCGAGATGCCGACATAAAGGATAAAGTTATTCCAATTTTGGAAGCAGCTATTGGTGATTGCAATATATCAGGACAATTAACAATTAACGGCACCTGCAAAAAATGCATGTGTAAAAAATAAGGAGAAAATATGAAAATAACAATCTACAGCACAAAAACTTGCGGTTACTGTGTAATGCTAAAAAAATGGCTTGATGATAAATCGGTCAAATATACTGTTTATAATGTCGATGAAAACCCAATAGCTGCCCAAAATATGGTCAGATTAAGTGGTCAAATGGGTGTGCCTTTCAGCACTATCGAATATGACAACGGTAAAGTAGAAAGTATTCTTGGTTTTGATAGACCAAAGTTCGAAAAAGCCCTAAAAACAGCATAGTACAGATTAAAAAACTTGCTAATATGCTAAAATATTAATTGAATATGAAAAAAATTAAACTTCTGAGTTCTCTAAAGGACTTGAAAAGATTAATGGTCGGAAAAAACTCAATCCGAACCAGTAATGGCAAGATGTACGGTGGCAAAAATGATGTTTGGGCCCGAGATAGAGCAATTACTGGCGAAGATCTTATAAACATCAAACCAGAAATCACAGAAAAAACCATTTTAGACCTAGCCAGACTTCAGGGCGTAGCTTCACATTATAATTCAGGCGAAGAACCAGGTAGAATCCACACTGAACATCGCGAAATATTTAATAACAAAAAATTAGGATTATTTACAAAACTCTTACTAAGCCTTATATCTGGCCTTATGTGGAAAACTGGCTGGAAAAAATATACCATTTATTTTTCAAGTGACACCACTCCCCTTTTTATCAGAACAACCTGTGCTTATTTAAAAAAATATCCATCGATATTAGATAAAAAAGTTAAGAAAAAAGACGGCTCTTTTGACACTATTTTAGAGTCAGTTTTAAAAGCTGCCAGATATATTGAAAATACTGTCGACAGCGATGGTTTGATTCGCATAAGAGAACATAACTTAATAGGTAATCAGTTTCGTTACTGGCGAGACAGTCCAAACTCCTACCGCGACGAACTTAGCAAACTACCAAATATTAGTGAAGCTATGGTCATTTTGGATGTGCAGTATCTTTCAGCCGAAGCTTTAGATAGCGCAGCTAACCTGACTACTGGCGAAGAAGCTAAAAAATGGCACGCCCTGGCTGGTTTTATTCGAAGCGCAACCATAAACTACCTTTGGATGGAAGATAAACAATATTTTGCCTACGGCATGGATCAAGATGATAATGATAATTTAAGGCAAATCAAAACGATTCAATCAAACGCTGGCTGGCTTTTAAATTCAGAATTCTTTGACTACATGTTAATTAAAGAAAAAGAAAAATACATCACTGGCATTATTACTCGAATATTTTCAGATGAACTATTAACAGACGCTGGAATTAGGTGTCGTTCAAAAAAATATATGAATGATCGTAATTTTCATACTTATCACGGATCTTGGGTTTCTTGGCCAGTTGATAGTTACATGATTGCGAAGGGATTGCGACGACAAGGTTTTAATAATCTAGCCGATCAGATTGAAGCTAGACTCATTAACACCGTCAATATGTCTGGTGTTAATTACGAATTTTTTATAGTTGATGAAGACGGGAAAGTTTTACTTAACCCAAATAAACCAAAAATCAAAGACGCCAAAGTGTTACCAATAGAGATGAAACCAGAAAAAACTATCGCTTGGACAGTTACGGCCACACTGCGAGCAAAGAGAGAACGAGCAAGCAGGCTAAGAGAAGAAGATAGACCAGAATATATCAAAATAGAGCAAGAAGTATGGGTTCATAAAATAGAAAAAGAAATCCTAGATAAAATTAAAAAAATAAATCTTTATGAAACCGAGGAACAAGTTCAAAGAAATCAGTATCAGGAACCAAACCTATATATTGACCAGAAAACTGGCTTACATAGAGCGTTTATTGATTTGTTTAGAACTCTTAGCCAAAAACTTGTTAATGAAAAAATCAAAAGCTTTTTTTCAAAAAGAAAATAGTAGAGTTATAATAGTGCTAATGTTTATAGTTGGTTTAAAACAAAAAACTAAAGTTATCGCGAAAAACGTTAAGTTTTTGTTATCAAAAATTAACCTCAAAATTTGGCTCATTTTATTAGCCTCTTTACTAGCCGCTTCGTATATCTTCTTTTTTGTCGTGCCTAAAAATATAGCATTTTCATACTCTGAAAATAAATATTGTGTAAACCAAATAACCCTGCTACCAGATTTAAGCAAACAAACCGGAAAACAAAACTTCAAATTACAAGTCGAGGGCGGAATTAAAATTGGTAGTTTGTATTTATTTTCAAACAAAGTTTGTATAACACCAACCGTTTCACCATTCAATGGTACCTCAGTGTTAGGCTATTCTCCTTTTGGAAGCCCAATTTTTCAAAGTAATTATGCCGTCAACGTTGGCCCAAAGCCAAAAATTACTGCAAACCTTAACCAACCTGTGGCACTGACAAAACCTGTTGAATTTGTGCTTGATAAACCAGACAATATTTTTGACTATCAACTAGAAATTAATGATAAAACTAGCAAATGTAAAAATATTTTATATAAAATAAGCTGTGAAATTACATCACTTAATCTCATACAAGGTAAAAAATATCCATATAAATTAACTAGATCTTTTAATGGTAAAATACAATCAACTGCATCTGATGGGGATATAAGCCTATTATCCCCAACCACCATCACAAAAGCATCAATTAAGGCCGACGAATTGATTTATTCCAAACCAAAAACCTTCACATTTGAAACCGACAAAAAACCAACCTCAGCAACTGTAATCCTGGAAAAAATCGATAACGACAAGTCAGTTAAAGTAGATTCAACAACCAAAATAACTGGAACAACCATAGAGACATCAATAGTAAATGACCTTGACCGAGAATCAAAATATAGATTAACTGCCAACAAAGTTGAGGCTGATGATGGCAGTCTACTAGACGCTTCATATGTCACAAATTTCCAAACATCTGGGGGCCCAGTTGTTACTGATATTAATATTGGCACCAGCGGAATTGACGCAAACGCTAAAATTGTAATTACTTTTGATCAATCAATTTCTCAATCGCAAGATATGTCAAAACTCGTTAGCCTAACTGGTGGCAATGCGACCGTTAGCCGTTCAGATAACCAAATTATTCTTCAGCTACATGATCTTCCTCGCTGTGGTCAATTTTTGCTTAACATCAGCAAAAATCTGAATAGCAAATATGACATCAGTTCGAAAGATGACTGGTCGTACACATCACGAATTAATTGCCGTGCAACCGAATTAATTGGCTATTCCGTTTTAGGCCGACCAATCATTGCCTACTATTATGGAACTGGCTCAACAACGATATTATTTACAGGGGGCATACATGGTACTGAACCAAGCGGACAATCTACAATGTTAGACTGGATTTATAATCTCGACTCTAATGCATATAAAATACCGGCCGACAAACAGGTTGTCATTGTGCCAAGCGTTAACCCAGATGGTCTCGCTACCTCTACTCGATATAATGCTAATAATGTAAACATAGATAGAAACTTTGCATCGTCAAGTTGGATTGCAGATATCGATAGCAGCAGCGGTATAGTCGTTAATGGCGGCGGAAGTGCTCCAATGTCAGAACCAGAGACCAAGGCCCTAGCTAACCTTACAGCTAGCCTACAACCAAGATTAGAAGTATCATTCCATGCCCAAGGAAGATTAGTTGGAGCCAACCAAATAGGCAACTCTATAAATATTGGCAATTTATACGCCTCTAGCGTTGGCTACAACAGCATGATAGGGCAAGCTGAAGCGACCATGGGCTATTCAATAACCGGAGAATATGAGGAATGGGCTGGCGAGCAATATGGCACACCAGCTATTCTCATAGAATTGCCTTCAGCTAGAGGCAGCTATTTTTGGGCCCACCAATCCACTCTTTGGAAAATGGTTAATATTTAGTAATTAGATTGACCCTAACGTAATGCCTGCATGTTATAACCTCTAGCCGCCAAACCTTCTGCAATGCAAGGTAAAGCCTCTGGGGTTGATTGATTCGTAGAATGCATCAAAACACTAGCGCCAGGATAAGCACCGGCTAAAACGTTGGCACAGGTAATATATGAAGTAACACCAGTCGGCGCTGAGTCCCTGGATGCGTCTCCCCATAAAATCAAATTAACCCCATTTGCTGCTGCCGCTTGATAAGTGACATCACTGCGGTTGCCACCTGGTGGACGAAAATATGTTGGTCTCACACCGGTAACGTTTGTAATCGCAGAAATTGATTGACTAATGTCATTATTTTGCCAGTCATAACTTCGATTGCCATAATCAAACATGGCGTGTTCATATCCATGTGACTGAACGGCGTGGCCTTCAGCGATTGCTCGACGAAGAGGAACAGCATCAGTACCAACCCTTGTCCCAAGTTCAAAGAAAGTGACCTTAATGCCGTAACAAGCCGCCAGGTTCATAATCCGATCTCCATATGTTAATCCATCATCATACGTCAAAAAAATCGTGCCACTGTTACCATGGGGCAATGGCGTACGGGTTCCAACAACAGGCGCATGATAAATAATCGGCAAAGTGTATAAACGAACACTATCGACTCCAAGGTCTGTAAATATCTTTTTAGTCGCCTCTTTATCAAGCCAATAACCACCACCACTAGATAAATACTGACAAGCCCCAAGTGCTGGTCTGCTATCATAGGAGTTAACTTTTGTCGCAATATCATTAACAAGTTCATCTAATTTGGTCGAAGACCAGCCAATTTGCACACCAGAATCATTTTTCGAAATTTCAAATAATGCCAAAAGTTGTTCTGACGTTAAATCAAGCTGATAGTTGCCACTACTACTTTTTAAGGACAATGATTTACCAATGATGGATTGAATTTGTGCTAGTTTTAGATCAAGACTAGCTTTTGTTAGATTAGCCTGAATAACATCTAACGAAACATTCACATCAAACAGATTTACCGACAACTTTTTAGCTAATTCCGAACAAGTTAAAGCAGCATTAAACTTTGTGCCAGGTTGATCTGGTTTTATTTTTATTTCCTGATCAAAATATACCAAAGCATCTTTAGCGTCTATCTGAACAGAAGGAATAACAGCCAAGGCCTTAATACACATATCATTATTAACCGATATGGTTGGATTAATTGATGAACTAATACCACCTGTTAATAATCTATATTTGTCTGTGATGCTAAGTTTATTCAGCTTTAAAACCGACTGACTAGTTGTTTTTGTATCAAAAGTCACGCCAAGTTCATTTGATTTAAAACTCCACCGCTGTTTATCGTTAACTAATGTAATTTTATGAGCTTCAAATTCGGATTTTAAATGTTTCAGTTGATTATTTAACTGATCAGTACTTAAATTGCCAACATTTGTACCAAATATAGCGGCTTTTGAATAAGTTTTAGCTTGAAAAAAAGTTGACTGAACCAGCCACGTTTGCGATAAATACCAAATAAGCCCAGCTAAAATAATTGTTATAACAGCCAATATCCAGTATTTTTTATGACGAGTTTTAGGCTGCGATAGCGTTTCGATTATCGGCTCTGGCCCAATAACATCAATTGGTTTTTCTAATTTGGGAGTTTTTAAAAAAGATGACTTTTTTTTGCCATCATGTAATTTAACTTTATTTTTAATCTTATCTTTGCCCACTTGCTCAATAATTTCCTATAATCTCAGTATCCACTATTTAAGTGATGTTATCAAGAATTAAAATTACTAAACACGAAGATTTACGGCTATTTCATATAAATTTAACACAACAGCTGCTGATTGGGCCTGCACATCACGGAGCATATTGCCAGGCGCCAGTGGATCCTCAAGACATCGTTTTGCATAAAATCCCACAGCTGCAGCCAACATATCTACATTTAATTCATCAATCCATGGCGTGACATCAACACCACGTCTCGACATGTCGGTTAAAAATTCTGTCGCACCAAATCTAGTCGTTGCAAAGGATGACCAATTCCAATCGACAAATTTTATCTGACCAGTTAATGGGTTGTAGGCAAGATTATCGCTACGAACATCACAATGACCAAAACAATCATTCGGTTGATTAATAAGCAGCATTGCCTTGTCTGATAAATCTTTAAGCGCTAATTTATCATTTAACAACTCCAGCATTTTATTAATCTCTGGATATAAATTAACCAATGATTTGTCTTGTGCCATTGCAGTATATTTATTTTTAAGCTGGTTTCGAATTTCATCATTTTTAATAATTAAATCTAACCCACCATCAAGCGCAAGTTTATCCCTAAAATATGGATGTAATTTTAGTCTATCTATATCATCTTGGCCAAATTTAACGGCTTCAAGTTTTTTGGTTGCATCGACAACAGCCTGAATGTATAATCGCTGCACTGTGGCATCTGTTGGCAAAGTCCATAGCCATCCGTCTTCAACTCTATAGCTAGGCATTAAAAGAACGTGGCCATCAGCAGTTAATTTTTCCCACTCAGGCACAATTTCAGGAACTATTTTCCTTAACACGTCAGTACACTCAAAATCTTTACGAAGCCACTCTAGTTCCCTTTCGCCATCGCCAATAAGTACGCCATGATCAACCTCTTTAGCAAAAATCCATTTATCACCGTGTCCAACTAGCGCACGACGATTTAAAGAATAGCCACCCATGACCCCAGCAACTTTAACCTCTAAAGGACTACAACCTAACTCCACTGCCGCCACTTCGCGACCAGTAAGTGATATAGTATTGTCAATTTCTGTTTTAAATTGTTCCATGTTTATGATTATAACAAGGATAAGTTAGAAATAGTCAAAGAGCTAATGACAACTTTTAAAAATCTCTGAGCTTTCAGTGCTAATGAATTATCTAGAAAAGTTTTGAATTGATGCAAGTCGACTTTTTAAAATTTCAATATATATTGGATCATACCCAACACTACGAAAATAAGTTACCTTATCTTCTTCTGATTGTTGCGTAATTTCATCCGATCGTTGTTTCGCAAGATTTTCTACCTGCTCAACCGACGATTCTAAAATAGTTTTTAATGACTCTATATTAGTACTCTGAATTTGCTCCCTGAATACTTTTTTCTTATCAGCATATTCGCTTAATTCCAGTTGTAATTGTTGTTCCTTTTGCCCATCTATCTCATTAGTTTTTTTAGTAAGTTTATCCTCACTTTTTGATATTTCATTTAATAGATTGGCGGTTTTATCACCAAGAGCCGCCTGAATTTTTCTAAACAAAATAGAAAGATCAGGCTTTTCCGCATCTGCAACAATATACGAAACAATGTCTATGTTTTGTTCGCTTGCTTTTGTGCATAAATCATCGTATTCAGGTTCTGTTTTAAGACTGTCAATCAACTCAGTAACCGCATAAATAGCGCGGGGTGCTTGTTTTTGCATTTTTTTGGCAAACAAGCCACTACCACCACCGGTACATGGCCTCTCAAAAAAACTACCAATCTTATTATCAAAAGCCAAAGTAGCTCCGATAATATTATTGCTAGACCCATAGTCATAAATATCTCCATTTAACCCTTCTTGTATCATATCCTGAAATAATTTACTCCTCTTTTCAGGGTCTGGTTCAAGCTGGTCATATATTTTACCAACTGGATTCTTAATGTCATACGCTTCTCTACCAATTGAGGCCACTGCCTTTAATACTGGCCCTAGCCCGTATATTTTACTCGCATTGTCTAAGCCATAAAAAGCAATACGGCTAGCCATAAAAATATATTCATCTTGTGATATTATGCCTCTACCTTTTTCTGCGATTTCTGTAAAAGATATATTCTCAGTTAATATCTCAGCCGTATTATCCTGAGCCTCTGGCTTTTTGTCAGAAAATTGTGTTTGTTCTACATCTTCCTGACTACTTTTTTCTTGTTCTGTATTGTCGCTTGGTAGAAATTCGTTCATATTATCCTCTTTTTTTATTTTAAAATATTTAATATAAATATAACACTATTTTACCTTGTTTGTCAAGTCATTATGTGTGCTCAAGAGGCTTAAATTTATAGTTTTACTGAATAGTAACCTTTGCGGTCATGTCTGCTTGATAAGGCGTACTACTATATCCATTATGGATTTGACCCCTTGGCGATTGAAAAGTATCTTCGATATTTGGAATTGTTCTAATAACCTCTTCCTTACTGTCATAAAAAGTAATTGTGTACTGACAATTAAGCGTCTGGCCAGCCGTCGACGTGTAATCAAATCGTATCCACGCTTCAGGATCTCCAGCCGGGTCCTTTTCTACAGCAACAGTACCAATTTTAATAATTTCAGTACACGATGTTGAGCCGCTATCAGACGTGCTTTCTTTTTTACCATCTGATGAATTTCCTGTTTGAGAGACGAGATAACTGGTGCCTGCAACACCGCCAACAACAATTAAAAATACTGCAACGCTCTGTAATAAATGTGTAAGTATAAAACTTTTAGCCTTTATCCACATATAACCTCCGTTACTATTTAAACTAATTATACATATTTTTAAAATCATATGCCATGGCCAGCATGTAGGTCATGGACATTAATCGTGTATAATAATGCTTATGAAATCACCTCTTAATTATCAAGTTACTGAATATGATTGCGGAACAACTAGTCTTATTAACGCGATTAGTTACGTTTTTAATCGAGAAGAAATACCTGCTAAATTAATTCACGCAGCAGAAACATATACCCTCGATAATTTTGGTAAAAAAGGTGGTGAAAACGAGGGTGGAACTTCAGTAATTTCATTAGAGTTTATTCAGCATTGGATAACTCAATTCTCGGATTTTGAAAAATTTCCAATTAAAGTCAAATTATTTGAGAAAGAAGAAGCAATTCTTCAACTTGATAAGGCAAATAAACTATTCAATAAAAATGGGTGTATCCTTGCTACGATGTGGCTAATGCATGACGCGCATTACGTAATTATCACAAATATAGATAACCGTTTTGCTTACATATTTGACCCATATTTTATTGAGCCTAAATACTTCTCAAAAAACAAAAATATTAAAGTAGTAAAGAACATGCCCTTTTCATACAACAGAAAAGTCAAATTGACACAGTTGTTTTTGTATAATAAAGAAGACTACTCATTAATAAAAGATAACGAATACCAAGAATTAATGATAATTGAACGAAAAAAGAATAGTTAATCTTTTTGTAATTCGTCGTACATTTCTCGTTCGTTATCCCACACGTTCCAATCGGCTTTTTCAGCGAACTTGGCTGAGTAGTTATTGTGATCAGAAAATCCTTTTATCTTTTCAAGCCAAATATAACCTGTGCCGGCAATGCTTCTGGACCATTCGTCGGCTTTAAGTATCTTACTTAATACTTTTGCTGGGTCATCTTTTTTCGACTCAATCTCAATAACCTCAAGAATATCTTTTATTTCATCAATAACAATTTCATTATCTTGCACATCAATAAAAATACGCCTAGTTTTTTCCATTACTTGTTCGTCTTGGAAACCAGCGTTTAATAAGACTCCCGTCATAGACGCTGAGTCTAGCACCAAGTCGCCCTGGGTTTGGATGCTCAGTCTATCTAGGATAATATTAAAAGTGCTTAGGTCACCCGAGAGCATTTTGCCTTCGATTTCTTCCACAAAAATAGGATCAGTTTTTGATGGCAGGTGAAATACTTTTTTGAATGCAAACGAATGATCTTTACCATTTACCATCCTTAAACGAACAGCCGCCACACTTTTATATAATTTCCAATCGGGTGTATCAAAATATTTATCTGTTTGTATAATCTTTTCAATTTCATGGAAGCCCGCCGAAATAGCTCTTTTAATGAACTTCTCAATCGGTATTTTGAGTTCAATCTTTATCTCTTTTTCCTGCGTCGTCATATAGGATATTGTACACTCACTTTGCTCGCCTTATCTATTTATTCAGTTTAATGATATGCATCGGGCAAGCATTGGCAACTTTTTTATTCTCTTCTAAATATTCCATTCCAGCCTCGGCGACTACCACGTTGCCTTTTTGAACACCGCCAATAAGGTCAGCTTTTCCATCTTGATTATTAATTTTCCAACAGTCTGGAGAATACACACAGCAAGAACCGCAGCCAATGCAGTTTTTTCTTTGTTGAGAAATGGTAAATTTATTCGCAGCCATTTATTCTCCGCAATTAGAACCTTGTAGATTAGTTTTTTTAGCAACAGTATAAAACAAGTCGTTTTGTCTGACTTTTTCATCAACTTTTATCGAGATGACGCTTTTTTGTGGAGCCACATCAACTGATTTGTAATCAATTCTAATATCATCTGCTACGCCAAATACTACACCGGTTTTTTCGCCAGTAAATAATATCTTTTCGCCTTTTTTCAATTCGCCAGCGTCCAAGGAAATTTCGGCCACACCAAGTTTAGATAAATAATTTGTAACTTTGCCTTTGTAGGTTTTTTCTTCGGTAGCTGCTGAGCCATAAGTACTTGAATATTCACCAATTTCTTTACCAAGGAAAAAATTACCGTGTGAAAGTTTGCGGTTAAATACAGTTTCTAGATCTTTAAAATAACCATCAATTCTTTCTTTCGTATAATTTCCTTCTTCAATATCCTTCAAGGCTTTTTTATAAGTTGAAACAACTGTATAAACATATTCAGGAGCTCGCCCCCTACCCTCTATTTTCAATACTGACGCACCAGCATCGATAAATTTGTCTAGAAAATCAATCGTACAGATGTCAGCGGCTGACATGACATATTGATTGTCTAAAACCATCTCTTCTCCAGTGCTAATGTCGGTTACTTTATAGGCATGACGACAGTTCTGTAAACACGCGCCGCGATTCGCCGAAGCGTTCTGTGTATATAAACTCATCCAACATCGTCCAGATTGAGCAATGCATAATGCACCGTGACCAAATACTTCGATTTCCATCAATCGGCCTTCGTTGCCAATTAAATTTTCTTCAACAATCCTGTTATGAATAGCCTTGATTTGATCAAGTGTCAGTTCACGCGCCAAAACTGCACGGTTCGTCATCTTCGAAAAGAACTTAACTGCTTCGTAATTAGATATCGAAAATTGAATCGTTGCATGAACCGGCATGCCGATTTCGTTACAATAATTCATCGCCGCAAAGTCAAACGCGATAATTGCATCAACGCCATATTCTTTGGCTGCGTTAATTAGTCTTCGAACGATATCCATATCGTGATCATATAGCAACGTATTTACAACTAAGTACGTTAATACATTAGCCTTTTTTGCTCGTGCTACAATCTCACCCATATCTTCGATTGTAAAGTTAGCCGAAGCTCGGGCCCTCATATTAAGTTGTGTTACACCAAAATATACAGAATCCGCACCAGCTTTTATAGCCGCCTCTAAAGATTCAAAACTGCCCGCTGGTGCCATTATCTCAATCAAAGTTTTAGTCATACAGGTCTATATTTTAACATAAATCAGTCTCTATTAATCTTTTTTACCAGCACTAGATCCAGCCACATAGCCAGTAGACCAACATAATTGCAACGAAAACCCACCAGATGGCCTATTGATATGTAATAAATCACCAGTGACAAAAAGATTACTTACCTTCTTTGATTGCATAGTTTTCATATCTACTTCAGTTAATGGCAGACCGCCGTCGGCAACTATAGCCCGATCCAAACCCATCAGACCGGCAATCGTAACTGGTAGCGCCTTGAATAAATTAACTATCTTTTTTCGATTTTCTTTTGTCACCGAATGAACTTTTACGTCCATATCCATATGTCCAGAAAGTAATATTATTATCCCCTTGGACATCCCCAACGGCACCAGTTCGTTTACAATATTTTTCAAAGTTTTATTTTTATTTATATCAAAAATACCGATTATTTGGCGCTCTAAATTTCCAGAATCTATTTTTGGAAACATATCAATCTCGGCAGTAACTATTCCCGTAGATAATAGTTTTGACACCTTTGATGCACTATTAAGGATTAACGGACCAGAAATACCAAAATGAGTAAATAATAATCTCCCATTCAACTTAAATTCCTTTTCACCATCAACAAAAAAAGTAATCTTCATATCTTCCAGCGACACGCCTGACAGCTCCTTCGCCCAAGATTCTTTAACCGCAAGGGGCACAAGGCTCGGGGTTAGATCAACAATCGTATGACCTAGCTGTTTTAACCATTTATAGCCATCTCCTGTCGAACCAGTTTCTGGATGCGACGTACCACCAGTAGCAAAAATGTATTCCGTAGCAGTCAGCACTTCTTTTCCGCACAAAATAGATTCAATTCTGTTATCTTTAATCTGTACACCCGAAACAGCACACTGCGTTCGCACCTCTACATTACCTTGTCGCATATAATCAACTAAAAATTGCACAACATCGCGCGAATCTTGCGATTTTGGAAACACACGATTATAGTTCTCGATCACTAAAGGCAGTCCATGCAAGTTAAAAAAATTAAATGCATCATTTTCCCCGAACTGATCAAAAACTGAATATAAAAACTGCTTCGAATTACCATATTTTTCCAACAGTATATGTTTGTCTTCTATGGCATTCAATATATTACAGCGGCCATTGCCAGTTATGAGTAGTTTTTCTCCGAACTGTCTATTCTTCTCAATTAAAAGAACGCGAAGCCCGCGCTCACCAGCACGACCAGCCGCCATCATCCCTGATGCGCCACCGCCAACTACTATAAGATCATATTTTTTTATCATAATCATTCAAGCTTACATTATAATGCATCAACTACATTAAGGACAAAAATCGCACAACAGCTTAAAATATGCCCCTTATACTGCAAAGGTGGTGAGTTACTACGGTAAGATTGATTTATGCTGTCATATGTGTTATAATTGTAAGCAAATGTCACTAGAAAAAATAAACATAAACATTGCACCAAGAACGCCTGAGAAAGCAGAAGTTCTTTACCGTGGTGTAATTATACCACTAGGACATATTGCGCTTGAGCTATTGAAAACTAAGCAAACTATGTCACCCCCACCTACAGACGGCAAACAACTGTATCACGGCGCAGCGAGTGGGGTGCATCTTACTAGCGATCCAGAGACCGCACGAATTTATGCAGATAATCGTAGCTTTATAACTCAACAAATAAATCCATCAGCAACCCGAAATCCTAACGAATGGACTATCGGGGTAGTCAACGAGATAGATAACACTGGCAATGAGCTCGATGTGAAGGTCGCAAAACCACGCACTGCAATGGGGAAAATTGATAAGTGGATTTCCCACAATATCCTAGGCCAAACAGAGTTTGTCGTTCCTGAAGTTCCTTCGGACAGAGCTAAGCCAAGTGAGGTATATTTATTCCGTGGAGATATTCTACATGCAACTTTTTCCGACACTGATTTTGCTATAACATCTTTAGCGGAACATATTAAATACCTAGAGTCGGGCGGATTAGAAGGTGTATCTATTCAGCAACAACCCGATCCAAAAATTGATCGCAAAATGTCAACCATAGATACAAAAGGATTTATGCCAGCTGCAGTTAGCTACGTAAAAGCTAAAGCTAAACAAATTACGCAAAAAGCAAGCTAAATTAGTTAAAAGCACACAATATCCCACTATCATGCGTTAAGATTTATTTAAAAAATAGACGAATGAGACACAGCATTAATATGAAATTTGAGATTATAGACAGTAGCTATGGACCGACCGCTACACCTACTTTAGTACCAGCTGGGGCATCGCCTGATACCTGTATTTCCAGCCATGAGCCAGGATTAATTGCGGTAGACGTCAAAGACGCTACCCCAGTAGGACTACCAGCTGATACTGTACAAACTCCAATTGAATTAGCACTAGTACCACTGGCGTTTGGCAGTAAAATACTGAATGACGCCGTGTAAGCTCCCCCAGCCATAAGTGCACAATAAACGTGCGTGGCCGTAAAACTACCGCCCGAGACCATTAACCCATAGTCCCCGTTCGAAAAACTACCAGACCAAGTCATGAAGTTGGGACCAGTCGCACCCGTGGCACCATCAGCACCGTTTATACCATTAGTCCCATCAAAGTAGTCAACGCCCTTAACTGGTGTCGAACCATTAGTCCCATTCGTACCGTTTGTTCCATTAGTCCCAGGCGTTCCAGCATTGCCAGGAATGCCCTGAGAACCAGTATTTCCTGTTTCTCCCTGAATACCTTGTATCCCTTGAATTCCTTGTGAGCCAGTATCGCCAATAGTACCAGCATCTCCGGTAACACCAGTTTCGCCTTGCTGGCCAACGAATCCCTGCGCGCCAGTTTCGCCAATCGGTCCTTGCGGACCAGTCAGACCCTGAAGCCCAGTGAGGCCAGTCAATCCAATAATTCCTTGTGCGCCAGTAAATCCTCTAGAGCCTTGTGCGCCAGTTTCACCCCTTAGACCCTGTGACCCCCAGACCCCTTGATCACCAATTAGACCTTGTAACCCTTGTACACCTTGTACACCCTGTAGACCTACAGAACCTTGAATACCTTGCGAGCCTTGTTCGCCCTTATGGCCTACTGCGTTCATCATATAAACCCCGCCAAGTGCGACTAGCGCCGCAAAGATCAAGATGAATAATATTTCTATTGTCGTAAATCCATGTTGAGAACTTTTGTTTTGGTAATTATTCTTCTTCATTGTGTAACAATTCATAGAACTTTCTCCCAATTAGCTATTGCTAATTATGGTCATATATTATTTATTAGCAAGCATAAGAGATATACTTTTAGAAACAGCTTTGCCAACAATTAATAGAGGGGGTAATCAAAAGACGACTGGGCAGCGGTTGAAGATTATGAGCTTGTCGAATAACTTCGCCTTTTCCGCTCATTCACGAAAAAATGTTTCAAGAACCGTTCCTGGGTTTTGTACAACATGAAATATTATCTAGTTAAAGTAACCGTTCCCTTAATAGCAGGGTTCTGAGAACTTGCCGAATAACGAGAAGGACAAAACGTATTAAACGAGCAACGTTCAGAAATTAAGTTCAATGAATTACCAGAAATAGTACCTATAAATCTAAAACAGGTTGATAATTGTACATTGGTTGCGGGGCACCAATCATCATTAAACTTTATTTGTGTTCCAATAATTGTTCCGATGATATTTTCTGTTGTACCTTGCTCTCCGGAATATTGGGTGTAAGAACCTCTAATATTATCCCCAGTTCGAGAAAATCTCAAGATAAACCTGTCAGTATTATAAAAAGCTGGACCTTGATTATCAAAATTTTGCGCATATGAATAAGTGCCAGACCAAACATCAGTTAAAGTTTTTGCACCAACTTTAGGGCCTATGTCTTGAATAAACTTTTTACAAGTAGACTTTCTACCCGTAGCATCTATTACGCAAACTTCAAAACTACTGCCTTTCCCTGTTGGCGTACCTTTTAATATGCCATCAGGCCAAAGTTGAAGACCTAATGGGACAAATCCTTCCATTGCGGTTGTTTCAAAATGACACGGCTCAGAACATTCTGGTGATTTCATCCAAGAAAAATCATATTCATAGGGGACACCAATAATTGCTTCTTTTTCAATATTATAAACACTAGGTTGCTCAAATATACTATGGAGATCAATAATCCCCAAGGCCTGCAAGAATCCAGTTATAATAATAGATGCCGTGAAAAAACCAACAATCTTAGTAGACAACGTGAATTTAGGAAAAATACGATTTTGAGTTAGCGGATTTATTGGCTTTGTCATATTTTATACTTTAATTTTTATTAAATTATAAATTACTCTAATTACCTAAATTAACTGCACTAACTAATATTATATCACAAAATTAGTGCAAAAATTGGCAGCAGGAGTTCGAGGTACGGTCGGCGGGGTATAAAAAATATGTTTTTTGTATTATTTATGAATTTCAAAAAACTTATGTTTTGATGATCATTTTATAAGTGATATATTGATAAACAATGCAAGAAATAAACAACTTATTCAGAGTAAGTGAGGTAAATTATACAGATCGGGTTGACGAACTTGACAAGGTTTCGGCCGGCGTAGTAAAGTCTCAAAAAAAGTTTCCTATATTCCTAGATGCCTACGAAAAAAACAAAAAATGTATATTTAAACCTCTTTCACCATCCAAGCCATATAGTAACCCGACATTCGCCTATAGCGAAGTTTATTGGTCTTATTTAATAAATACATTTTTTGACGAACGAGCCCCTAGATACGAACTTGCAATTTGCCATGGTCTGCCCCCAAAAGAAGGCCAAGAAATGTCCAAGGAAAAGGGGGTTTTAGTAGAATCTTATCTAAAGTCAAATCAGCATGATGTCAACCTTCTAGAGTATTATCGTGCCCACCCAGACCATAGCGTAAATATTAACGAATACGTTAACTATTGTGACTACATATATGATTACTCGGATATTATGAAATCTGAGGTTTTTATCCAGCGCCACGATTTAGCTAAGCGACTAGGCGAGATGGTCTTGATTTCTATGTTAACAAGAAATATCAATTTTCATTATGAGAATGTAGGCTTTATCTGCGAGGATGACAATATAATCGACTTAGCCCCACCCATAGATCACGAATTTTCTACCCTATCGATACTGCCCGACTGTAGAGGTGCTAATGTAGCGAAGCAAGTAGCCTATGATTCACTGATAACCGAATTATCACCAGAAGATAGACTAATGTCATTAAATGCCTTTTCGAGGGACCCCTGGTGTCAGGCTATAATTATTCAAATAATAGTCGCAATGCCTTTAATAATGTATCCACGATTGTCAAAGAACAACCTGATGTAGCAGAAGAATTTATTAATAAATTATCAAAAATGCGTCAGTTTTTATTTAAACACGATATTGTTTTTCAAGACTTAAATTATACAGATAAATTCAATGGTTGACTAGACTGGATGCTGTATTATTCTCAAAAGCCAGATCATTATAATGCCACGATAATAGAAACCTGTCGGCATTTACTGTCCGAGCAGGGGCGATCCAAAATAGATATTGTTGATTTTGGCCGATACGCCATACAGCTAACCATTCACAGCTCAAATGTCCTGCAAGATTTTATCAAAAAAATCCAAAGTAGCAGATAATTTTAGTGTATCTATCGGGTTTGACGACTGGACATCGCCTCGCTCTGCTCGTCTCTTCCGTTTGCTTATAAAAATATGTAAACACATTTATATTTCGCTCACTACGCCGTACCAGTAACTTATCGCCAGGCAAGCTGGCGAGTTACTGGTTCGAGGCGCAAGGCGCGGAGCCATATAAAAAAGACCTTCACAGGTCTTCTTTATATGGCTCACAACAATAGAGGAAGTTATAACTACAATCAAAACGGATTTGAGTTCAGTTGCTAGTTATTAAACAGCCACTTGAATTGCCTATAGGTTTCCTCGGCAACCTCATTATCCCAACCACCACCGCTCTTTTGGGTAGTGTCCCATATCAACATCTCTACCAGACCGTCCGACTCTCGCTTTTTACGTTCAAACTCAGAATCACCCGACTTAGGCATAGTAAGTTTGCGTAGATTTCGTTCAAAATTAACCTTGTTCATGCCCCCGTTCTGTTCGTAAATTTCGAGTTTGTCATCACCCATGTATGGAGGTACATACCCGTAGTTAGATACTGTGCGGAGGAGCCGTTTAATGAATGTACCCATGTGCCCATCCGCAAGCGGGCTGGCACTATGCAAACTGCCAATGAATAGATGCTGCCCACCCACAGAGATTTGGTCACCCTGATAATGTGAAGAATAATTTGTAACAAAAATTGCAGCCTGCTTATCTGGATTTTCAGCTGATGATTCAGGCCTGCTGTCAAAAGATCGACGGATGTCTTCGAACCACTTCGATTCTTGAACTGGCTGACCAGCCTCCGAGGGAGAATTTACATCAATGAAGATGATTAGAGGAATCCCGTCGGTAACTTTAAGGAGCGCTTTCTTGTAAAGATCACTGATATTCCCATTCAGGGCTCGACGATAATTCAACGTTCCAGGACTATGCAACACTCCATGGACCTGTCGGCTCTTAGCCTCTACTGCAATCCTGTTGCCAGTCTCTTTATGCACTGCAATGAATTCAGCACGCTTTGGGGGTCTTCCGTCTTCTTCGATTCTGTCATTATCATAAAACTCAAGTTCACAACCCAATCTAACAAACATTGACGCGACACCTATTTCATATCGTACTCCTTGATACTCGTTCCGATTCCTCAACCTACCCAACCACTCGTCACGCATATAGCCTTTATGAGTCAGTAACCAGACGTCAAAAGCAAGACTAAGTAACGCCTGTGTATCACCAGTTGCCGTCATCGATCGAGTGTTTTCGTCTACCTGAACCACTTCTAAATCCTCACGATTCTCAGAACCTTTAAGCCGCTCAAAGCACTTTAAAATATAATGCTTTTCGATTTCTGGTTTTGCTTGTTCTTCAAGCCACCATTTTTCACCCAAAGTTTGTTGAAGATTCCTGAACAATAATTGGTGGAATGTGGCATAGGGATTATCCTCAACCATAATTTGGTTACCGACTGCAAGCAATGATTTCCCTTGGAATGTTGCCGTATTTGGAAGCTGTATATATATTCCTTTGCTGCGAAGAAAGTCAGAGCGTTTGAGAGATGCCTGTTGTTGCTCTTTAATGACATTAGGAGGTATAGAAGTAAGCCTTTGTGGCTTCACACCTTGAAGTAAATGGCACTTTTTATACTTCAAACCACTGCCGCAAAAACACGGGTCATTACGTCCAATCCTGCCCGGTTTATTTTTTTTGCCCGACCTTGGTCCGCTACTCATATTTCAAGTATACGCTGGGTTGAATGTATAATCTCTTTCTGACCCCCAATTTCAATATGATTAACAAAGCGACTTAACCGCCAAATTAGGCTATAGACCGACTGAATTTGCGCCGTAAGTAGCTTGGTCTGGCGTAAATTTTTCATATTCCAATTGGTCAATCAGACCTCCGCGTGAAAATGATGAATGACTCATATAGCTTTCCGCCTTTTTGGTTGCTTGTTCATTCCAATCCGCACCTACATTATCCGCTCCGTATGTAGCATCTGCTGTAGAAAATTGCTCATATACTAGCTGATCCACTAGTCCATCATGCGAGAATGCAGTGTGACTTAGGTAACTTTTTGCTTTACTTAAAGCGTTTTTCTGGCTTACTGTTGCGTCGGCAAGGGCTTTAGCCTTAGCTGCTGCATCTGCATCGGCCTTGTCTTTAACAGCCTTAGCTGCTGCATCTGCGTCTGCCTTGGCTTTGACGTCAGCTTCTTGTTGTTGCTTGGCTTGCGCTGCTGCAGCATCATCGGCTTTCTTTTTTGCGACTGCATCGGCTGCATCGGCCTCTTTCTTAGCGGCAGCTTTTTCTTGGGCGATCACTTCAGATTTTGTATATCTATGAATCTTAAATTCTTGCTCAGTGCGCTTGTCGCCACTTGTTGCAACTACCTTAAGAGTATTATCGCCCTCTTTTAGTTGTACATTACTACTAAATGTATCTCCGTCCACCTTAGCCTGCACCCCGTTGACGGTTACTATAGACCCAGCAGGAGAGATTTTGCCAGTAAGTTGATAGAAATCAGACTTAACCGAGGCCAAGGAGCTGGTAACAGTGACCGTCGGTGGTGCAAATATTACGATTAACGCAAAAAATAACACTAGAGCAATCGATGCCACCCACGTAGTAGCCTTCTTTGTTCGTTTTGACCATCTATCCTGTCGCCACAAAAGCCATAGTCCAACTGGAAAAAATAATATTAATAAGGCTATAATTAGACATTTTGGAACGGCTCGAAATCTGCCCACTGCATCGCTCTTATTGCTTGTTTTTTTGCTCATAGCTTACACTCCTCTCTAAAGCATTGCTAAGAATAAGTATAGAAGATTAATCAAGAAACACAAACAATCACCTATATCATACTAAGTAGCACTAAATCGCACACTATAACGATAGAGGAAATTATAACTATAATTAAGCACGATAATACTACAGAAATGCAGCTACTAATGTTAACATGAACCCTATTGCCTGTACTCTATTACCCCATTTCCAAAGAATCGTATCCTTTGCATTGAATCGAGTAGTGGCATTCATAACAAAGTTATTCCCAATAACAGCCATCAATGTTCCTACCGTAAGAAAGATTATGGTTATTGGCGACACAGTAATTTGAAACTTAAATATGTAAGCTGCAACCAAAACGACGGCAACAATTCCTGCGGTTATGCCTATAGATTGAAGAGTAGTGAAGAGCATTATCTTCTTCATCTCTTTATATAAATGCTCAGGGATTGCCATCTAGTCTTCCTCGCTTAATGCTATTTGTAGTCTAAACCATAATTTCATTAGAATAAATGAGCTAGTTGTTTTTGATTAGCCCTACAGCCACACTCTTTTACTAATGCACACTCCCAGTACTCACCAAATCTACCAGTCTTTTTCTGTAAAACTCGGTTATGAACTGGGCAAACTGGCTGTCCACTTGAATTAAGTTTGACTTTTTTACGAATCTCGGCAGCATCACTAACACTTGCTTTTTTCTTTTGCTGATATTCATTCCGTTCAGTGTCCGTCTTAGGGGGCTTACCTGGAGAGTGACCACCGACCAAACAATATGTCCAGATACCGAAGCGTGTCTTCTTTGACCAATACCATGCTCCTGGTTCTTTACACACCTCGCAATGTTTGAGGTTATTAGCTCCAATAGGACCAAGGTTCTTATCTAATTTATGAAAATCAAGAAACTGAGAAACTGTAGCAATGCCATCTATTCTTCGCATAGTTTCACTACTATCTCGTTGTGAAAGTATATTCAAACTACCCTCCCACATAAGTTTGCGGTCAATTATCCCAAACTTTTGGTGTATCATTCCAGATAAAGGCAATACGATGATTCCATTAGATTCGAGTAATCTTAATCCCTCCCGTGACTGTTCTATCATGTTTCCAGATTGCTCTCTTGCAAGCCTCGTTATAACGAATATACGAACACCCTTAGCCAGTATATGCTTGAAAATTGGCATGAGGTGATTTATACGGGATAAGGTAAGAAATGCGCTCTGAATAATAACTTCTTGAGTAGCATCTAATAAATCTTTCTGGAAGTAAGAGTAAAAGTCATATTCGTCAAATAGCTGTGATTGAGAGACTTCGGCAGCAATGTCCTTCACGTTGTATAATTTCTCTAACCATAACTCAGTTCTATCATCTGCGTGATAGTGTTCCAAAATGCCTTTAGCATCGATAATAGGATAGTTTTTTTCGTGTACTATTTCTATAGACTTTCTAATCAATGAACTTTGACTATGTTTTTTAAGTACAGCTTCAACGTCCACTAATAAAATACATTTATCTTTAGCCCTTGAAAGGGCAACATTGATTAATTTTGCGTCATCTCCCCCATCTTTAAGGTCATCGTACATCGTATTAGAGCGTGGAGTAGTTACGTCAAAGATAATCAAGTCTCTGTCACCCCCCTGAAACTTATGAACGGTATCTGCAATAATCTTACCCCTATACTTACTTTCGTCATCTTCGATAATTTTACCGATAAGATTTATCTGCGCTCTATAAGACGAAATTATTCCAACGCTTTCGACACCATTGTCGATTGCCTCCTTAGCAATTCTGACCGCAATTAGGGCATGGGTAAGATTATAAGTTGAACCACTGTCCGACTTAATTGGAAGTGTACCGATACTAGATGTGTTGTAAATCCCAACATGAAAACCTGCTAATGGCTTATTATTTAGAGTCGCCTCACCGTTATGGTATGTATTATCTCCGTTATCGAGTGTGTATTTAGTACTCCCGTCCTTGCTATATACTAATCTGTTGATTAAGTCGGATATGTCAGGGTGCATCCTATACTGAACTTTTAACTGAACCATCCAAGGCTTACGGGAGTCGTTGCCGTTGTTTACGTCCTCTGCGATATGCACTGCATCGAAGATGTCACGCTTTAACCAGTCATCTACCAGCTTCTGCTCGCGGTTAGCTTCTTCCTCTGATTTGTTTGTTGGGTCGACGTTATGCTGGGCGATTGGCGGAAGCTGTAAGAAATCTCCGACTAAAGCAAACTTGCCACCAGAGTTTTCTGCTACGCTCGCAATAGCTGGTAGTGGTGCCATAGAAGCCTCGTCCAAGATAATGCAGTCAAACTTTCGTTCAAGGATTGGTGCGTACATGTACGACTTGGTGAGAGTAGCCACTAAGCCTTTTGCCTCACGAATAAGTACTTCTTGAAGTTCATCAATCTGTTTTTCCAAGGAAGCAATTTGCTCAGCGATGTTCTCAAGTTTTTTGTGTAGTTTTTTACTTTCGTCCGAAGAGTATTTGAACGGGAAAGTACTAATAAAATCTTGGTTCTTTTCTAGAACCATCTTTGCCGATGAATACTCTGATTTTAATGGTGGTTGAGCTGCCAGTAAGAAGTCTAGCCTTTTCTGTGAGACCGTCAGACTTTGGAGTGCCTGCGATTTTTGGGCGGTTAGTTTATCAACACTTGTCCCAGAGAATAACTTTGAAAAAGTTCCCTTTGCTTGATGTTCATTTATCAGCTGATTGATTCCAACTATGAGTTGCTCCCCGCTATGAACCTCGCCTTTCAGTAATTTAACTTCATTCTCATTCTTTACGGATGACTTTTCAATTTCTCCAATTCGCTTTTTTGCTTCGTAAATGTTTTTTTCTGCATTCTCTATTTGAACAAAGTCTTCGAGACGCTTACCTATTTCACCTCTCTCCTCAGTAAGTCGAACTATTTCTTCCCTCAGGGGCCGTGCCTTCTCCTCAACAACAACTTCTGGCATGACTTTCGTGCCTTGAATTGCTTTTGAAATAGATTTTGTGCTTCCAATACGAATAATTTTTCCATCTTCATAGACAGGATTCCCACGCATTACTTTAACCACTTTCTCAAGAACACTGTCCGTAGCTGCATTTGTGTGTGCAATCAAAAGTACAGTCTTACCTCTATTTACCAGTTCTTCCAATAAGGCGGCGATAGTCATTGACTTGCCCGTTCCTGGTGGACCCCATATATATGTCACCTCACTACCAAGAACAGTTCTAATAGCTTTTTCCTGGAACGGATTTAATCCTCTGTCAGGATTGGCTTGAAATGATTCATCCTCAGAAATCACCGAATCTATTAAACCAAATGTTTTCTCAATCATTGAGTTAGACGTTGAGGAACCTTGTATGCCAGTGAGCTTCTCGTGAAGCTTCTCCATTAAGAAGTAGCTAGATATAACCAAAGTTGCGCTAGGAATTGAATCCCCAATATGTTGGTCCACTGCAATCTGAATTATTTGTCCATTTACTGCTGCGACCTTACCCGTGTAGCTTTTACTAAAGAGCCTAACTTCAATATCAATATCAGTGTCTATGTCTTGCAAATAGTCGAGTTTGAATTCATATAAATAGTTATCATCTATAACATTGATGAATCTACCCTCTTTAATTCGCATTTGAGAGTTTCCGTTTTTCTTCAAATACTCAATGTTCGCAGTTATCGCTGCGAGCATCTCATCTATCATCTGGGTTTTATTCATGCTTAAATATGATATTTCCTTAACCATGATTATACTCCCTGACCCCAAGCATGCCTATGCTCGCTTTAGTAATAGTCAGTTGATTCTTAGCAACCGCTATATATCTTCATCAATGAGTGCCGCTTGTCCACCATTAAAGTAACCGGCAGAAAAACCTTCGCTAATTACTATTAACTCAGGTTTTAAAAGTGATAAATCATGAAGAGTCCTACAGTATTTTGCTAAGGTGTTAATATCACCTGTAATAATAAAGGTTAGGTCTTTGTTTGCAGCCTGACCCAAATAGTTGGTCTTGGCATTGTCAAAAAAAGATAATTTACAGCGCAACGCTACATAACTCAACTTTTGCCCCAAACCCCCTCCTATAAGCTCTGGACAAGTCACAGTGTACATTTTATAGTATCTGTTCACTTTTTGTAATAAACAGAACTAGTGCAACTGCTCACAAATTTTTTTCTCATTTTTTGTTGTTGATAGTGGGAAGTATCACGGTGATTAGCTTATTTGTTTACTAATAAGGCTGCAAGTAATGACACTGCTGCAACACCAAATAAAAAACCCGTGATAAAGCGTTTTACATTTGTTGATTCATATCTTGTTTTTAGTTGGATATAGCCGTCAACTATCATAAGTAATATAAGTAACGAGCTAAACAAAGGCGGAAAAACGAAGAACCATACAGTTATCATGCCAACAAAAAATCCAATGTATATTCCTGTGCATCTAGCACACAGCGGAAATTTACGAATACCAAAATGGAATGATCGTTCGTCTATTTGATGACATACTCTGCTCCCCAATATCAACAACTTAGGGTAAATTGTACTTATAAAAAAATTAGAATTTGTTGCCACAGTTCAAGCACATTCTGTAAGACTGTTCTTGCTTTTGACCACTGCCACAAAGGCCACACAGCAAACCAACGGGACCAAGCAGGCAACACCCCCCACATGCGCTAGTATCACTAAATCCTTTATTGGTAGCGCTATGAATCGCTTGTAAATTATTACTACCGCATTTTGGGCATTGACCAGAACTTGCTCTGTTATTCGCTAGTTGGTTGGCGTCTGCTAATGCTTGTTTTTGTGCTTGTCGCGCTTGTGCGACTTGCTCTGATTGCTGCTGTTTTTGTTCAGTAGCAATTCTATTACGTTCAGCTTTTTCTTCTGCTTCTAGTCGCTTCTGAGCCTCTATGAGTGATGCCATGGTTTCACTAGATTTCATCTCTTCAATTAGCTTAACGACATTATCAACATCTGTTGATTTAACTGTAGCATACTTAGTTTTTTTACCATTTTTTTCAATTTCTAATACATAAAATACCTTACTAAATAAGCCTTTTATCGCTTGAGCCGTTATAGACTGAATATCGTTTTCAGTTATCTCATTAGCAAAAACTACATTGCCATAAGACTCAACGATTTTAACACCAAAGATACGGTAATCAGTGATTACTATATGGTTTATAGTGACGCCTTTGGTCTTGAAAATCCCTAATACTTCTTCGTCTTTTGGTAAAAGCTTTTTTGATTCGTCTATATACTGTAATCTGTTTAGAATTTTATCTACTAAATCATTTTTAACATCAGCGCCGATTTTTAGTGTTGGTGATTTTTTAATTACTGATACTGTCATGCTAATCTCCTAATAATTGCCTGTGCTAGTGATAGTTCCGTTGTAGAAAGTTGCATATTGTTGATGAGGGCACACGCCGTAATAGCAAGTACCCGTATCCCACGTCCAAGTTCCAGATGAACCCCAGGCAGATGAATAATTACTATTATTACCTGGCCAACCCCAAGCAGCTAATACTTCTAAGTTATTCATTCCAGTTCCAACTTTGGCATCTGTAATATTATTTAAGTAGTTTGACGGCATAGTATCAACAAAAAATGTCATTATGATCACACAATTTGACTGATTAGGGTATTTTGTCAGCAGGTCTTTGTTTGGGTTTGCCCACTCATCACGTGAGGTGCCTTGTGGTACATATATGCTCCTCCAACCATTATGATTTGAGCAATATGTGGTTGCCAAACCATCTATATACGCGATATGTTGGGCTTGTGCTTCAGCTTGAGCATTGGCTTCGGCGGCTGCCTTGGCATCAGCTTCAGCTTTAGCCTTCGCCGCTTTAGCATCAGCTTCTGATTTGATTTTAGTCGCCTTTGCTTCGGCGACGGCCTTAGCGTCAGCCTCAGCTGCAAGCTCGGCTTTTGTCGTGCGATGTATAGACACTACACTTTTAGTCTCACTACTACTATTGATGGCAACTAAATTAAACGTGTTGTCACCCTCCTTCAAATCCACTTTATATGAAAAGTCACCATTATTTAGCGGAATATCGATATTATTAATCGTTAGCTTGCTGGCCTCACTCTCCATATTTGAAATCTTACCAGTAAGCACGTAGTCAATGCTATCAGTGTTAGTTTTAGTATTAGTTAAAGTAATCTCAGGTGCTGGATTAAAAAATAAATTAATTGCAACCATACTTATGAGTAGTGCGATAGATGAGAATACAATACCAATAACAGCCCTTTTATCTAATCTTTTCGCTTTTTTTGACTTGATTAGTTTGACGATTGAACGTATAACACCATTGAGTGAAAATGCCAAACCAACAAAAGGAACCCATGACAACAGCAAAGTTCCTAAATATAATTTAGTCTTTTTGGGCTTCGGTATATCAATCTTTTTAACTTTTATCATGGCGTATTCTTTCTCTACGATGTCTATAAATTTAAAACGTCACTGTAAATTGTTTTATTATACAACCTATTTAACTTTTCAGCACCCTAAGACCCACCGAAGAACTTTCAGATGCGTCCTAAGTGGTGTTTTTATGGGGTCGTTCATCTTTTACTTTTCAGAAACATTAAGCAATGCTCCCAAATTTTTTCCCTATTTTTTGTCGTTAATAGTTGGCAATATTACGGTTATTAATTCGTCTGTTTGTTCTGTGCTTTTCAGCACAATATGTTTTTCACCCTGACGCGTGGATGCCACATTATTTCCTCTCAAATGCATTATTATCATTGTGATTACCATTACAGTAAGTGCTAAGGGGCCAAAGAATATCGTCAATGGGACACCTATGATTACACCAACCACGATGTCACTGATCAGCCAAACATTGATATTGCCTTTTTCAGTCATATGACCGCTGCTCTTTAGTCTTGTCATTTTTACCAAGGTTAACGTGCTTATAAAACCACACAACAAAAGCTACCGAGACTTCCTCTTTGCAAACCACATAGAAAATATAATCGTCAGAACAATACCTATCCCGACCGCCAAAAAACCTCCAGCACTTACTTGTGGCTTATCACCAGAGCCGTTGATAGCTGAAGAGTCTAAGACGGCAAGACCTATAGAGGATGAGGCGAAAAATACCAACACCGAATAGACTACATTGAGGACGACTTTCTTATTTTTTGACGGGTGTTCATTCTCCGACATTTTTTACTCCATTTATCTTAGTGACTTTGTAGTTAGTAAGAAATTTATAAAACCACACTCCGAAAACTATACTCACAGTAACGCATATGACAAGTATTGTTATAGAAATAGCACCACCGCCATTTATCACCTCTTCACCACTAGAGTCCTTTGTAGACCCCAAAATAAGACCTGCACCCCAAGCCGATAGGACTGCGGTGGCAAAGAAAACTACCACGGACAAAACCACATCAAGAACGATTTTTAATATCTTACTTTTCATATATTCTCCTTGCTAGTGTTATCGCTTATTTGCCTTGTTCGTTACGGATATTGGTATTTGTAAAACCTCGTTTTGTCATAGCTTCATCAAATGCTTTATCCATATATAGTAAGTCAGCCCAAGCGCCAAAAAAGAAATAATTCAATGTAATAGTACGTAGAAATATACCTTTAGTATTACCAATATAGAACCGATTCACGGGTACACCGATGAATAGCATACAAGCTCCAAGTATTGTTAATAATTTATAAGTTTTGCGGTCTTTCACATTGTCTCCTTTACTTATGTTATCTCTCAATGTAGCACTATAAACACAAATAATAAACAGTTGGTTTATGTAACTACCTCTTTAATATTTCTACGCTAGTTATATAAACGAGCAGATACAGAGGACGTTCCTCTGGAGGTGTTATTTTGTGGTAGTTTATAAAACAACTGGACAGCGGTTGAAGATTATGAGCTTGTCAAATAACTTCGCCTTTTCCGCTCATTCAAGAAAAAATGAAAAAACTTAAGAATGGCGAATATAATCGACACGTTTACTATAGTTGTAATCGAAAAGTTGATCCAAATTGTCCAGAGAAATATATAAACGAAACAAACCTTTAAATTCTTCTATTAAAGTTCATAGAAAATAACCACGATAAGATCTTAATAAACGACAAACTACGAACAAAAGTCGAAAAACACTACTCAGCCACACAAACTTTATTTAAACACTATGGCGTAGAACGAGTTCTAGATAAACCATTTGTTGAATACTATCGATATGTACTATCAAAAGGTACAAAAAGCGAAAAAACAACTTTATCAAACGGCATAATAGCAAAGCTAACAATTAATAATGGGGATATAGAAAGAGACTAAGGGCTTGCAACAAGTTATTTTTTGTCTTTATTTTGTCTATAGTTTTCGAAGCTATCAGTTTTTAAGTCACTTAACATAAATTTACCCGGACGTATAATATAGAATTCCACCATGCTACGTAATATTATATATACGGCTATAAACGTCAGGTTTAATATCACGACAACAATAATATTATCTATATTCGTTGAATATAGCTTGGCACTGCTATTATACCCTGAAGTGATTATCAGGCCGAAGACTGAAAGCATAATCGAATATATACCTGTTTGTGTTATATATTTATCAATTGAAAAATAATAACTCAGCTGCCCAGACTCAAATAGAGACAGCCGCCTTCGAGTAAGATAATCGTGACTTGTAATAAAAAGTGAAAAAATCGCTACAAAGATTGAGCCAGCTGCCAATAGCCCTGTAAAGATATCCCCCACACCTTGCTGATTACCGTATAATATACCTAAAATATTGAGTGTCAATATCGGTACCGCTATAGCAATAAACCTTTTTACACGAGACAGAAAATTCGTTCCTTGAAAAAACTCATCATACATAAACAGAACATAGTTACCGTTCTTTTTTGAAACATTGATTATCTTGTTATTTTTATTGTTGAGAAAAGCAAGGTCTATTTCTTTTTTGTAATCAAGAACAATAAATTCCACACTAGATATCTCATTGAAAACAATAAAAGACTTTTTATCCATAATAATAATTTTGCACGAATCATCATCAATATACTTAATAATCTCCTTAACGTCTGAGATTGTTAGCTTTAAAGAGCCACTAGATTGCTTCAAACTTGTAACAAAGTTTCTATTAATAGGTATGTTCATTATTCGAAAAGCTCTGTCTGATTAGAATTTTTCAAGTTATTAGTTTTTGTAAGCCTAAGTGTATCTACGCCTTCTAGCCTAGCTAATATACCGTCGATTTGATTCTCTAAATCAAAGTCGCTAGATTCGATAGTGATAATTTCCTTTTTCTTAGTAATCCCATACTCCGTATGTATTTCCGAGTCTTTTTTATAAACAATCCGAACAGGTTTTCGAGAGCCCTCTAGCATAGCCCTTACGATAGGGTCTTTTTTGAAACTTTCATTCTTCTTTGCCTTAACTGTTACCTTTTCAGTGTTACTACCAAAACGCAGCGCAGCCGCCTCCATTGCAGGTTGATACTCATCTATTGGGTTAAAGTAGGTTTGATACTTATCGCCCCTTGCAGCTTTTTGATCAATAATTAGTTGCCTGTCAAAATCCTCAAGCTCTAACTCTGTCACGGTATCTGCTTCTTTATAAAATATATCCAAAATACGGTTACGATCGACTTCATCTTCGGTATAATCAAACGTGCTGACTAAAAACTTGCCCTTGGCACCAACTGCTAGTTTCATGACGCCAACAAATCTCTTGATGATTTCAGTAGTCCCAGGTAAATCATATGATCGCTTAGCCTGAAGATAAAGCTCATATTTTTTTGGATAAAAAACAAATAAATATTCTCCAGTATCCCTTATCGCCTGATTTATTTCTTCTTTTGTCTCTGGATTATAATCTGTTATAGTTTTGGGGAATTTTTGGACGAACATACCATATAGTACGTCATCTTTCCTACCACAGTGAGCGAAACCATATTTACGATCATCTTCATCGCCCTGAAAAGGAAGAGTGAGCATTCCCAACACTAATTTATCTATGTCTTGATGAGTCACGCCCTCTGCGCTCCAGAGGGGACCGCGTGCTATTAATCTATTTAGTGTAATATCCATAATTAGTTAATATATATTATACACTCATGAATATATTAATACGGTCAGGGAACTCGGTCAGCCTTTTTCACTGCTCAGCTTGGCTCCGACGGCTGGACAGCGGCTTCGCCTTTTCCTCTCATTCACGAAAAATAGACGACTGGACATCGCCTTTGGCTCCTCCGCTTGTTTAAAAAATGAGCAAGCTAATTTTTCTAAACTTCACTACGCCGAACCAGTAACTACCACCAGCTTTACTGGTGTGTTACTGGTTTGAGGCGCAGGAAATCGGAGCCATATAAAAAAGACCTTTGCAGGTCTTCTTTATATGGCTCCGACGACTGGACTCGAACCTTATACGGGGCTAGACTAGCAAAAAATGAGACTATTGTCGGCTTAAGTTATAGAAAATGCCGACTGTCGTATTCGCGTTACTATCGGTCTTGGTCAAATCATAGCACTCTTCATCTGCGAATGCATATTGTGAATCTATCGTATTATAACGATCACATGAAACGCCTTGTTGGGTTCCAAGCAAAAAAGTCCAATCACTTGTTGGGGTTTTATAAAACAACCCCAATGCACCACCAACCTCTTCGCCCGCGTTAAAAAGGCTAACATAGGCGTTATAGTATCCCTGTTTCCACCCAGTATTGATACGCTGCATGGCTGAAACATCACCCCCTCTCAATATTCCAGCCCTTTCATATGCTACAGCAAACACCTCATTAGTCTTATAGTTATCTAGACTTTTAGTGTATTTAGACAGCTGACCACAATATAATGAAGTTGGTGGATTTACAGGACCATCATAAGGAGTATTCACCGTACATAGCACATCATCTTTTATATAAGCGGTATAATAAGACTTATCACCATATATAGATGTTGTATCTTTTATAAATCCCTGATTAATAAGGGATTCTATAATGGCATTAGTTACCTTACTATACTTTGATGGTTTAATATTTGAATCCAATTGCCAATTATAGCTAAAATAAATACTAATATCTGAAGCTCCATCCCCCATATAATTAACATAGAACTTCTCTTTATTAACCATCCAATAAGGTGCCTGTTCAGATGATTTAAAATACACCTGTTCACCAGTAAGCTCCGAGCCTTCTTTCATCACCTCGTCGTATTTGGTTGTTACATATTCCTTAACTTTAGATGTTACATCTAAAGGCCTGATTGAGATAATCGGGTCAGAACCAGATGTATTAGAACTACTATTATTCGCCGCTAATTTTTGATCTGACTTAGATTTATCGCCATTAAAAATGAATAGTCCAAAACCCAGACCTATCACCAATACAACAAAGGCTAAAGAAATAATTATTATTTTATACTTAGATTTACTTGCTTTATTTCGAGTAGCCAAATCATTTTTTCGGCGAAGACTATTATTAAATGGTTGCGTTTTAATCGTTTTATATGACGACGTAGGTTGTTTTGTACCTCTCATATTCAGATTCCCCCTAATCTTAGACTGATTATACCAGCAATCAATACACACAGGAGACTTGTATAGCTAATATTTACTTCACCAAGCTAACAATTAATAGTAGGCAAATCACAACTGGTTCGGATCCAGGCGGCGGGGGTATAAAAAATGCCAGACCAAAAGGTCTGACAATTTTTATGGCTCCGACGACTGGACTCGAACCAGTAACCTCGAAGTTAACAGCTTCTTGCTCCACCATTGAGCTACGTCGGAATACAAGAGATATTATATACTCTACCGCTTAAGTTAGTCAACGCCAAAAAACATTTAAATGGGGCCGCAGCCCCACTTAAATTCATATTATTGTTGTTGGAACGGATTCTGTGGCTGATCAACCGGTTGTTGTGGTTGTTCAACTGGAGCTTCTGGCTGTGGCGTCTGGAATGGTTGCTCAAAAGATTGCTGAGATTGCTCCACAGATTGAATAGGTTGTTGGTATGGCTGCACCTGAGGTTCAACTGGCTGCTGTTGAACAGGTTGTTGATAAGCTGGCTGTTCTTGAACAGGCCTTTGATACGTTGGCTGCATTGGCTGTGCTGAAACAGCTGCAACATCTTCGTTAAAATAGTTCTGTAAAATTGCTTCGCCAATAGTTCCTAAACAAAATAATAAAATAAATGCCAAGACCCCACTAACTTTATTATGAGTAACGTGTTCGACACCTTCTGAATATTTCCACATCCACCAAATAGTACCAACACATGGAATTAACCAAATCCAGGCTGTTGGAATCTTTTCGCCCATATTATTCATTTCAGTTTTGGTTTTAACTAGCCAGTACCAAGAATAAATACCGCCAGTTACCATGCTTAACAAAAAGACTTCGATTGGACTTCGATTTTGCATCAGATGCTCCTAAGTTATTGATTTATAACTTGATATTACCATCAATCAAAGCAAAACATAAGTGTTTCGCCTTAAAAATTACTTTAAATCACGTTTAGTTTTGAGATAATCAACCAAGCGTGTTTTCATTGCAATATGGGCACCATCCAATCCTAACACTTTAAGTGCGCCCACTAAAACGTATAGTTCATCCAAAATTTCTACACTATCAGCCTTATCAAGCACATCAAACTTATCCGTCACCGCATTAATTAACCACTTTTCTTGAGCTGGCGTCGGACCTTTTTTAGTTGGGGCATCATCCAAATGTACCGTTACTACCTCAAGTGACCTGGCCGAATGGTCACGTTTGCGCACATAACCTTTAGAAATTAAGCCATCAATATGAATTGCCACAGTAGAAACTGATTTATAACCCAAAGCCCGCATAATTTCACGATAGCTTGGCCCATAACCATGCCCCTGAATAAACATATCAACAAAATTCAGCAGTTCCCTTTGGCGTTTACTCGATCGCTGTTTATCCATACTAATAGTTATAACATTTTAGCCAATTATTGTATGCGGAGCGCTTCAATCTGTTTAGCAAAATCAGCAATCGTCGACCAACTTGACCCATCAGTCATTATCACCAAAATATATGTACCATTTGGGCTGTAAACAATTGATGCATCATGTAATAATCCATCCATAAACCCAACTTTATCTGCCACAATAGAATCAGTTATACCAGACGGTATGCCTTTTCGATAAACATTACGCTTCATAGCATTAATTAATATGTCTCGATTTTCTTGCTGATTAAGTATTTGCCCAGATTGAAGTTCGGCGAGTAATAATGACAAATCAGCGGATGTGGTTTTAATATTATCACCGCCAACAAAAGATGTTCCCGTGCAGCCAATATCACGCGCATCGTTATTAACGTTTTTATTACCAACTTTTTCAAGTAATAATGCGCCACAAGTATTATCAGATTTAACTATCATGTCATCAAAACAAACCGACAAATTTCGGTCTGGTGTAATTTTATCAGTCCATTTCCAAACACCTGATTCAATTCGCTTCAAAGTGCTATAAGCCACAAATAATTTATAAGTACTAGCTGTAGTAAATGATTTGTTTTCACCATATGAAGCTCGGCGATTTTGCCCAGAAAGCTCAATCAATGAAACTCCAAAAACACCAGCATGATCCTGAGCATATTGTTGCAATAACGCTGACAGACCAGTATCAGTTGCGCTGTAGCTACGTGTGTAAACCACTTTTGGAGCCACCGCTAATGTTGCAACCTGAGCGTCTGGATTTTCTCCATCAATAAATGACTTCAAGTTATTCAAAGTGCCGCTAGTATCAAGTCTTTTACCCTCAGGCCCATTCACACGCGAAGTTTCAACAAAGTCATAAGTATTAACCGTTGTCGTTCCAGATGCTAATGCTACCTTAGATGCAAAATTATCATTCAAATAAGTTGTTGCACGCTCATTATTAAAGACATACGTCAATAAACCGTCGGCAGAGCTAAAATCAATCCAACTTAAAACATTGCTAACTGGTATTACCTGTACGGCACCATTAACAGCTACTGATATTCCACTGCCAATTTTTGTCTGTAAATTATCGCTAAATATCTGCGCCAATTCGTCGCTTACATTAGGCAAAATAACGTCGACTGCCATTTTTATATGGTAATCACTATTTAGAACCGGCTTAGCATTGGCTAGCTCTTTTTTTAAGATAGCAGCGTCACAAGTACCACCATTTTCTGATGGTACAATTTCAATCTTTTTACCATTTACCTTTAATACTGCATCTTGCGGCTTAACGTCGCACGAAGAACCTAATTCTTTATTTATATATGCAGATAATTTATCATCATCACTTGAATACTTAGGCTCCGAAGTACGTTGATTAATAAAATGAACCCACAAAATAGAAGTTGGAACTATTCGTAAATACCAAGGATAATTTATATTTTTTATCCTAGTTTCATTACTGATAGTTGAGCCAATTTCGACAGTTTTTGGTGTGCGATAAGCCTTTTGAACCTCGCCAAAATAAATTGGAATATTTTTATTGGCATATTCACCATCAAGCCGTTTTATAGCGTCAGCTTTAGACCATCCACTCAAGTTAACACCGTCAATCGTCGTAAAAAAAGCCAAACGGTCATTCGGATACAATAGCTGTCCAACAATAACGACGGCTAATAAACCTCCAATAGCAAACAGCAAGACTTTCAGCCAATGGAGCCTAAGCCTAGCGCATAAATCCAAAAAACGTCGTTTCATTATATCCATTATAGCGCTTATGAAAACTATTCTACCGTTACGCTCTTTGCTAAATTACGCGGCTGGTCGACATCATTACCTCGGGCCACCGCAACGTAATAAGCAAATAATTGCTGAATAACGTTAATTACGACTGGCGCCAACAAATCTAATTTAGTATCAATCCGCAATACCGTTTCAGCATCAATCTCTTTTTTGCTGTTTGTTATAGCAAAGATATGACCTCCTCTGGCGTTAACCTCAGATAATGCACTCAAACTTTTATCAAATAGCCAGTTGTCCAACAGCAATGCAACTTCAAAGAAAGTATCATCAACCAAGGCAATTGGGCCGTGTTTTAACTCACCCGCCGCATAACCTTCAGCCTGGATATAAGATATCTCCTTCAACTTTAAAGCACCCTCAAGTGCGGTTGGATAAAGCGTATCACGACCAAAGTACAAAGCATGCTCATAATGTGCATATTTTTTGGCAATTTTAGCAATTTCGGTTTGATGTTTTTTAATCGCCGATTCAATTTCATCAGGTAGTATAGCTAATTCTTGTATAAATTTAGAAGTATCCTGTGCGCTCGCACCCTTCGCTTGGGCGATTTGGATTCCAAACATAGTAATTGCTGCCACTTGAGAGGTAAAAGCCTTTGTAGAGGCTACTGATATCTCTGGACCAGCATGAACGTATACGCCACCGTCCACTTCGCGAGCAATCGTCGATCCAACAGCGTTAATAATGCCCAGTGTCTTTACACCTCGCCTTTTAATCTCACGCAGACAAGCCAACGTATCAGCTGTTTCGCCAGATTGAGATATAACCAACGCCACAGTATTTTTTGGCAAATGAAATGAACGATATCTAAATTCTGATGCTGCCGCCACGTCAATTGTTAACCCATCAACTAATTGCTCCAAATAATACGATCCCAGCAGTCCTGCATAATAAGCCGTGCCACAACCAATAATCGTAACATGCTCAATACTTCGAAGTTCGTCAATATTAAGGTTCAAACCACCTAGTTTAACTATATTATCAACTGCATTTACTCGCCCACTTAACGTCGAACGAAGCGTTTGAGGTTGCTCGCTAATTTCCTTCAATAAAAAGTGGTCATATCCTTGTTTTTGAATAGCTTGCATGTCAACTTCAATCGTTTCAACTCTTTTCGAAATAGGCTGAGCCGACAAATCGCGAAGTTCAACACCGTCTCGATGACAAATGGCGATTTCACCATCATTCAAATAAATTGCCTGGGTTGTATAGCCAATTAAAGCCGAGGCATCGCTGGCAATATAAGTTTCATCATCGCCAACACCAATTATTAGTGGGCTGCCAGACCTAGCAACAATAATTTCGTCAGGGTTACGTGCCGAAACTACTGCAATGCCATAAGTTCCTATGGCCAATTGCAAAGCCTGAGTTACAGCATCAACTAAATCCGTATTCTTACAATAAAAAGAATTAATTAAAGCCGCCAAAACTTCGGTATCAGTCTGACTTACAAATTTATGATCCTGAAGGGTTGCTTTTAACTCTTTATAGTTTTCAATAATGCCATTATGAACCAAATAAATATCACCCGCCCTATGAGGATGAGCGTTAGTTTCAGATGGTTCACCGTGCGTTGCCCACCTGGTATGGCCAATGCCAATCGTATCTTTTGATGGTTTTTTGTCAGTTAAAGCTTCAAGTTCGGCCACCTTACCCTTGGCTCGAAGCAAAGTTGCCCCAGTTTTACCGACAGTCACAATGCCAGCCGAATCATATCCGCGATATTCTAGTCGATGTAGTCCACCAATTAAGTAAGCCTGAGCTTCCTTATTACCAATGCAACCTACAATTCCGCACATATATACCTCCTTAGCCTAATCACTGTTTATTATCATCGCTGCCAACCCCCACCAAATAATTGCAACCGTATCATCAACCCAAACTGGTAATAATAATCCTATTAATGCTAAGCCTATGCCGCTAGCAAATACTCCTAATGCCAACCAATTTTTTCGTTTTTTCCACAACCTATTAAGAATTAAGCCAAAGATACAAATAAAATAAATAAGCCCCAACCAACCTGATTCGTGAGCTGTAAATAGATATTGATTTTCGATTATCTCTGGCTGATTGCCATAAAGCGATGCTGAACCAGTACTGCCAATACCAGCACCCAAAGGTTGAGAGATTAATTGCCTTAATCCATCATTCAATGAATTAATATGCCCCTCATTTGAATTAATACTATTTCCCTCAGTCGGATTTTCGTGTAATAAAACGTTAGAGACAAAGCTCGTATTAATCGTCATTAAAATAACAGTAACCCCTGCGGTTAAAACTAAACCAATAATTATCCACATCTTTGTGGATATCTTTTTTAACACCGTAAAAGCAAGTACAACTATTACCGCGATAACCGTGCCAATTAAGGCACTCCTTGAATAACTAAACCATAACGCAACAGCTCCGCCAACTAACAAAACTGCACACATTACTAAGTTCTGTTTATTTTTTACTATTTTACGATTAGCAATGTAACTTATCACTAAAGTCAAAACAATACCGGCATATGCTCCTAATGGATTTGGGCCTCGAAGCGTACTATTAATTCGAACAAAGTCATGATTTTGGTCAACCGTCAGATATGGGCTAATTGTATTAACATTGTAGCCAATATATTTCAAAATATCATGAGGTAATACAAAAACCTGTAATATTGCAAAAACCAAAACGATTAAGGCACCAGCTATACCAACTTTTATAAAAATTTTTCGATATTCAGGGTATAGGTGTAAGGCCACATAAACAAGGCCGAAGAAGAGTATATAACGCAAGTCAATCGCCAATCCAGCGAGCACTGAATTGAGATTGTTACGGAAAAAAGCAATCATGGCCAAATGAAGTACGGCATAGGCAATAACCGCCAACATAATTGGATCGCGTAATATTTTGAACTGCTTGTTTTTATATAGCAAAAACAAGGCGATTACACCTGCAATCAACATTAAAATCTCTTTCCAAGATTTGATTAGCAGATCGTATTTTGGAAATAATGTTCCAAAACCCACGCTAAGTGGCGCATGCAAAACAATCCCACCAAAAATAACCAGCAGTATTCCGATGTAGATCTTTTTTAGCAAATTTAGCTTACCCATACTCACTCATATATTATACATGGTTGGCTATTGGAATTTGGCTAATGGCTATTGGCACGAGTTTAATTCGCCAAATTCCAATAGCCAAACGCCATATTCCATCCCCTATTCCCCCGCCATATTCCATATTCCAATAGCCAAAGATGCTATAATTAACCTACATATGCCAGGCAGAAATACTAAATTTTACAGTTTAATCTTAATTATAATTGACACATTAGTACTACTTGGTGCATTTACGATTGCCTATATCGCTCGCGTTCAATACGACCCACGACCACTAATAGCCAATATTCATTCTTATGATTATCTAAAAACTTTTATATTAATAATCCCATTTTGGATTGTTGTTTTTGCATCACTCGGGCTATATCAAGCCAACGTTTATAATCGTCGCATACTTCAGTGGAGCAAAATTGCCATTGGATCATTTATTGGAATTTTAATTGTAATCGGCTGGGAATACGTAAGTGGCAAAAATATTTTCCCTGCCCGACTTGTTGCCGTTTATAGTCTAATCGCCGCTTTTGGATTAATAGTGATTGAACGTGAGCTATTTCAACTTGTTCGAAAATTTCTATTTCGTCATGATCGAGGCATTACCCGCGTTCTACTCATTGGCACCTCTGATGCAACCAGTGAAATCGCCCGCAGCCTAGCCGAGACTGAAAAAAGTGGTTACAAAATTATTGCAATTGCCGGACCAAAAAAGAACATACCAGAGGGTTTAAAAGTTATTAGCTATTCCCTAGTTGAAACCGCTCTTTTGAATATTAAAGCAGACAGAATTAATGCCATCATTCAAACTGATTTATATGACTCAAGCGAACGAAACCAAAAAGTCCTTAGCGCTGCTCAGTCAAATCATCTAAATTACAGTTTTATACCAGGCGAAACTGAATTTTATTCTGGTAAAAACACTATCGATGTTTTCCTCGGCTATCCAATGATATCAGTCTACCAAACACCACTTATTGGTTGGGGAGCAATCACAAAACGAATTTTCGACTTATTTGCCGTGCTAATAGCCTCACCAATCTGGCTGCCTATTATCTTAATAGTTTTTATTGTTCAAAAAATAGTAAACCCAGGGCCAGCTTTCTTTCTTAATACCAGGCTCGCCAGATACGGCAAAAAGATTGATCTATATAAGTTTAGGTCAATGACACCTAAATATTGCGGCCAAGATGCAATAACAATATTTAAAAATATGGGACGTGAAGATTTAGCCCAAGAATATGTTAAAACCCGTAAAGTTGAAAACGACCCACGTATCACCCGTTTCGGACATTTTATCAGGGCAACATCTTTGGACGAACTACCTCAAATATTTAACGTTATTAAAGGCGACATGAGTTTAGTTGGCCCTCGCCCAATCCTTCCAGATGAAAAAGGCTTCTACAAAAACCGTGGATCACTACTCTTCAGTGTTAAACCCGGCATTACAGGCCTTTGGCAAGTATCTGGACGCAACGAAACCAGCTTTGAAGGTCGAGTTGATCTAGAGCTTTTCTACGCCCAAAACTGGACTTTTTGGCTTGATATCAAGATTCTCTTGAAAACTATTGGCGTGGTACTGAAAAAAACAGGGGCTAAGTAGTGGCCACCCCAAAAATAGCGATTGTAGCCGACTGGCTAACAAACATGGGCGGGGCAGAGTTAGTCGTTCTGGCAATACATGAAGCATTCCCAGATGCCCCAATCTATACATCAACTTTTGTCCCTGAAAATATGCCAAAATTTAAGAATCTAGATATTCGCACTACTTATTTGCAAAATCTACCAAAACCATTTAGAAAACTCCACAAATTTTTCCCAATATTACGCGTCAATGCGTTTAAAAAACTTGATTTATCTAAATTTGACATAATAATTAGCAGCTCAAGTGCTGAATCAAAACAAATTCAAAAAACTCGTCCAGATCAGGTCCATATTTGTTATTGTCACACTCCGATCCGCTATTACTGGAGTCATTATAATGAATATCGCAAAGACCCTGGATTTGGTAAATTGAATTGGTTAATTCGTCTAGCAATGCCGTTAACAATACCAACACTTAAAAAACTCGACTATAAAGCCGCTCAAAAAGTTGATGTCTTTATTGCTAACAGTTCAGAAGTTCAAAAACGCATCAAAAAATATTATGGCAAACCATCAACAATAATTCATCCCCCAGTCGATGTTGAACGCTTTATGCCAGCTCGTGTACGTGGTGATTATTATGTTGCTATCGGCCGCCAAGTCCCCTACAAACGTATTGACCTAGCAGTTGCAGCTGCAACTAAACTCGGTATAAATCTTCGCGTCTATGGTAACGGCAGCCAGCACCAACGACTTGTCGCCATGGCTGGACCAACTGTACAATTTTTTACAGACAGATTTGGCGACGCCTCTGATGACGCCGTAACTGAATCCCTAAATAAAGCCAAAGGTTATATTTTTCCGGCTGAAGAAGATTTCGGCATTGTTCAAGCTGAAGCTCTAGCTGCTGGTGCTCCTGTTATTGCCTATGACAAAGGTGGAGCCCTCGACATCGTCCAGGACGGTGAAAGTGGCGTATTTTTCCATACTCAAACAGTTAACGCCGTGATGGACGCTATTAAGCGCTCACAGCAAATAGATTTTCTACCAGGCAACCTTCGCCGTAAAGCTAAGCGCTTTGATAAAAGCCTGTTTATAACAAAAATCCGTAAAATAGTTGATAATATCAATTAAACACCTTAAAAAGGAAATGAGCTCCGGAATAATCCGAAGCTCATGACCATAAAAACAAAAATAAACTACTAAATTGACAAAAGAAAGCAAACAATAAAGGTTGCAACTGTTAAAAATGCTGCCACCCTCAAAGGTTTACTATCATACTCTAAAACGTATTTTTTATTAGTGAAATAACACCAAATAAAAGCGACTATTCCTGAGTATATCAAGAACCAAATCGTTAAAACTGGTACACCAGCAAGCCATATTATTGGTATGGCTGCCATTGCAATACAAAGTAAAACATACGTTACAGTTAACTTTTCCGTTTCATAGATCTCACTCCAATGCCAGTCCCAAATAGAATAGGTGATTTTTTGGAAAATATTGTCTTTCATATCCTTCCCTCCAAGGAACAAAAAAATTGTTGCCCATGAATAATCAAGGCAACAGGCAGATAATCTAATTAAATAGACAAAGGCGAGCAATCTTGATATTAAGAAAAATATACTATAGTAGTCTAAATTATCAATGGTCAACTATTATTTCGATATTTCTACCAAAACTATAATCAAATGTATATTAACACATCAGGTACCATTTGTCAATGTGTTAGCACTTTAGTGGCTATATACTATCTACCATCTTTGACTTATTGAAGAGGCAAGCTCAGAGTTGGATGAAACGACTCAATCGGCAAACCAACATAACCATGTCTTCCGTCATATAAACCAACAACGTGGCCTTCGATGTCTATAACAAAAGGTACAAATCCAGATCTACCGCCCTTAAACCAATCTTCTGAATGAAGGATTTTTAGATTTTTCTCATCACTAATATCCCACTCAACCACTACTTCAAAAGATCTGTTTTTATTATTTAAAAAACAGCCAACAACACTGATCGAACCAGCTTCTCTGACGTCTGGGACGTTTATATTCCATGAATCTATATCAGGCTTAACAAAATGACCCATATCTTTGGGAACAAGGCGAGTTTGTTCATCATCAGCTAAAATAACCAGTTCTTCAATAGCACCCTCTCTAATGGAGGTTTTTATTAAATTGTCACCTTCGTGATATCTAGCTACACCACCAACTAATCGGAGCCATTTATATCTTTCGTCATAAATAACAACTTGACCCTGTTTTGTAGTCAATTTCAACAATCCGCCGCCACGGTAAAGGCTGTCCAAAGAGGTTTTTTCAAATTCTTTAACGTCTCGTAAAATAAAATCAAATACAAAAAATATATCAACACCATTATTATAATAAACCGGTGTCTCGGTCGGGCCATCACCTAAGCTATTTAAATAAACTTGCTCATCCTGAGGCAAATCGCTCATTTTTATTTTTTTGATGTCAATAATTTTGATCACTATTTAATTCCCCACCTATCATCTACTATCTACCAACTACCCCTGTATCTTCTTAGCTATTTCCCCAACCCTGTGGCTAACGTCTTTACGCGATATTAAGATGCCATCTGGGGTGTTTACAATTACTACGTTATCGAGTCCAATAACTGCAATTGGTTTATTATCCTCTTCGTTTCTAATGTAAACATTCGCAACGTCAATTGTATGGATACAATTACCACTAAGATGGTTTCCAAGTTCATCTTGAGCAACCACGTCGTGTAAATCCTTAAAAGACCCAACATCCATCCAATCAAAACTTGCTGAGACTACCGCTAGGCACTTTGCTTTCTCAATTAAAGCAATATCAATAACCTGGTTATCTAATGACAAATACGCCTCACAATATGCATCATTGCCATGTTTGGACATAGCTGCTAATTTTTCGTAATTTGCTTGTAAGTCTGGCGCACTACGCTTCATTTCATTCAAAAAAGTGTTAACCGATCCAACAAAATAACCACAGTTCCATAAATAGTTTCCAGATTCTACATATGTTTTTGCCGTCTCAAAATCTGGTTTTTCTTTAAAGGATTTAACATTAAACACCCCACCAACGGCATTAATCGAGCCATCCCTTTTAATATAACCAAATCCAGTGGCAGGAAAGGTTGGCTGAATGCCAATCAAAGTGATTTGCTTTTTATCCTGAGATACTTTTGCTGCAGCCTTAAATGATCTAGCAAATCCATTAATATCTCTAACATGATGATCTGAATGAATAAAAGCAATCGGTTCATCATGATCATGACGACGTGATATAAAATCAAGTGCAAAGATAATACAATGAGCCGTACCACGACGTCCAGGCTCAACCAAAAAGGCGTCATCAGGCAGTTCTGGCAATTGTTCTCGAACGCGGTCAGAGTGACTCGCCTCTGTTACGACATAAATAATTTTACCAAGTGCAACAGACCTATCATAGGCCATTTGTAACATAGTACGTTCACCGGTAAGCTTCAATAGATGCTTCGGGTGCGTTGAAGTCGATAGTGGCCAGAGGCGGGTTCCAGACCCACCGGCTATAATTACTGTAATCATTGGACTATTATAACATTTTATTCATTTTAGATGCATTATAATGATTATATGAATATACTCATTACCGGTGGAGCGGGCTATATTGGCTCACACACTATCATTGAATTATTAAATAATAGTCATAAAGTTACAGTTATAGATAACCTATCAAATAGTAGCCAAGAATCGCTCAAACGTGTTGAGAAAATCACAAACAAAAAAATCCCTTTTTACGAATTCGACATAAGAGACAGGGATAATCTCGATAAGATATTTAAGAATAATAGTTTTGACGCCGTTATTCACTTTGCTGGCTTAAAATCAGTTGGGCAATCTGTGTCTCGTCCAACCGAATATTATGATAATAATATCGGTTCTACACTTATGCTATTAGAAAAAATGCAAAAATATAATGTCAAAAAGATAGTTTTTAGTTCATCTGCTACCGTTTATGGCACACCGAGCGAATTACCACTATCTGAAACTAGTCGAGTCGGCGTTGGCATTACTAATCCATATGGTCAAACTAAATTTATGATTGAACAGATTCTTCGTGATTTATCAGTTGCCGACAATTCGTTCGAAATAACAATACTTCGCTATTTTAATCCAGTAGGAGCACATCCTAGTGGATTAATTGGAGAAGATCCAAATGATATTCCAAATAATCTAATGCCATATATCTCACAGGTTGCTGTTGGTAAGCTTGAAAAAGTGAATGTATTTGGAAATGATTATAAAACACCAGACGGTACTGGTGTTCGGGATTATATTCACGTCGTAGACCTAGCCAAAGGTCATGTAGCAGCCATAAATCACATGAAGCCGGGCGTTGATATCTATAATTTGGGCACAGGTAATGGCGTATCAGTGTTTGAATTGATTTCTGCCTTTGCAAAAGCTGCCGGCAAAAAAATACCATTCCAAATTGCCCCTCGCCGACCAAGTGATATTGCAGCATGTTACGCTTCAGCCGACAAAGCCAAAAAAGAACTTGGCTGGGCCGCCGAAAAAACTATTGATGAAATTTGTGCAGATTCTTGGCGATGGCAATCACAAAATCCAAATGGCTATCTGGTTTAATTTCCTAATAGCCAAAACTGTTATATACTATTGATAATTAATCTTATGGAGTAAACATGACACTTATTTCCGTCGTAATACCGGTATTCAATGAGTCAGAAGGAATTGAAATATTTCATAATAAATACCTTCTTGCAGAAATTAAAAAAATTAAAAAATATTCATTTGAAATAATTTACATAAATGACGGAAGTAATGATAATTCACTTGAAATAATCTCAAATATTGCTAAAAAAACAAACAAGTAAAGGTTGTTGATCTATCACGCAATTTTGGTAAAGAGATTGCCACAACAGCAGGTATAAGCTTTGCATCAGGCAATGCAATTATAATTATGGATAGCGATGGGCAACATCCGCCAAAACTAATACCAGAATTCATTAAAAAATGGGAGAATGGGGCCCAAGTTGTTATTGGCGTTCGTAGCTCAAATGAAAAAGAAGGTATTGTTAAAAAATATGGCTCAAGGTTGTTCTATAAAATGCTCAATAGCATATCTGGGGCTACAATGGTACCCAAGTCAACCGACTTTCGATTGATAGATAAGTCAGTTCAAACTGAATTTTTAAGATTTAGTGAACGCAATCGCATAACCCGTGGCTTGATAGATTGGCTCGGTTTTAGACGTGAATATATAAGTTTTGATTCGCCAGCCAGAATAGCCGGTAAGGCTAGTTACAAAACAAGCCAGCTAGTAAGTCTAGCGCTAAATAGTTTTATATCTCTCTCACTTAAACCACTATATATATTTGGTTGGGTTGGTTTTATTATTACCACAATCTCATCTATAATTGGTATTTTTATCGTGATAGAACAAATAGCGCTTGGAGACCCATTAAATATTGGCTTTACTGGTTCGGCAATGTTAGGTATTTTTATGTCCTTTATGATTGGGCTAGTACTGATGTCACAAGCAGTTATGGCTGCTTACGTTTCACATATTCACACTCAAACACAAGGAAGGCCACTTTTTGTAGTAAACAGACACGGTTCAGTTAGTTTGCCTAAAGAGCAGTCGAAATAACATTTTCAAGTTCAAGGTTTGATGGTTCAAGTACAGCGTTATCTATATTGAGATACATTTCAACGTCAGAGTTACCAAACAATACAGTGTCAATTGAAGCTGTTGAGTTAATTATTGATCCAGTAGCAACTGTAATTCCAAGCTGTTTAATTGTCCAAGTGCCGTTTAAACCACTCCTATTTAAAGCTGCTAAATTGGCAGTATAATGAACTTTTTCCGCTTTACTTGGTTTAAAGCTGTTATCTATAAAATCAAATACAAGGCTATTATTAATAATCTTAACGGCCCCATTTGTCACCACCTGCTTATCAAGCGTGTAAATAAAACCCTTTCCAAATTTTACAAAGACATCATCATTTGACACTGAGTCATTAAAGCGATAAACGCATATATTATTAGCGCTATCATCAAATGTCACCACACCCCAATCAACAACAGCACATGACGTAACATCGTGAACAAGAACGGCCTGAGCCCCCCTCAAATGAACAAAATTAATTAATTCACGATTATTAATTGATCCAATTACGTTTGTGACTTGTCTATTAGTAGCTTCTTTAATGTTTACAATCTTTTTACCATGATAGAGCTGGGCTGTTACGTAATTTGTAATGTGTTCATCTAATGGGTCAACTATTGGTAATTCAGCAATAACTTTAATATCACTTTGTTGTTTAAGCCATATATAAGCACTTGGTTGATCGTTTATGTCAAAAGACGGTCTACTTGCCGTAGTCCAATATTCAACCGCCGTAATTAATATCATAGCCTCAATAATCAGAACAAATACTAGTTGTCTGTTTTTTGATGATCGATTTATCAATCGACTATAACGTAAAACAACCCACGCAGTGTATGCGGCAAAAACAGCTACTAATGCGTGAAGAGGAATAAAAAATCGTGACATAACTCGCCATAGGGCTATGTTATGATCAATCAAAAACTGCCCCGGAAGAACAATTGCACGTCCAAATAGGTTGATGCTAGGCGAAAACATGAAAGCCAGAAAAAATGGTACGGTTATAAATACAATTAAACCAACGAGCAGATATTTATCACGATCGCTTTTTTCCATTTTTTCCAAGGTTGAATGCTTCTTGTTAAAAATCCAAATTCCAATCAGCGTAAATCCAATAGCAGATAATGCTATTAAAACAAAGCCGACGTACATCATACTCTCGCTTGAATTAGAGCGTGAGTTCTTTTGTTGCGATATAGCGGAATTACTATCAATTATAGGTAAAAGTGGATTACCAATAGGTGGCAAAATAAAATCAATCAGTTTTGAACTATAAGCCTCAATTTCGGCAGCTATATCACCCCTCGAGGCACTAAGCGATGAATTTAGTTGGTTACCTTGTGTACAGTTAACGAAAATTACAGGTATTAATAACAAAAATAAACAAGCAAGAGATATCAATAGAGTTTTAAACCGCCTCCAATAATCGATCCATTTCGCTTTTGTTATCAGAGAATGAAACAGCCCTGCAATTAGCATGCCAAATACCATTACTATAGATAAAAGTATAAAATAGCCATTGGTATAAAAAGCTAAAGCAATAGCAGCTCCAAAAATAATACCCCTTTTTATAGTTGGCCGCGACCACAAAGCCACAAATGCAGCTAAAATTAGTATGAATACTATACAAAATATAAATGGGAGATGAGCTGTTGATTTATATATATTATATGGAACAAATGCTGCTGCAAATCCCGCAAAAATAGATACCGAAACTGATTTTGTTAGTCTTTTTAAGAGCCAATAAGCGCCCATTCCAGCAGAGATAAAGCCCCAAAAAGTAATAAGGTTAATACCAGCCACTGCACCGAATATATACGACAAAACCCTTAGTGGCATCCAAATTGCAATGTAGGTAATATAGGCCGCACCACCCATAATTTCACCATACGGATAATTAACAAAATCAGTTAATCCTAGCAATGGGTTCAAACTATGGTCCGCAAAGTTATACCATAAAAAACCAGCAGTACCATCACCAGGACCACCAACAAAAACCTGAGATGTAATATTAAAAGCTATAAAATTTGTATAAAAAATAGTTAAAGCTGTAAAAATAATAAAAATTATCAAATATTCTAAAATTGAGCCATTTAAAAATGGGCGTTTTTTTACAAAAAAAGTTTTTACGGAAGTGGCAGTTTCTTTATTAAATAGAGAAACAAATTTTTTATTTAGCTTAATCATATTAACCAATAATAGCATTATTTCTTTACTACGCTAAGACTATTCATTATAACTTGCTGTATAATACTATTACCTATCTATGATGCAATTTTTAATGTTTTCAAAATCACAAATTAATAAAATATTATCTAACAAAAGCGCAATTTTTGTCGGACTATCTTTATTTGCAGCTGGTATAAACTATCTATATTATCCCGCCATGTCACATATTATGTCGGTTAATGACTTTGGCGCTTCTCAGGCTTTAATAACTATTTTGACACAAGCTGGATCTGTCTTTGCTGGGCTTAGTCTATTAACTATTTATCTTGTTAAGGTCGTAGACTCAAAAAAAATTGCCAGCATTATAAATTCGATTCAAAAAATAATTGTTGCAATATTAATTTTGGCAACAATTATTCTTGCCTCTATGCATTCACTTGTTTCAAGCTTTCTAAATATCAATGACAATCTAAATATAATAATTGTTGCCTTAGATCTTATAGTAAGTATTCCATTTGTAATATCTTACGGCTATCTTCTAGCCAAAAAACGTTTTATGTCGGCGGGATTGCTACAGATATGTGTTGTTTCCGTAAAATTATTAACCGGTGTGACTATGGCATACAAATTTGGTGTAATCGGTGCTATCGCAGGCGTTGGAGTTGGATATATTATGGGGATAGCCACCTTCTGGTGTATATGTAAATTATTTAAATTTGAGACGTGGGAGTTTAATATAATATCTTCCTATCGCCTACCATCAAAAAAAGATATATTGCTTGTAAAGCCATATGCTAAAACAGTATTGGCAATTTTAGTAATTAGTACATGTTTGGTAATCTATCCTTCTTGTGATGTCATAGTCGCCCGTCACTCATTGTCTGGAAATGTCAGTGGTTTATATGCAGCAGCTTCAACACTATCTAGCATCGTATTATTTGCAAGCCTGCCATTAGTCAATACATTAACGCCATATCTTAATTTAGATAATATAAAAAAATCAATTTCACACATAAAAAAGACTATGCTTTGGATTACAGGCATTGGTTTATCGAGCATTTTAATATTGATTATTTTTCCTAGATTTTTATTATCAATCTTTGGAAGCGAATATATAGCATATGCAAACATTCTCTGGATATTTGGCCTCAACATGCTTCTCATTTGTTTACTAAACGTTATATTGCAAGTTATTGCACTCTATAAGCCGTTAATGGGATTAGCACTAGCCATTCTTGGTGTCGCTATCGGATATTGCCTTGCGTCGATTTATAACACCAGTGCATTATCGATAATTACATCCTTTGCAATAACCTATGCGGCCATTTTTGTTGCAGGTATTATTCTTACTAGGCGCTTTGCTAAATAATTAGACTAATAATTTGATCAGCTCTGTTGTGATATGTGTGATCACGACGCGCCCTTAATTGACCAGCTTTTGCAATCTTTTTAGCCTCAATCGGGTGATTATAATAATAATCTATCTTTTTAAACCAATCATCTTTATCCTTGGCAATTACAATTTCTTTTCCATCTACAAAATAATCCTGAGCACAGCTAATATTATCCATAATTTCAAGACCACCACAAAATGGTATTTTAAAAGTCCGCTCGTTACAGTCACCACCAAATTTTCTTTGATAATCTTCATGAAGGTTGACTAATATCTTAGAATTAGAATATATTAAGGCTTCGTCCCCTGGTTTTAGTTTTGGCTTTTGTAAATTTTTTAAAATTGGAATATTAAAATATTGTCCAACTTTAGTCACCATCCCAAGATATTGATCAAATCTCGTCCAGTCTTGGCCATATAGTTTTAAATTGTAATCTTTACGTAGTGGGAAAAGCCACTCTTTAAAAAACTCACGTTTTTGAGGTAGATTTGTACCAATATAGGATATATCCGCTTTGAACCTATCAGACCCCCCTGGCAGCAATGCAACACTATCAGCTGCTAGTGGTATTGTTATAAAATTCTTACCAGAAAACTCAGCAAATCCAGCCATTCTTCCATCATTCTGAGAAGCAGTACAATAATAATAGTCG
>Ga0209429_10000143_pt1 | contig 50600 bp, 37 predicted proteins | sample BarGraNGADG00212_3_FD_184493 | JGI IMG/M metagenome (GOLD analysis project Ga0209429, IMG submission 184493) | Arctic peat soil microbial communities from Barrow, Alaska - Barrow Graham LP Ref core NGADG0004-212 (SPAdes) (version 2) | ecosystem: Environmental > Terrestrial > Soil > Wetlands >... | reverse complement strand
TTCCGGCAGGCAAACCACTCAATATAACACTTCCGGTTGCTGTTGAACAGGTCGGTTGCGTGATGGTGCCTACTATTGGTGCAACCGGAGTTACAGGTTGTGCACCGATCACCACATTGGCCGAAGCTGCTGAAGTACATCCCGCGGCATTGGTAACGGTGTAATTGTAGGTTGTACTTGCAGTTAAACCTGATAGGGTCGTACTTGCAGTTGAACCGGTTATTGTTCCCGGGTTAATGATCCAGTTTCCGGCAGGCAAACCACTCAATATAACACTTCCGGTTGCTGTTGAACAGCTTGGTTGCGTGATGGTGGTTACAGGTGCATTTGGTGAACCCGGTACTGCACCGATCACCACATTGGCCGAAGCTGCTGAAGTACATCCCGCGGCATTGGTAACGGTGTAATTGTAGGTTGTACTTGCAGTTAAACCGGATAGGGTCGTACTTGCAGTTGAACCGGTTATTGTTCCCGGGTTAATGATCCAGTTTCCGGCAGGTAAACCACTCAATACCACGCTACCGGTTGCTGTTAAGCAGGTCGGCTGGGTGATTGTTCCGACTCCCGGAGCCGAAGGTGCCTGATTGAATGTAACATTTACCTCATCGGTTGATGCAGTACACGGTGCATTGGAAATTGTCCAACGCAAAGTATAAGAGTTTCCTGCTGTTCCGCTGAACGTAGAGGTTGGGCTTGTAGCGTCGGCAAATGAACCACCTGCACCGTTTGTGATTGTCCAGGCGCCGGTCCCCACGGTTGGGGTGTTGGCAGCAAGGGTAACTGTTGTCAATCCGCAAGTAGCTGAACTTGTTTGATCAGGACCGGCAGCGGCTGTGGTTGGGTTTTGATTAAATGTTATATTAACATCATCGGTTGATGCAGTACACGGTGCATTTGAGATTGTCCAGCGTAAAGTGTATGCCGTGCCTGCTGTTCCGGTAAATGTAGAGGTCGGGCTTGTTGGTGTGGTAACCGTTCCACCTGCTCCGGCTGTAATACTCCATGCGCCTGTCCCCACGGTTGGAGTGTTGGCAGCAAGGGTAACGGTAGTCAATCCGCAGGTAGTTGCACTGGTCTGGTCAGCTCCGGCAGCGGCTGTTGTAGGTGTTTTATTAAATGTAACAAGCACATCATCGGTTGAAGCGGTACAAGGAGCATTGGAAATTGTCCAACGCAAAGTATAAGAGTTTCCTGCTGTTCCGCTGAACGTAGAGGTTGGGCTTGTAGCGTCGGCAAATGAACCACCTGCTCCGTTTGTGATTGTCCAGGCGCCGGTCCCCACGGTTGGTGTATTTCCGGCAAGGGTGACCGAGGTCAATCCGCAGGTAGTTGCACTGGTCTGGTCAGCTCCGGCAGCGGCTGTTGTAGGTGTTTTATTAAATGTAACAAGCACATCATCGGTTGAAGCGGTACAAGGAGCATTGGAAATTGTCCAACGCAAAGTATAAGAGTTTCCTGCTGTTCCGCTGAACGTAGAAGTTGGGCTTGCAGCTGTGGTAACAGTACCGCCTGCTCCGCTTTGAATTGTCCAAGCACCGGTTCCCACAGTCGGGGTGTTGGCAGCAAGGGTAACGGTAGTCAGACCACAGGTAGCTGCACCTGTCTGGTCTGCTCCTGCATTAGCTGTTGTCGGTGCCTGATTAAAGGTAACATTCACATCATCGGTTGAAGCGGTACAAGGAGCATTGGAAATTGTCCAACGCAAAGTATAAGAGTTTCCTGCTGTTCCGCTGAACGTAGAGGTTGGGCTTGTAGCGTCGGCAAATGAACCACCTGCTCCGTTTGTGATTGTCCAGGCGCCGGTCCCCACGGTTGGGGTGTTGGCAGCAAGGGTAACGGTAGTCAATCCGCAGGTAGCTGCACTTGTCTGGTCCGCTCCGGCATTGGCTGTTGTTGGGGCTTGGTTAAATGTAACAAGCACATCATCGGTTGAAGCAGTACACGGGGCATTGGATATTGTCCAACGCAAAGTATAAGAGTTTCCTGCTGTTCCGGTAAAGGCAGAAGTTGGGCTTGCCGGAGTGGTAACAGTTCCACCTGCTCCGCTTATGATCGTCCAGGCACCGGTTCCCACAGTCGGGGTGTTGGCAGCAAGGGTAACGGTAGTCAATCCGCAGGTAGCTGCACTTGTCTGGTCCGCTCCGGCATTGGCTGTTGTTGGGGCTTGGTTAAATGTAACAAGCACATCATCGGTTGAAGCAGTACACGGGGCATTGGATATTGTCCAACGCAAAGTATAAGAGTTTCCTGCTGTTCCGGTAAAGGCAGAAGTTGGGCTTGCCGGAGTGGTAACAGTTCCACCTGCTCCGCTTATGATCGTCCAGGCACCGGTTCCCACAGTCGGGGTGTTGGCAGCAAGGGTAACGGTAGTCAATCCGCAGGTAGCTGCACTTGTCTGGTCCGCTCCGGCATTGGCTGTTGTTGGGGCTTGGTTAAATGTAACAAGCACTTCATCGGTTGATGCAGTACACGGTGCATTGGAAATTGTCCAACGCAAAGTATAGGCTACTCCTGCTGTTCCGCTGAACGTAGAGGTCGGGCTTGTTGGTGTGGTAACCGTTCCACCTGCTCCGGCTGTAATACTCCATGCACCTGTCCCCATGGTTGGGGTGTTGGCAGCAAGGGTAACGGTAGTAAGTCCGCAGGTTGCTGCACTGGTCTGGTCAGTACCGGCAGCGGCTGCTGTAGGAGCTTTATTAAATGTCACATTTACTTCATCGGTTGATGCAGTACACGGTGCATTGGAAATTGTCCAACGCAAAGTATAAGAGTTTCCTGCTGTTCCGGTAAATGTAGAGGTCGGGCTTGTTGGTGTGGTAACCGTTCCACCTGCTCCGGCTGTAATACTCCATGCGCCTGTCCCCACGGTTGGGGTGTTGGCAGCAAGGGTTACTGTTGTCAATCCGCAAGTAGCTGCACTGGTCTGGTCAGTACCGGCAGCGGCTACTGTCGGGGCTTGGTTAAATGTAACAAGCACATCATCGGTGGATGCTGTACACGGGGCATTGGATATTGTCCATCGCAAAGTATAGGCTACTCCTGCTGTTCCGCTGAACGTAGAGGTCGGGCTTGTTGGTGTGGTAACCGTTCCACCTGCTCCGGCTGTAATACTCCATGCGCCTGTCCCCACGGTTGGGGTGTTGGCAGCAAGGGTAACGGTAGTAAGTCCGCAGGTTGCTGCACTGGTCTGGTCAGTACCGGCAGCGGCTACTGTCGGGGCTTGGTTAAATGTAACAAGCACATCATCGGTGGATGCTGTACACGGGGCATTGGATATTGTCCATCGCAAAGTATAGGCTACTCCTGCTGTTCCGCTGAACGTAGAGGTCGGGCTTGTTGGTGTGGTAACCGTTCCACCTGCTCCGGCTGTAATACTCCATGCACCTGTCCCCACGGTTGGGGTGTTGGCAGCAAGGGTAACGGTAGTCAAACCGCAGGTTGCTGCGCCGGTCTGGTCTGCCCCGGCAGCGGCTGCTGTAGGGGCTTGGTTAAATGTAACAAGCACATCATCGGTTGAAGCAGTACAATTGGATATTGTCCATCGCAAAGTATAAGCGACTCCTGCTGTTCCGGTAAAGGTAGAAGTTGGGCTTGCAGGAGTGGTGACATTTCCACCGGCTCCGCTTTGGATACTCCATGCGCCTGTCCCCACGGTTGGTGTATTTCCGGCAAGGGTGACCGAGGTCAATCCGCAGGTGGCTGCACCTGTCTGGTCAGCTCCGGCATTGGCTGTTGTTGGTAAAGCAACGGTGACTGTTACCGCTTGAGTGGTTGCACATCCATAGTAATTCCAGATGGTCATTGTTCCTGAATAAGGACCGCCGGCAGCTGTACCAGCCGTAATGACAATGCCAGTTAAAGAACCGCCACCTGCATTAAAGGCAAACGCAGTGTAACCCTGATCTGCCAGTCCCGCTGTATTGGCTGCTGCATCCCAGTTTATACTGTAGGAAGTTGGTGAATTTGTTGTTGCGCTATAAGCTAGCGTGGTTGTTTGTCCACTTGCACTGTAACACACAGCAGCAGCCGTTCCATCAGTAGTAATGGTTGAAGGGGGACCAGTCACACAATCAGCGTTATTGCTCCATTGAGAAACACATGAAATTGAACTATTAGTCGCAATAACAATGTAGGTGCCTGCTACAAGATTTGACCAAGTAAAAGCAGTTCCATTACCTATTCTTGCAGCCTGAACCGGTGTCGTTGCAAATGTGATCATATTCAAATTATACAATTGGTAGCTGATCCCACTGACTGTTACGCTGGACGTAATGGTCCCTATATCCCCCTGATTATTACACCTTATACTTCCGGTTATATAAGGGGCTGTTGGTTTAACCGTTAATGTTCTTGTTCCGCTTACCGGAGTCCCATTTGTAGTTAATGTTAAAATAACTGTTCCTGAATAGTTAGCTGCAGGTTTATAAGTTACTGTTTGAGGTGAAGTCGTTTGGGCAGTACTACTCAATGTGCCGCCGCCGGAGGTAATCGACCATGCGCCTGTAGTGGCTGACGTCCCTAAACTAGCTCCGGTTAATGTGACTGCATAAGGATAAGCTGATATACAATTATCGGGACCACCTGCTGTGAAAGGAGGAGGCCCCCCAACAGCAAATCCTTGTGCAGGAATTAACAACATTGACAAAACTGCAAAACAAACAGTTACTATCCAGTTATTGAATGGTTTGAAAAGTAAAGATGACTTCATATATTTTATTATTAAAAATAATACTGTCTACGTTTTTCAATGAAATATTTCTATTTTTGATTGATTCTATTAAAAAACAATAGAATCAGTTGAGTCTTCAATTAAATTGAATGTTATCCACAACTTTATTATCGTGTTTATTTTCAATTATTTGAAATTTAACGCCTCAAATATATGCATAAATACTTATGCTATAACTTTTATAGGATTTTATTTTTCAATTTATAATTGATTCTAAATTATTATAACTTTAATGAGACTCAAAATAAGTATATAATACTGTTTTTTTTAACTATATACAATAAAATAATGGTATAGAATTGTAAATGACAAAAAGAAATCTAACGTGTTAATGATAGTTTTTAGAAACTGAAATCAATTGACGCTGCTGAAATTTACCGAAATCTTCAAACAAGAAACTTTCAAGCTTTTTTCAATGTGCTTACAGATAGTGAAATTAAAAATGGGTAATTAAAAAGAACGTGCCGGGCGTACAGCGCAGATAGGATCTTTGGTTATTTCATTGTAACCGATGGCACCCCAGCCAAAATTGCAATACCAGGCATGAGTAGCATCATACTCTGATGATGACCAATAGAAACTTGAAGTAAAACTGCCTAAATTATTTGCTTTTAAATTTGTGTACATTAAAAGCAATTCGTTTTTCGATGGTAAAAACCAGTCGGAATAACCATTTAAAACTAAATTGGCACAAACCGATGCGGCTATATTCACTGTTGAACAACCTGCTACAATGTCAATAGTATTTTGATTTCCAGTTCCAATGGCAGTTCCATCTGCACCTGAAATTGCGGTACTGGGACAACCCCATCCCTGCGTTGCACTTTGGTCACCAGGGGCAGCTATTAATCCGTGTGTTTCTCCAACAACGTATCCGGTATCGCCTGATTGAAAAATATAAAATATAATGCCTCCTTGATAATTATCTCCAATCACCAGAGGACATGGACCCCAAGTCGGTACTCCATGACAAAAAGTTAAGGTTTGTCCTGTGATTCCGAGAGCAACAGCAACCCAATGGCTACCGTCCCAATACAGCATTTCCCCCACATACATACCAGTTGGTGTGCCATTTGCTGAGAATAGAGCATAAGGCACGCTTAATAATTGGCTGGTGCCCGTGATGCTATAATTGGTTCCTCCAGCAAGGTCAGTTTCTGTTTTAATGTAAAATGGACCATAAGCCCAGCTAATTGCAGAAAAAATTCCGGAAATGACCGTTCAAGCACCTACTTCTATACTCACCAACCCATTTACATTGGTTGTTGGCGTTTGGGTTTCAACATAAACTGGGACCATACCGCCCATCGAAGAAGCTTGTAAAATACTTATTTGCATGCCAACTGTAGTAGAAGTTACCAAAGCATTACTGCTATTTCTTATAATGGCTTGATAGCTCATCTTTTGAGGAGGCGATTGAGCAAAAGAACCGGCGTTTATTAAAACGACCGCTAAAATTGTGACTAGTTTTTTCATCTGAATTAATTTTTAATGATTTTAAATGATTTTACTTCTTTCGTATTCTGGATTACTTTCAGAAAATAAGTTGCCGACACAAGTTGGCTCATAACAATGATTGTTTCATTTTCTTTCACCATTTTGTATTCTAAAAGTTTTCCACTCATGTCGTAAAGTTGATAAAACAGATTTTCCATGTTGAAGTCTTCTACTTTCAACTTAAGAAAGCCAGAAGTTGGATTCGGAAAAGCAGAGTATTGCAATGTAATGCCTCTTGGGGTCTCTATTCCTGTTAAATCAGTGATTTCGAAAGCTTGTTGTACACCTTGTGCCACAGAGCCGTTTGTTCCGCGGTTGGTGGTATAAAAAACCTGTCCAACGGAATAGCTCACCAAGCCTCCGATTCCTGAAGCATTACCGCCCGTGGCTGGTATAACTGCTTGTGCTTGCAAACCTGCGAGCCCAAGCCAAAACAGGAGTACAGCACTTAATTTCGCTTTTTTGTGTTTCATTTTGTTCTTCTTTTTTTAATTGTCATTATTCCTATCATTCTTACAAATTGTTATTTTTTTTCAAGAATTTGAAATATTTACGCGTCAAATGTAGTAAATTAATATCAATACTATAACATTTATAGCATTAGGTGGTTTAATTTGTTGTATTATATGATTTATTTATTTTTTTTCTAAATTATTACAACTTAAACAATACTCAAAATAAGAGTTATTATTATGTATTATAGATAACTAACAACAAATGATTTGTATACACACAAAAAAGTTTTTCTATAAAAAGAAAAACTTTTTTATCAAATATAACTTTAAAAGATGGATTTTTAGATATTAAAGTAAATTTTCAACCAAAAAATGTATCTTTGTGCCTCGAATATGTTTCACAATCTAATGCAACATTCAAATGAAAAAAACTTTATTAATTCTAACAATGGGAATTCTCCTTATGGGATGCGTAAAAACTGACAATCCGTTCTTTGAAGCGTACAAAAACAAGTACGGTGCTCCGCCTTTTGACAAGATTAAGAACGAGCATTATATGCCTGCTTTCAAAGAAGGCATCAAGCAACATCAGGCTGAAATTGATTCAATCGTCAATAATCCGCAAGCTCCCACTTTCGACAACACCATTGCTGCAATGGATTTCAGCGGTGATTTGCTGAAAAAAGTTTCTTCGGTATTTTTCAACTTATATTCCTGCAACACAAACGAAGGAATGGAGAAAATTGCCATCGAAATCACGCCAATCCTTTCGGAACACAACGACAATATTTACCTGAATGAGAAGCTTTTCGCCCGCGTAAAAAGCTTGTACGACAATCGTGCAAAACTGGGTTTGACTGCCGAACAAAACCGCTTATTGGAAAAATACCATCGCAATTTTATTCGTAGCGGTGCAGCTCTGAACCCAGCACAAAAAACTAAACTGAGAGCCATCAATAAAGAACTTGGATTAGCGCAATTGGCTTTCGGTAAAAATGTGTTGGACGAAACCAATTCCTATCAAAAAGTTGTAGACAAAGAAGCTGATTTAGCCGGATTGCCCGAAAGTGTTCGTCAGGCTGCTTCAGAAGCAGCAAAAGCTGCCGGTAAAAAAGGGAAATGGCTTTTCACTACTCAAAAAGCAAGTTTTATTCCGGTGCTTCAATACAGCGAAAACCGTGAATTACGCAAAGAATTACTGATGGCTTATTCAACTCGTGGAAATCATGATAATGCAAGTGATAACAAAGCAGTTATCAACAAAATCATGAAACTTCGTACGCAAAAAGCACAATTACTTGGTTTTGCCACTTCGGCCGATTTTATTTTGGACGATACGATGGCTAAAACACCATCTGCTGTGTACAGTTTGTTGAAAACTGTTTGGACTCCCGCTCTTGCAAAAGCTAAAGAAGAAGCGTATGACCTTCAAAAGCTGATGGATGCCGAGGGAAAAGGTGAAAAACTTGAACCCTGGGATTGGTGGTACTATTCCGAAAAACTCCGCAAGGCGAAATACGATTTGGAAGAAGAAGCGTTGAAACCCTATTTCAAACTGGAAAATGTGCGTCAGGGAGTGTTCGATTTAACAACAAAACTGTATGGATTGAAATTCAAGAAATTGACTGATATGCCGCTTTACAACCCCGATGTAGAAGTGTTTGAAGTGAGTGATGCCGACGGTTCGCTGATTGGAATTTTGTATACCGATTATTTCCCACGTGCCGGAAAACGTGCCGGTGCATGGATGAACAACATTACCGATCAATATATTAAAGACGGTGTAAATCATAGACCTATCATTTGTAATATTGGTAATTTCACAAAACCAACCGCTGATAAGCCATCTCTGCTCAATATGGACGAAGTGGAAACTATGTTTCATGAATTCGGACATGCACTTCACGGTTTATTGACCCAATGCACGTATCCAAGTCTTTCGGGAACAAGCGTATCACGTGATTTCGTTGAACTTCCGTCGCAGGTTATGGAAAATTGGTGCTGGGAACCGCAGGTAATGCAAACTTATGCCCGTCATTATAAAACCGGCAAATTAATGCCGAAAGAACTGATGGACAAAATTCAGAAAGCCGGTACCTTTAATCAGGGTTTCATCAATGTGGAATTGCTGGCAGCTTCCTTCCTCGATATGGATTATCACACGATAAAAGATACTGCCAACATTGATGTAAATGCTTTTGAAAATACTTCGTTGAAACGTATGGGAATGATTCCTGAAATCATTGTTCGTTATCGCAGCACGTATTTCAACCATATCTTTTCAGGTGAATATTGTGCAGGATATTACAGCTACACATGGGCTGCCGTATTAGATGCCGACGCATTTCAGGCTTTCAAAGAAACCGGTGATATTTATAATCCGAAAGTAGCAACAGCTTTCCGTAAAAAACTGTTGGAACGTGGAGATACCGAAGATCCAATGAAACTGTATCGCGATTTTCGGGGTGCCAATCCAAATCCGGATGCATTACTTAAGAAAAGAGGATTGAAATAAAAGACAAAAGACGAAAGACCAAAAAAGAGAACAGTTAATTATAAGCAAATTAACTGTTCTTTCCCGACTACCAACTACCGACTACCGCCTAATAACTACCGACTACCAACTATTTCATGCGTTTATCATTAAAAAATATTATTGTACCAAGTATTTCGCTGGCGGCATTGTTAGTATTAAGTTGTGTTGCGGTGTGGTTCTCGGCTTATTTCGGAGGGCGATTTGCAACACTTTCAACTCAAAATACTGTTTTTTATCTAACTAATATTCAACCATTCATTCAGCCCAATTCACTCCTTTCAAATATTGTAAGTATTGCTTTCGTGTTTCTTAATGCATTTCTACTGGGACAAATTAACAACCGTTTTACTATCATTCGAACCCGCACTTTCTTGCCCATCTTTATTTTTCTGATTCTAATGGGTTCGTGGAATGAAACTCATGTGGCAAACGGATCGCATTTAGCTCTCACTTTTATTGTGTTGGCATTATTTTATTTTTTCGGTATGTCCCGCGACAAAAAAGCTTCGGAACAAGCCTTTATGGGAAGTTTTTTTATCAGTATCAGCAGTTTACTGATTAATCCGTTGATTTTCCTGATACCTGTTTGCTGGATTGGATTTGGAATTTTTCAGAGTTTTTCATTGCGCACTTTTTTAGCATCAGTTTTTGGTACGTTAGCTCCCTGGGTTCTTTATTTGTCAGTACTTTATTTGATGCATAATGAAATTAATTTTTCAACGATTTTCCACCTCGATTTTGATTTCAGTTTTAATATCTCATCCTTTTCACTCCCGCAATTCATCTATTACGTTTCCATCTTTATTATTATGCTGATTAGCCTTAGTGGAATGTTTTCCATTTCAAGCGGAGATGCAATTCATACCCGAAATAAGCTGAATTTCTTATTATTAATGCTGATTTCTGTCTTTATTATTACTTTAATTTTCAGAAGTCAGTATACGTTGTTTTTGCCTGTCATTGCATTGATTTACTCCATATTGATTTCGCATCCGTTTACTTTGAAGCAAAATAACTTTTACGGAATTCTATTTCTTATTTTCTGTTTTTTCAATTTAGCGTTCGTAATTTCTAAATACTTTCTGATATAAAATGACAGGATTCATGGAACTCGGCTACCTCGGCCTCTTTCTTGCCTCTTTTTTGGCCGCAACAGTTGTGCCTTTTAGTTCCGAAGTGATTTTTTCAGCTATGGTTTTTGGAGGTTTGGATGCGTGGACTTGTGTTTGGGTGGCTACACTCGGCAACTGGCTAGGCGGAATGACCAGCTATTATGTTGGTTTACTGGGGAAAATCGAATGGATTGAGAAATATTTTCGTATAAAAAAGGAGAAAATGGAGTCGTATACAGTCCGGATTCAAAAATATGGCGACTGGTTTGCCTTTTTCTCGTTTGTTCCGTTTATTGGCGATGTGATTGCCGTTGCTACCGGTTTCTTCCGCTGCAACTGGTGGAAAGTAGCTATTTCCATGTTGTTGGGGAAGTTTTTCCGGTACGTTATCTGGATGTATTTTAATGGAGTGTTTATCAAATAGTAAAAAAATTTACTTTTTCTGTGTTTTATTTGTTCGTATTTGAAATGTTTAATTAACTTTGTAGACAACAACTTAATTTAAATATTTATGAAAAATAAACCATTCACATGTATACTGCTCTCACTCACTTTAACCGGTTGTTCATTATTTTACCCTCTAAACACTCAGTTGGATGAATTTAAACATACTAAAAAGACGACATTAGAAATCGGGGTGATACCAACGGAACATATAAGTAATAATGTTACAACCACAAACATTACCTTTGAAAAATGCATTTCGGAATCGGGTGAAACCTTAACCGCCTATTTTGTACTTAACCGGAATTCATCCAGTTTTAAATTAGACAAAGGTTGTTTCATAAAGGCGTTTGGAAAAAGCTACGAAACAGCCATTGAAAATCAGGAAACTGAAAACAGATCGCAATTAGTATCGAGAACTGAATCTTCATCCGTAAAAGACAGTACGAAAGTAAAAACGGAGTCAAAAACCATGTCAAACTCGTTTGATTGGTACGAAGAAAAATTTATAATCCGTTTTACTGCGGAAATGGTTGAATCCATTAAAAAGACAAATGAATTGATTTTTAGGTTTTATCTGGGACCAAAACAGGCTACATTCAGATTAATCGGACTCCCATTAAAGCGTGTAAAAGAACTCCTTTCGGTATAAAAAAATGCTTTGGAAAACCCATAACAAATTACTATTCGTTACTTTATTATTCGTTATAAACTCCTCGTTTACATGGAGTCAAAGTGAATACAGCATAATTGACAAAACGGTCAAATTCGGGATGCGGAATGCAGAAAACAGGAAAATTAATGCAGTAATTGTGCATTCCACATTCAACAATTCGGGAGGCAATAAGTATGATATTGAGTTGATTATAAAACAATTTTCACATTATGGCGTAAGTTCACATTACGTAATTGGAAGAGATGGAAGTATTTATTATTTGGTGAATGAAAAAAATGTCGCCTTCCATGCCGGTAAAAGTCAATTACCAAACGGACAGACAAATCTGAATGCTACAACAATTGGCATTGAACTTATGAACTCGTTTGATGAAACACCAACCTCAGAACAAATCAAATCATTGACTTTATTAGTAAAAGACATAAAAACCCGTTACAAAATTGATTATGTGTTGCGTCACAGCGATATTGCTCCCGGCAGAAAAACCGATCCGTGGAATATGAACTGGGAAGATTTTTTGAAAACAATTAAGGATAAAAAAAGCGAGTAAATCAATCAGATTACCCGCTTTTTTATTTTATAAATGCATTTTTAAATCGTCATTAAATACGATTTGAAGGCTTGAAAATCTTTGGTCATTGGCTCACTTTTCTTTTCGCCTTTCATAAACTCATGCAATTTGAGCGGTATTTCCACTTTCTCACCAATGATATTTTCAACGGTTTCGAGGAATTTAGCCGGATGAGCCGTTTCAAGAAAAACGCCTGTTTCATTGGCATCCAATTTATCTATCAGAGCACGATAACCAACCGCACCGTGCGGATCGAGCAAATAACCGGTTTCCTGGTAGCAACTTTTCAATGTTTCAGCAATTTGTTCATCGTTATAACTTACGCCACTTATTTCGCCTGAAATAGCTTCGTACGAACCTGAATACAAATCGAGTACCCGTGCAAAATTACTTGGATCACCTACATCCATAGCATTGGCAATGGTTGGCACCGAAGGACGCGGTTTGTATTCGCCCGTTTGTAAGTATTGAAAGAAAATGTCGTTGCGGTTATTGGCAGCAATAAAGCGTTTCAAGGGCAATCCCATTCGTTTGGCAAAAAGTCCGGCCGTGATATTCCCGAAATTTCCACTTGGTACGCAAACTACCATTTCTAATTCTTTTGGTGATAGTTTTGGATGAAAAGATTTCAGTTGCGCGTATGCATAAAAATAATAGAAAGACTGTGGAAGAAAACGGGCAACATTGATGGAATTGGCAGAAGTCAGTTTCAGTTTGGCATTCAGTTCTTCGTCCATAAAAGCCGATTTGACCAAAGTCTGACAATCATCGAATGTGCCATCCACTTCCAACGCGGTGATATTTTGACCCAACGTGGTAAACTGACATTCCTGAATCGGACTTACCAAGCCTTTCGGATAAAGCACGTACACATGAATTCCTTCCACGCCGAGAAACCCGTTTGCCACCGCACTTCCGGTATCGCCCGAAGTCGCAACCAGCACGTTTACTTTTGTGTCATTTTGCTTCTGGATAAAATAACCCAGCAAGCGCGACATAAACCGACCGCCAACATCTTTAAAAGCTAATGTCGGTCCGTGAAACAATTCCAAACTGTAGATATTATCAACAACATGCACTAAAGGCACATCGAAATTCAATGTTTCGTACACGATTTTTTTCAATGCTCCGGCTTCCACATCTTCGCCAAAGAAAGCATCAGCCACCGTGTAAGCCATTTCCTGAAACGAAAGATTCTCAATCGTATCGAAAAACGATTGCGGCAATTTTTTGATTTCATTCGGCATAAATAAGCCTTTATCTTCGGCTAAACCCTTCACCACAGCGTCCTGCAAACTGACACCGGTTACTTTTTTATTGGTACTGTAATATTTCATTGTTTAACTTTATTTTTCCATCAAAAACAAGTATTCATGATGTTTGCCATCACTGTTTATCCAATCATTTGTCCACCTCATATTGGCCATAACGTTTTGCTTATAGTCAATTTCAATCGCTTTCAACAGCTTACCTGAACCGGAAATTATACTATTTAGTTCTTCTTTTGTGGCTCTGCCGCCGGAACTATACGAAAGTAAAATATAATGTGATTGCGTTTCTTTTATCAATTTTCCTAAGGCTTCCGTAGCTATAAAATGTCTTTGATCATTTTTCCTAAACTCTTCAAATACAGATCCTTCTACGGTATCTCTTGAATCTTCTCTGCGATTAGCTTTTCCAAAAATTTGTGGCTTATCATTTTGTATGACAGTTGTCCAAATATGATAATATGAATTATAACGAACCCGACTGGGAGGCATTTTCTCGTTATTTGAGCCATAAGGCGGATCCAAATAAACAAAATCAAATTCGTTTTGTGCAATTGTATCAAAAATATCACCCCGAATAACTCGATTATTACTTTCAATTTTGAAACGATTCGGCAACTTTAAAACCATGTCCTTGAACGATCGTGGAGACCAGCCGGAAAGATAGGCTACATAATGCCCTAACGTACTATCAACAGAATCCAAGGCGTAAATTAAGCTTGTAAGAATAACACATTTATCTTCCCATGATAAGTTTAAAACATCTATTTCGTCACGAATAGCATCCAATTTTCGAGTGTTTTTAACTTGAAATGGGCGTTTTATTTCACCTTCTTCACCACCATAATTCTCTGTAAACCAACCGTTATATCCTTTCAAATGATTCAAATAATCTAAAATATCTTGATAAAACTGATCTGATTTGGTTGATTTTAAATAACATGTTGCAAAAACTTCAGACCAAACAGCAATGTCATTTGCCGTGGTGTTGTAACCTAAGCGTCCAAAAGCCTGTGAAACCCGTGTAGAACCGCTAAATCCATCCAAAACAGTTGTAACATCTTTCAATTCAGCAAGAACTTGGATAATATAAGGCAGTATTTTTAACTTGGAACCGGCATATTTTATTCCTTCTGTTTTAAACGCATTTTGCAAATTAGTCATTCAAACTACATTTTTTTGGAAGAGTTATTTTATCAATTCTTTCATAAACTCAGCCCCTTTCAACAATCCGTAACTTCCATTTTGTGCGGCAAATTCATCATAAACCATAACATCATCGGCCTTTACTCCCGGTTTATAAATGATAAATGGAACAGGCGAAATGGTGTGTGTTTTAATCTCACAAGGTGTGGGATGATCGGGTAAAATGGCTATAACAACCGGTTCGTTCCATGTTGAAACCTCTTCAAAAATTGGTTTAACCACTCGATAATCTAAATATTCAATAGTTTTTATTTTTAGTTCCACATTGCCTTCGTGTCCGGCTTCGTCGCTGGCTTCAATATGCAAATACACGAAATCATTTTCATGCAAAGCGTCGATAGCTGCTTGAGCTTTTCCTTCGTAATTTGTATTGTAAAGTCCGGTTGCGCCTTCCACTTCTATTACTTTCAAACCGGCATAAACGCCAATTCCTTTAATCAAATCTACAGCTGAAATTACCGCTCCCCTTTTCAGATGATAAGTTTCAAGTAATGTTTTCATTTCGGGTTTGTAGCCCGGCGACCACAACCATATACTGTTGGCTTTGTCCTTTCCGGCGGCGGCACGTTTCAAATTTATCGGATGATTTTCAAGCAAAATTTGAGAACGCAGCGTGAGTTCATTCAGTAAACCGGCTGTTGCTTGTGCTTCAGACGTTTCTGCCTGAATCATCACATCAGCAAAAGGAGTTCCGGTCACATCATGAGGCGGCGTACAATTCAGTGCTTTATTTCCGTCCTTCATTTTCAGCAAATGTCGGTACGAAACGCCGGAATAAAAACTTACAATATCCGAACCCAATTCTTTTTGTAAAAAAAGAATCAGTTCGGCAGCTTCCTCATTGCTGATATGACCTGCAGAGTGATTCTTTATTTTTCCATCTTCTATACAAATGAGGTTGCAGCGCATGGCCATTTCATTTGGCTCAATGGCCACGCCCATGCTCGCTGCTTCCAACGAACCGCGCCCTTCAAAAACCTTAGCCACATCATAACCAAGCACACTCAAATTGGCAATCTCGCTTCCCGGTGCAAATCCTTCGGGAATAGTATCCAGCAAACCGTTACGACCCAACGCAGCAATTTTATCAATATTCGGCTTATTCGCAGCCTGTAAGATTGTTTTATTCCCAAGCGAAGTAATGGGTTCATCCGCCATGCCGTCGCCCAGTATGATGATATATTTCATTCTATTTCAATTTATTTAATAGCAGCCTCAAGTTTCCTTAAAACGTCATGCTTATATTGGCTAATAATTTCATCTAACTCTTTCTGAGTTGGATATTGCCCATAACCATATTTTTTCTTATCAAAGCTACTAATCTCATATCCTTGTTCTTTGAATAAAATACTTATATGAATATTATATGAAAAATCATTTAACTTTTGGTCTTTAGGATTTTGCATTTTATAAATAAAATGCATTGACTTTGCATTTCTCACAAAGTCATCAACCTGACTATTTCCCTGTTGAATGAAATTTAAATGTAATCCTCCAATGTGATCTGACGTTTTTGAAATTAAATTGGAGATGGGAGTATAATTGAACCACTTACTCATTGGTCTAATTTTCTCAGTTAATTTTTCAGTAAACGGGAAATAACAGAATTCTAACACTTTCCAAACTTCTTCTTTACTAAATGATATTTTTACTTCGCCTGATCGTTTTAACTCTCTCTCTATCAAATTCAATTTCTTTTCAAAGTCATCATCCTCTTCAATATTTTCGCCTTTTGCAGCTTTTATGGCAATTTCCAATGAATGAGAAAGCTGCTCACCTACATATTCTACAAAAGGTTGTATTTTATCAAGTTTGGCAGTTGCTCCCTGTATTGGCTCCAGACCCACTTCCACATCACAGCGGTTCAAGGTACGTAAATAGTTATTTTTATCTTTCGTTTGGATAATAATCATCGGATAATCGTAAAGGAACAATACGTAATTCACCAACAAACGTGCAATGCGCCCATTTCCATCTTCAAACGGATGAATGCGAATATATCGATAATGAAGTAATGTCGCTAATTCAATGGGACTTAGTTCGTCTTTTTCTACTTCAGAATTAAACCAATCCACAAGGTCTTTCATCATGGCTGGAGTTTCCTCAACAGTTGCATAATGAAAAATTTCGTTTGTTGCAGTTCGTACATGGTTAGGACGAGATTTGTACTCACCCACTTTCACTTCCATTCTTGTATTTTGTCCATCAAGTGTTTCAGCATCTTTCCAAAACGGACGGACCAAAATAATTTCGTTTAGAGTACGAATGAAATTCTCGGTAAGCGGGCGTTCTTTGTCATTTGCTTCTTCAATTATCATTTTAAGCGCAACATCATGCGCTTTCATTTCTTCGTATTCGCGCAATTCATGAACACCTTCAGTTCTCTCGAAAATAAGCAAAAGTTTAGTCTGCCCATACGTCAGGGTATTTCCTTCAATATGGTTTGAATTATAATTGAATTCCAATCGAAACTTTTCATCTAACCTCTTTTGATCTTCAGGTTTCAATGGCTGTAACGATTTCCATTCGGCATATAATTGACTAATCCTATCCAACATAAACTTTTAAATTTCTTTGTAACTAAAGTTTATTCCAAAAAATCTTTATAATCGGGCAAAGCTTCTTCAAATTTCTTTATTGATTCGGCTAATGTCAACTGACTTTCGCCTCCGGCAGCGTTTAAATGCCCACCACCGTTAAACAAATCGGCAGCTACTTTGTTAGCTGGAAATGTTCCTTGCGAACGGAGCGATATTTTTATTTTGTCGGTATCTTCACGCATAAAAACCGAGAAATCAACACCTTCAATGGAGAGCGGGATATTCACAAATCCTTCTGCATCGCCGTTTGTATAATTAAATTGATATAATTCTTTACCTGTCAGCGTAATCAGGGCTGCACGATATTCGGGATATACTTTCATCTTTTTGTATAAACAAAAGCCCATAAGTCGAAATCTGTCGGGCGAAAAAGTGTTGTAAACCTTGCGGTAAATGGCATCTTTATCAACCCCCAGTTTGATTAACTCAGCAATAATTATATAGATTTCCTGACTGTTTGAATTGTATGTAAATCCACCTGTATCGGTCATCATGCCGGTATAAATACATTCAGCACAAGCCAGATTGATTTTTGAGAAATCGCCCATGCGACATATTAGTCTGAAAATCAACTCGCTGGTGGAAGATATTTCAGGATATGAAACGGCAATGTTAGCAAAATCACCCGGATGTAAATGATGATCAACTAATATTTTAGGAGCCGGTGCATTGATAACCGATTCGGTCATTTTTTCCATGCGACTTGCCTGATTGAAATCTAATGCAAAGATTAATTCCGCCGAAGCAATTAGTTCATCAGACTTTTCTTTATTATTTTCGTACTCAAGCACACATTCAGCTCCCGGCATCCATACCAGAAAGTTAGGAAACATTGAGGGAACGATAACAACCGGTTCTTTTTCCATAGTCATTAGGTAATGCCACAATGCCAGTGTCGAACCCATTGCATCACCATCGGGACCAACATGAGTCACAATAACAATTTTATCCACCCCATCAATGGCTTTTTTTACCTTGGTGATAAGGTCTTCATCAATAATTTTTGAAATCATTTATCCTGTTTTAAATTGAATGCAAAAATAGCAAAAAAATGTGATTTTGAGAATTAATTGAATTTCTGATAGTTAATCTTTAATATACAGAGTATAAGCTCCCTGATCAGCTACCGAGAAAAACCCAATCTGTCGGGTTTTACAAATTTGTTTGATATTATCAGTGTACCATTTGGAAATGCTTTTGTCAACAATAATTTTACGCGGATGCACGCATTCAAGAATTTGATTAATTTTCGGTTTTAATCGATTCCCAATAATCAAATAATCCAGTTCGAGCGGAGTGGAAGTTATTTTTTTCTTGTTCAAAATATCTTGTGTCAAAATAAGAATACGTGAACCTTCATAATAAACAAAACCGTCTGAAAACCAATTATTTTTTTGAATGAAAGTTGGTTTATCCAGTTTCTGATTTTGCCAGAATGTTTTTGCAATTCGCTGAATTTCAATTGAATCAGTGCTGAAAACAGAATTCTTGTTACGATTTATAAAATTGACATGTGTACTCTTTTGACCGGCATAAACGATCATTCGCTTCGAAGTTAGTGTTTGATAATTTGTTTGCAAATTGAATATACAGGTAAGCAAAAGGCAAGTCAAACCAATAAATAACGGAGTAAATTTTCGGTTAAAATAATATCCGGAGAGACAAAAAATGCCAAGAAATAATACAATTGTTTGCTTAATATCCAACGAAATATGCGAAACAGAATAGGGCAAATTCTGAATCCAAACAATAAAAAAGTTCAGCAACCAAAGTGACCATTTCAATATAAATCCTACAGCAACTGATAAATAGGGAATAAACGAAACCATCAACAAAGCCATAGCCAGATAAATAACCAAACTGGAAAGCGGAATGGCAATGAAATTTGTTACCAAAAAATAGTTCGGAAATTGCTGAAAATAATATAAGGTGAAAGGTGTAGTTCCAAACTGGGCAGCAATGGAAACCGAAAACATTTCCCACGTAAACTTGGATAATTTATTTTTCGGATTATACAACTTATCCACAATGGGCTGAAAGAATATAATGCTTAAAACGGCGGAATAACTCAGCTGAAAACCTACATCGTACAAAAAGTTTGGATTGTAAAGAAGCATGACCAAAATGGACATAAATATCGTATTGTAAATCTGAGATTTTCGCTCAAAACAAGCTGCCAATGCAACAAAAGTAAACATCAGCGTGGCTCTGATTACTGCCGCCGATAACCCCGAAAGGAAAGCGTATGCCCATAGAAACAGCATGATAAACAGGGTTTTGAAAACTTTTTGTCGTTGTGTTTTATTCAAAAATCCCAACAAAAATGCCATTACTACATAAACAACACCTACATGCATTCCGCTTACCGAGAGGATATGCATGGCTCCGGTGGCACTGTAACTGGCTCGCAAATCCGGTTGCAAATCGTCGGTATAGCCCAACGTCAAGGCAGCCAATACGGCAAATTCATCACCCTGAATATTGAATTTTCGGTAAATATCTAATAAATAATTGCGCCATTTGTCAGCCTCGCGGCGGATAGAGAATGCTTTATTTCTACCCGAAAATTGCCAACTGCCGGACGAAATATAACCGGTTGCACCAATTCCCTGACGTTTCAGATAGGCTGCATAATCAAAACCATCCGGATTCAACGCTTTTTCGGGTGGTGCAAATTCTGCTTCAACCAATAATCGGTCGCCAAACAATAATTTAGAAGTATTTTTGTCTTTTTGAAAATAAAGAATTGCCTGCCCATGAGCCGGTTTCCAGCCGTTATCAAAAAACTGCAAAATATCAGCTTTACAAAGATAGGATTTAGCCTTTTCGACAGGTGCTGAAGTGAGTTCTACCCGATAAATTCCTTTTTGATGGAGATGATCAAATCCGTTTGATTTCTCTTGTTCGTTACTCAGTAAATATGCCAGCGAAAACATGAAAATAAAAATTCCGCAGCCAAAAAGCCAACGGAACTGAAATTGTCGTTTTGGTACCCGAATGGCAAACGACAATAAAATCAAACAGGCAGATACAATAAACATTGCATACAAACTCCAGCTAAAAATCTCCACAAATTGATAAATAATAATACCAATCACAAAAGGGAGCAACAACCTGAGGAAAGGAGTTCGTTGCAGAAAGTCCATAAAGCTAAGTATTTAGCATAGAATGTATTGTTTCAATCGGATTTGATGTTTTAAATACCGCGTTTCCGGCAACCAGCACATTTACGCCACGATCAAAAAGTTTAGGGGCATTTTGAAGATTAATACCTCCATCAACTTCAATCAAACAATGTGCATTTTTGCGTTTAATTATTTCTTTTAATTCATCGATTCGGTTGTAACTTTCTTCGATAAATTTTTGTCCGCCATAACCCGCAAAAACGCTCATAATTAATACTAAATCTACTTTGTCAATATATGGTTCCAATACATTTACCGGCACATCCGGATTGATAGAAATTCCCACTCTGATTCCTTCTGCTTGAATCATTTCGATTACTTCCAACGGATTTTCGGTCGTTTCGTAATGAAAAGTCAAAATCGCAGCACCGGCTTTTGCAAAACGTGAGATGTATTTTTCGGGATGAACAATCATTAAATGCACATCGAGCGGTTTGATACAATGCTTCTTAACTGCTTCTATTACAGGAAACCCAAAGGAAATATTGGGTACAAAACTGCCATCCATCACGTCAAGGTGTAACCATTCGGCTTCGCTGGCATTAATCATTTCACAAGCAGCTTTCAAATTACCGAAATCGGCAGATAATAACGAAGGTGAAATTATTTTGGACATGGGAGAAATGAATTTGATTAAATTAAAAATGATGTTGGAAGTGCAAATATAATAAAAAAAGAGACGTCTCAAAATAATTTGGATCAGCCTCTTTAATAAGTCCCTTTTTAAGGGAACCAACGGTCAGCGACCGAAGGGAGATAATTAGGGATTATTTATTTTCCTTGTTCCTTTGCCCAACTATCTTTCAGCGAAGCGGTGCGATTGAAAATCAGGTTTTCAGCCGTTGAATCTAAATCCACATTGAAATAGCCAATTCGTTGGAACTGGAAGTGATCGAGAGGTTTAGCATCTTTCAATGAAGCTTCTACCTTACAATTGGTCAAGACTTTCAATGAATCGGAATTCAATAAATCGCGGAAATCCCGTTCGTCAGCCGAAGGGTTTTCGACGCTGAACAAGCGGTCGTACAAACGAACTTCTGCCGGTAAGCTGTGTGCTGCCGAAACCCAGTGAAGCGTTCCTTTTACCTTGCGACTCGATTCGGGCATACCGCTTTTAGTTCGCGGGTCGTATTCGGCATAAATTTCTTCGATATTTCCATCAGCATCTTTTTTGCAACCGGTGCATTTTACGATATAAGCGCTTTTCAATCGCACTTCTTGTCCGGGAGTCATACGGAAGAACTTTTTAGGCGCTTCTTCCATAAAATCTTCACGTTCAATATATAATTCTTTAGTAAATGCTATTTCTCGCGTGCCGACCGATTCATCTTCCGGATTATTCACCGTTTCCAACATTTCCATTTGTCCGTCAGGATAGTTGGTAATAATCAGTTTTACCGGATTAAGTACAGCATTTACACGAGTGGCGGTCTTATTCAAACTTTCACGTACCGAATGTTCCAGCAAACCAACGTCGTTTTGCGCTTCAAATTTAGTGTAGCCAATTTTATCGATAAAACTGTGAATGGCTTCGGGCGAATATCCGCGGCGACGCAGACCACAAATAGTCGGCATGCGCGGATCATCCCAACCACTTACTAAACCTTCCTGAACGAGTTGCAACATTTTGCGTTTGCTCATAACGGTGTAAGTTAGGTTTAACCGGTTGAATTCAATTTGTCGCGGACGGTAATCCGAATTTTTGAACTGATCGATAAACCAGTCGTAAAGCGGACGATGCACTTCAAATTCCAACGTACAAAGTGAATGTGTCACACCTTCGAAATAATCCGATTGTCCGTGAGCATAATCGTACATTGGGTAGGCTTTCCAGGTCCAACCGGTGCGGTGATGGGGATGTGAATTTATGACGCGGTACATCAACGGATCGCGGAAATGCATGTTAGACGAGGCCATATCTATTTTGGCACGCAATACCATGGCACCTTCGGGAATTTCACCGGTGTTCATTTTATTGAATAAAGTCAGATTTTCTTCTATTGGGCGATTACGAAATGGGCTTTCAGTGCCCGGAACGGTTGGTGTGCCTTTTTGTTTGGCAATGGTTTCGGCCGATTGTTCATCTATGTACGCTTTTCCTTGTTTAATCAATTCTACAGCTAAATCCCATAATTGCTGGAAATAATCGGAAGCATAATACACGTCTTTCCATTTGTATCCGAGCCATTGAATATCTTCCTGAATAGAATCAACATATTCAACGTCTTCTTTGACCGGATTGGTGTCGTCGAAACGAAGGTTACAAACGCCGTCGTAATTGCGTGCAATACCGAAATCCAAACATATTGCCTTGGCATGACCAATGTGCAGGTAACCGTTAGGTTCCGGCGGGAAACGTGTTTGAATTCGTCCGTCATTTTTACCATCTTTCAAATCTTGCTCCACAAAAGCTTCGATAAAATTCAAGCTTTTCTTTGGTGCTTCATCAATATTTTCCATACATATTACGAATTACAGGTTACATTTTACAAGTAAAGACGTATAAAATATACGTCCTACTTATTGTAACTAGATTTTGTCTATAATTGCCAGTGCAAAAATAGTCGAAAAATTGGAAATTGGACAATTGAATGTAAATTTAATATACAAATAATCGTTATTACGATTACACAATTTAACATTTATACGATTCAACAATTGGAACTACTCAAAGTAACCTTTGATAATTCCACGGGGCGAGTTGCGCACGAAAAGCAAAATCTCATCACGTTCTTTGGTAGCGGGTAATTCGGCTTCGACACGTTCTATAGCATGAGTCGTATTCATGCCAGACAAATAAATATAGCGGTAAATATCCTGAATGTCACGAATTTGTTCGTTTGTATATCCGCGACGACGCAATCCGATAGAATTTATTCCGGCATACGAAAGTGGCTCACGACCGGCTTTTACAAATGGAGGAACATCTTTGCCAATTTTGGAACCACCTTGAATCATTACATGTGAGCCGATTCTGGTAAATTGATGAATTAAACATCCACCACCTAAAATAGCAAAATCATTAATTTCTATTTCACCGGCAAGTTGACAGGCATTTGCCATAATCACATCATTACCAATCTTACAATCGTGTGCCACATGACAATAAGCCATTATCAAACAATTGTCACCTATTATAGTTTTTCCTTTGGCAGCAGTTCCTCTGTTTATCGTTACAAATTCTCGAATGGTTGTATTGTCACCTATAATCGCTAGACTATCTTCGCCTTTAAATTTCAAATCTTGCGGAATAGCTCCGATAACTGCTCCGGGGAAAATACGGCAGTTTTTACCAATCCGAACGCCTTCCAGAATGGTTACATTCGATCCGATTTGTGTGCCTTCGCCTATTACCACGTTTTTATCAATAGTAACAAATGGCTCAACAACTACAGTTTGAGCTATTTTTGCGTCGGGATGAATATATGCTAATGGTTGTTTCATTCTATCATTTTTAAGCCCCCTAACCCCCCAAGTGGGGAATAAAGAGCAAATATAAATCAAATTTATACTATAAATAATATACTTATTGTGTCTTAAAGTCCCCCTTTAGGGGGATTTAGGGGGCTGTTTTATTTATTTTTCACAATTTGAGCCATGAATTCTGCTTCGGTAACAATTTTTCCACCAACAAAAGCACGACCTCTCATTAATGCGCAACCACGACGCATTGGTTCTATCATTTCCAAATGGAAAATGACCGTATCACCAGGAACTACTTTCTGACGGAATTTTACATTGTCGATTTTCAAAAAGTAAGTTGAATATGTTTCAGGATCTTCAACAGAATTCAAAACCAATAAACCACCGGTTTGCGCCATGGCTTCAACCAGTAAAACACCCGGCATAATCGGTTCATCAGGGAAATGACCCATAAAGAATGTTTCGTTTACGGTTACATTTTTCACGCCCACAATCACTTTTTCGCGCATTTCTATGATTTTATCAACCATTAGGAACGGCCAGCGATGTGGAAGCAATTTGCGGATGGCATTTACATCCAAAACGGGTGGAATGGTATCGTCGTAAATCGGGGCATGAATTTCCTGTTTTTTAATTTCTTTACGAATCAGTTTTGCAACATCCGTATTGATTTTATGTCCGGGGAAAGTGGCTATCACTTTCCCGCGTAAGGGTTTGCCTATCAATGCCAAATCACCAATTATATCAAGCAATTTATGACAGGCAGGTTCGTTGGCAAATTTGATACCTCCATTCATATAGCCCAATTTATTGGCATCGTGATGAGGTTGATGCATCAAATCGGCTAATTTATCAAAATTCTCTTGTGAAACTAACCTGTCGTAAATAACAATTGCATTTTTCAAATCACCGCCTTTTATCAGATTCATTTTGATTAACGGTTCAATTTCATGAACGAAAACAAAAGTACGTGAGTAGGCTATTTCGGCTGCGTAATTGTCTAAGGAAGAAAGACTTGCAAACTGATTATTTAAAACGGTAGAATTAAAGCCAATATGAACGTCAACGCTGAAAGTATCATCCGGCAGAATAGTGATTTTTGCTCCGGTTTCAGGCACACTGTATTCTATTTTCTTCCGAACGATATAATAATCTTTTTCAGCATTTTGTTCCTCAATGCCAACTTGTTGTATGCCTTCTACAAAATATTTTGCACTACCATCTAAAATCGGGAATTCCGGTGCGTTCACTTCAAGCATACAATTGTCAACGCCCAAAGCATATAAAGCCGATAATACATGTTCAATGGTACTTACCTGAATTTCGCCCTTTTTTAAGACTGTTCCTCGGGTGGTTTCAGTTACATATTCGGCAACAGCATCCATTACTGGTTGTCCGTTTAAATCAACCCGTTTGATTTTTAAACCATGATTTTCGGGAGCCGGAAGGAATGAAAGTGTTACTTCCAAACCGGAATGTAAACCTTTTCCGGAAAGTGTAAAAGCTTGTTTAATAGTATTTTGTTTCGACATATTCATTTAGTTACAAGTTACAAGTAATAAGTTACAAGTAAAATGTCAGTAATTTATATTGATAATTGGAAATTAAAAAATTGATAATTATTTTATTTTATTTTCTAATTCCTCTATTCTCTTTTGCATTGCATAAATCAATTTCTGAAGTTCAGGAAGGTTTTTATGAACAATAGCTGATTTGTGAAAATTCATGACCGGAATTGCCGGATAACCCTGTAAAGTTTGATTTGGGATTTTAACCGAATTCGGAACGCCGGTTTGTGCACCAAAAATAGTGCCATCGGCAATTTGTAAATGTCCGGCAAGACCAACCTGCCCTGCCAAAATGCATTGTTTTCCCAATTTTGTTGAACCTGAAATCCCTGTCTGAGCTGCAATTACAGTGTTTTCGCCCACTTCCACATTATGTGCAATCTGTACCAGATTATCAATTTTCACTCCTTTACGGATGGTGGTACTTCCTAAAGTGGCTCTGTCAACAATTGAATTTGCGCCGATTTCGACATTATCTTCCAAAACGACATTTCCCATTTGAGGAATTTTTTTGTACGATCCATCTCCGTTTGGTGCAAATCCAAAACCGTCGGAACCAATTACAGCTCCCGAATGCAAGATGCAATTATTTCCAATCACACAGTCATTATACACTTTAACTCCGGAATACAAAGTCACATTTTCACCCAAAACAGCTCCATTTTCTATGCAGCAATTGGGATGAATCCGCGCGTTTTTGCCAATAGTTACACTTTCACCAATGTATGCAAAAGGTTGTATATAAGCATTTTCACCGATGTTTGCACTTTCCGAAACAAAAGCTAAAGGAGAAATTCCTGTTTTTTTTGGTTTGGTTTGATCAACCAACGAGAGCAAAGTTGCTAATGAATGATAAGCATCCTCAACACGAATAAGTGTAGCCTGTACTTTTTTTTCGGGTTGAAAATCCTTATTGACAAGCACAATACTTGCCTGACTTTCATAGATGAATTGACTATATTTAGGGTTGGATAAAAAACTCAATGTTCCTGGTTTTCCTTCTTCAATTTTTGAGAAGTCATTTACTTTTACCAAAGGATTACCTTGTATCTCGCCTCCTAATAAATCTGCAATTTGCTGAGCTGTAAACTCCATAAGTAATTAATAATTAATAATGAACAATTAATAATTGAAGATTAAATCAATCATTTCTTGCCTATTGATGTATTCTATAATAGAATTATTCGATAACTTATTAAAAAATTGGTTGCAAAAGTACTAAACTATTTCCAATTGACCATAAAACACACCAAAACAAGCCTTTTTTTCGTCATTATTAATTTAATTCGGTTGAATTAGATTCGATAAAAACAAAAATAATGTTTTTCTACTTTTTTTGTCAAAACAGTAATATTCAGCATATCCGACGCATCTGCAATATCTTTCACAGTGCCGTCTTTGTATAAAATGTTAATATTATCATCTTCGGGGCTATAGGTATCGGTACTAACAATTTCTTCGCCCATAAAATAGGCAGCTTCATGTGCACTAACGTTAAAATGTTCCCTATATTGTTCCAACTGATTATTTCTCTTTACCTCGTCAATCGGTTTTGCTCCGATTTCAACTTTAAACAACCGCCTGTTTGTAAAATCTTTGCATAGAGTAGATAAGACCAAATCGGAATGCGACGCCCATACTTTGATGGCACAAATAACATCAGAATCATCGAGCATCGCAAAGTGTCCCAATGCTTCTTCCGAACGTTCAAAATGTTGTTTATCTACTTCATTGTAAAGAAAATAATGCAATGCCGGCGATGCAAAAAGTTCCACATGATGGCTTGCCAATTCTTTAGCTCGTTTCAGGATATTCAAAAGCATTTGTTCAGCCGCCACCGAAGTTTTATGTAAATAAACCTGCCAGTACATTAAGCGTCGCGCCACTAGAAATTTCTCGATAGAATAGATTCCTTTGGCTTCAATAACGAGTTGGTCGTTATGAATGTTTAACATTTTAATGATGCGTGCAGCACCAATTATTCCTTCGCTTACACCCGAATAAAAACTGTCGCGACTTAAATAATCCAGTCTGTCCATGTCCAATTGGCTCGAAACCAATTGATGCAAGAACTTTTTAGGATACACATTGGTGAAAATGTCCAACGCCATGTCTAATTTTCCTTTCATTTCTTGATTGATTTTTTGCATCATCAAAAGCGAAATTTCTTCATGACTTATATGACTTACCAAACTATGTTCCAGCGTGTGAGAAAATGGACCATGACCAATGTCATGCAACAGAATACATGCCCGAACCGCTTCGGCTTCCGATTGGGTTATATCATTTCCTTCCTGACGCAATTGCGCGATGGCTTCACCCATAAGATGCATGGCACCCAACGAATGTTGCAAGCGGGTGTGTTGGGCTCCCGGATAAACAAACGACGATAATCCCAATTGTTTGATTCGATTCAATCGTTGAAAATAAGGATGTTGAATGATATCGTACAAAAAGTCGTTCGGAATATTAATAAATCCGAAAACAGGATCGTTAATGATTTTACGCTTATTTGGGGTTTTCATTTTTAATCTTTCTACTAACTTTTCCAAAGTTTAGAACGTTGGAAAAGTTGAATGCGATTATTATTGCGCAGCTAATATCTCAGTAAGCCATTTCCAGCACTTTTGTGTCGAACTTACACTCAAGCGTTCGTCAGGTGAATGCACGCCGTACATTTGAGGTCCTATGGAAATCATATCCAAATACGGATATTTTTCGAGAAACAAACCGCATTCCAATCCGGCATGAATAGCTCGTATTTTCGGTTCTTCGCCAAATAATTTTTTATAGCTTTCTTGTGCTATTTTCAGCATGTCCGATTTCAAATTTGGCTTCCAACCCGGATAACCATCACCATGTGTAACTTTTGCTCCTGCTAAGGTGAAAACAGATTCAACTTGCTGCATAATATCGTATTTTGACGATTCTACAGAACTTCGTTGGCTTGTGGTGATCAAAATGGTGTTGCCTTCTTTCATTTTTACTGAAGCCAGATTAGTTGACGTTTCCACCAAACCGGGCATATCCATACTCATGGCTTTCACTCCATGCGGACAGGCATAAAGCGCATTCAATAAGGTATTTGATGTGTTTTTGTCGATAACGGTTTCGGATAATGTTTCAGATTCCAATTCAAATCTCATAGTAGGTTCCACATTCAATTTTTCATTTTCTATATCGTTGACATAGGTATTGAATAATACACGCAATTTTTCTTTTTCTGCGAATGGAACTGAAGCTATCGCCATCGCTTCGCGTGGAATGGCATTGCGCAGGTTTCCTCCATCAAAACTATGAAGGCGTACATCCATCTTTTTATTCAGAGTCCACAAAAAACGATTCAGTATTTTGTTGGCATTCCCCCTTCCTTTATCAATATCGTCGCCTGAATGACCACCCTTCAACCCTTTGACAGAAACTGAAAAAGCGAAATAATTTCCGGGTGATTTTTCCGGTTTGTAAGACAGAACAACCGTTGTGTCGATACCTCCGGCACAACCTACAAAAATTTCACCATCATCTTCCGAATCCAGATTAATCAGCACTTCACCGCTCAGGAAATTCTGTTTCAGTGCGAAAGCACCGGTCAGTCCTGTTTCTTCATCCACTGTGAACAAACATTCCAACGCCGGATGCTTCAAATCGTTGGAAGCAAGTACGGCAAGCATCATCGACATGCCAATGCCGTTATCGGCACCAAGCGTTGTGCCACGGGCTTTTACCCAATCGTCTTCAATATAAGTCTGAATAGGATCTGTTTCAAAATTAAAAGATACATCGCTGTTTTTTTCACAAACCATATCGATATGCGATTGAAGAATGACTGTTTTGTGGGTTTCGTACCCTTTTGTGGCCGGTTTGTAAATCAATACATTGCCTGCCGCATCTGTTTTAGTTTCCAGCTTCTTTTTTTTGCCAAAATCTTTCAGGTAGGCGATGATGCGTTCTTCTTTTTTCGAAGGACGGGGTATTTGGGTAATTTCATGGAAAAAAGACCATACCGGAATGGGTTCAAGTGATTTCATATTGTAAAGCAGTTATGTGAATTGAGTTTAAAAAATGCGTAACGACAAAGGTACGGAAAAAACGCATTATCAAGGTTTGATTTTAAGTAGAAATTGGATTTTATTAAATTGAAAGTGCTTTTCACCACTTTCCACTCGTGAGGGAAAGACAGCTATTAATTATCGCACTGCGATTACTTTCCCGCATCCCGCATATTTTACTTCCACCGGTTCGCCGGTAAATCCCACTGTACCAAATTCAATACCCATGCTGACTAAAACACTAACCTCGTCGGAAAGCAGTGCCTGTTCGTTTTCGCTCATCTGTACGGTGATGGTTTGTTCCTCAAGTATTCCCTGAGTTTGATACCATGGACTTGTATATACTTCGCTTACTCCATTCAGGTTCAGTTCGGTGGGAACATAAGTCTCTACATCTTCACTGAAATACCAGTCGGATACAGTTCCCAATACCACAATCAGGCGGTAGTAGGGAAGACGCTGCACATTCTGAATATCATTCGCAGCGTTGAAACGTGGTACACTTACGGTTGCTTGTAACACTTCCCGGTTTATTTCGCAATTGATACCCACACGCAATACACTGTTGAACGGATAATTCCGATTGAAGTTAAATCCTTCCAGGGCTTGTTGGTAAACCGAAAGTTTCAAGTTCCGTTTCCCTACTTCAGACTCTTTGTCCAGTTTCATAAGGTTTTTGCCTATACCGTTTAGTACCGGAGTCAGGTTATAATCCGCCAGGCGATGTAACCCTCCAAAAGCATAGCGAGTCAGTGAACCGAATTTAGCACAACCGCTCCATTCCTTTTGCTGCTTTCGCAGGCCTTCAAACTTAGGCGAAGTTGCTATTTTATTTTTACTTGCACCGCCTTTGGTGCGCATAATAACCTTATCGCTTCCACGAACCGAATAAAATGAAACACCTTTAATGCTTCCGGTCATTTGAATTGCTCCTTTGATGATTGCCATAATATTAATGTGCTAATGAGTTAATGTGCTAATGAGTTAATGTGATAATTTGCTAATGAGGCTGATACATTTTTACAAACTATAAACTATTGACTGTAAACCTACCTGCGGCAGACAGGCTACCTACCAATGACTTTTCTCCGTATTTCCTTCGTATCCTATTTTGACTACAAAAATAAACTATTTAATTGAAATTCAAACTAAATACAAATAAAAAATATATCTATATAAATAAGTATTATATATGTTCTTATAATGTTTAATATATGTATTATGTATGTATTATATTAAAACGGAATATAAACCAAATACGAACGTGCTGTGGAATATCGTATTGGAATGAATTCACACGCTCACATATTGCATAACCGCTTGGGGTTAAATTCTATTCAATTTGAATGAATATAAAAAATTTTGTGATATTATTTGTTTCAATAAATATTTTTTTTGTATTTTTGCAAATCAATATACACAAATAAATTAAATCAGCAGACTACAAAACAGACAAGTACATATTTTTTCGACATATTAAAATAGCATAATGCTAAAGTTCGTGCACCCGTGAAACCTAGGAAATTTCAATAAACGAACATGTAAATAGAAACTATGAGCAAAATGCTCGCGCGAACCGGCGTGGGCTTTTGACTTATTAATTACGTGCATACTTTAGGGTATATAGGTAAGTGGTAAGAATTAGTCCACGCTTTTTTTGTGGCAAAATCTTACCTGAACAACGGCTGAGTGCTAATAAATTCAATTATGCATCAGCTTTCAAACAACAGATCTATTTTATTTCTCTATTTTAAACTCTCAAAGTGCAAGTCACGATTTTGAGGTAGTTTCGATGTTTTGGTTTTCGGTCGTTTCGAAATCAAAAGATCATCAATCATTACTGTGTAGCCTATTCAAATTAAAATTCTTCAATCCGATATATGGGAAGATCAAAACAAATAGCATCCAATCAAATGCCTGATAATTTAGACGAAGTATTGTTGGCTAAGTTAAGTCATCTGGAGGAGCTATGCGGTGATATGAAGAATGACTTAAGACATTATAGGGAAGACAATGAAAAGCTAAGAGAAGAGAATAACCAACTCAGAGCTGAAAATGAAGAACTAAAAAACGAACTTCGTGAACCGTATTCTATCAAAGGGCTATGCAAGAAGCTGGGTGTTTGTGAAAACACAATTACCGGTTATCGGGAACGGGAGTTGTTAGATTGTTGCTCGGATGGGCAAAAAGTGTGGTTTAGAGAAGAACATTTACAGGAGTTTTACCGGAAAACAGATTCACGATATAAAGTAAAATTACGAAAAGCAGAATAAGAAACATAAATATATTGGCTATATTTTTACCACGTCCTTCGTTTTTTGTAATTTTGCACTTAAATAATTTATGTTATACGGCGTGGGCTTTTGACTTATCATTTACATGTGGCCTTCCTAGGGGCTTGGGTGCAGATAAGGATTTAGTCCACGCTTTTTTATTTTATAATCGCATCTCTCATGTCACATAGGAATGAATTCCAATGTAATGTTTTATTCCAATACAATGTTTAAAAAAATAATTTTAGTATATTTGCAATTCAAACAATAAAAAACAATTAATCTATCGAATAAAACAATTTTCAACATACTAAAATAGCATTCTGCTATTGTTCGCGATACCGAAACCTAGGAAATTTCATTAGCGAACGCACAAATAGAGTCAATGAGCAAAATGCTCACGCCAACCGGCGTGGGCTTTTGACTTATCATTTGTGCGTAGGCTTCCTAGGGCCTCGGTATCGGGTAAGGATTTTGTCCACGCTTTTTTTGTGGGTGAAACTTACCTGAATAATAGTGGAAGCACAAGCTGAAGCCATGAATTTATTTCTTCTCAGTTCTTTTTTCCTCCTTTTTATACTTTACAACGCTGTCAGGTGCAAGCACGCTGACAGAATCAACGCATCCTCTTGCAAAATCCTTTCGTCGTCCGCAGGACACGAAAGCGTTTTTGTAACTAATCTTCATCTGACTAATCAACTAAACGCTCAAAGGTGCTGCATACGCTTTGAAATTAGGGACGCAAACCCAAACTATTTTTTCAAAAGCTACACAACTATTTAAAATTGAATACTATGCCAAAGATATACGACAATATAAATAACCATTTAACTGTTGGATTAAATGAAACTCTGGAAGTATCAAATAGAACAGATTTTTGCGTTGGCTATTTCAACCTTCGTGGTTGGAAAGAAGTGGCAGATAAAATTGATGCTTTATCTGGTTCAATGGTTGTGGAGGGACAAGATGATTTTCATCGGATATGTAGACTTTTGGTAGGAATGCAAAAATTGCCGGTTGATATTTTACGCGATTATTATAAAACGGACGAAGAAACGGTGATTGACCAAAGTGAAGCTGTAAAACTAAAAAAACGGTTGGCACAGGAATTTAAAGACCAGTTGACCATTGGCACACCTACAGAGGCTGATGAAAGGGCTTTGCGCAAATTAAGTCAACAACTAAAAGATAAAAAAGTAACCGTCAAACTCCATTTGCGCTACCAATTACATGCAAAACTCTATTTGGCTTACAGCACAGATAAACGTGTGCCGATTGTTGGTTTTTTGGGAAGCAGCAATTTGACTTTTGCAGGATTAGCGCATCAGGGTGAATTGAATATTGATGTGTTGGAGCAAGATGCAGCAAATAAACTGTCGGTATGGTTCGATGAAAGATGGAATGATCGTTGGTGCTTTGACATTACGGAAGAACTGATTGAAATTATTGATACAAGTTGGGCTGCCGATCGCTTGATTGAACCTTATCATATTTACCTAAAAATGGCTTACCACCTTTCACAAGAAGCCAGAGCAGGATTGAGTGAATTTAAAATTCCTGTTGCTTTCCGTAAAGAACTTTTGCCATTTCAACAAGCTGCCGTACTGATAGCCGCAAAAAAATTAAACAGTCGCGAAGGCGTATTTATTGGCGATGTGGTTGGATTGGGTAAAACCATTACAGCCTGTGCTTTAGCTAAGATTTTTGAAGAAGATTTTTTCTATTCCACATTGGTTATTTGTCCGCCCAATCTGAAAACCATGTGGCGAGGGTATATTGACCGATACGATTTGAAAGCAAATGTGATTTCTATTGGTCAGGTTCAAAAGGAGTTACCCACTTTACGGCGTTTCAAGTTGGTAATTATTGACGAAAGTCATAATTTACGCAATGACCAAGGAAGCCGATACCGTTCCATAAAATCATATCTCGACGAAAACGATAGCAAAGTCATACTCCTTTCGGCAACACCTTACAATAAATCCTATATTGATTTGTCCAATCAACTTCGGTTATTTGTGCCTGATGATAAAGATTTGGGAATTTGCCCCGAAAATTATATCAACCACATTGGCGGTCAAGTTCAATTTTTGGCACAACACAACGATACATTTATTCGGAGCATAAAAGCTTTTGAGAGAAGTCATTATGCTGACGATTGGCGAGAACTGATGCGCCTTTATTTGGTGCGTCGTACCCGAAGCTTTATAAAAGCAAACTACACTGAATTTGATGCCGAAAAGAATCGAAGTTTCTTGACTTTTGCCGATGGAACACGTTCGTATTTCCCCGACAGAATACCAAAAAAGGTAGAATTTGACTTCGACCCCAATAACCCGAAAGATCAATATGCCCAATTATATTCGCAAGAAATAATTGATACCATGAACGGTTTGAATCTGCCAAGATATGGATTAGGAAATTATATTGACGCTGTTTCTGCACTAAAACCAACCAAAGAGGAAGATTTAATCATTGCCAATTTGTCGCGTGCCGGAAAACGTTTGATGGGATTTTGCAGAACCAATCTCTTTAAACGACTGGAAAGTAGCGGATTTTCTTTTCTGATTTCGCTCAGTAGGCACATTTTGCGAAACTATGTATTTCTGTATGCCATTCAGAATAATTTGCCATTGCCAATAGGGAAAAATATCACCCATAATTTAGACGATTTTCTGGAAGATACTGACACAGACAGTGACGACGAACAAGAAAATATCATCACTTTCATCCTTGACGAAAACGCCTATTTGAATAGAGCTGCAAAGGTTTACGACTTATATAACAGCAAAAGATTCAAAACCAAATTCGATTGGATAAGAAGTGATTTATTCAAACCTAATCTCAAAAAACATTTAACGGTTGATAGTGCAGAAATAATCAAAATTCTGGCTAGAGGAGAAAATTGGAATGTAGCAGAAGACCGAAAACTCAATGCGCTGCACAAACTTTTATTTGAAAAACACAAAGACGAAAAAGTGCTGGTTTTTACTCAATTTGCTGATACAGCTAATTATTTGTCGGAACATTTAAAAGAACGAAAACTCAAAGGAATTGAGTCTGTTACCGGCGGAAATGAAAATCCTACTGCTGTGGCGTATCGGTTTAGTCCCGAAAGTAATAAAATTGCACCCAAAAGTGATGATATCAGGGTATTAATTTCAACCGACGTATTAAGTGAAGGACAAAATTTGCAAGATGCTCATATTGTGTTGAATTACGATTTACCTTGGGCAATTATCCGACTTATTCAACGTGCAGGCCGTGTTGACCGTATTGGGCAGAAAGCTGACCAAATTTTATGTTATTCGTTTTTGCCCGAAGATGGCATTGAACAAATCATAAATCTACGGCGAAGACTTACAAATCGTATTCGTCAAAATGCCGAAGTGGTAGGCTCTGATGAAGTGTTTTTTGATGGCGACCCCATTAATGTGGAAGATTTGTACAACGAAAAATCAGGAATGTTGGATGACGAAGAGGGCGATGGCGAAGTTGATTTGGCTTCGTATGCTTTTCAGATTTGGAAAAATGCCACCGACGAAAATCCTGAATTGAAGAAAACAATTCCCAATCTTCCCAATGTGATTTATGCAACCAAACAGAATATTATTTCTCCCGAAAAAGAAGGTGTAATTGTTTATACTCGTACTTCGGACGAAAACGACATTTTGGCTTGGATTGATACCAAAGGCGACATTATTACCCAATCGCAACTTACAATTTTGAAAGCTGCCGCTTGTAATGCAACCGAAAAACCGCTCGAAAAACTGACTGAACATCATCAATTGGTGAAAAAAGGAATGGTGCATATTCACGAGGGTGAAAAGAATACCGGTGGAACTCTTGGAAAGAAAACAGGTGTGAAATACCGTGTTTATATGCGCTTAGACCGCTATTGCAAAGAATACGAAAACACTCTTTTTGTGAATGATGCCTTGAAAAAAGCAATAGATGACATTTTCAAATATCCATTTAAAGAATTTGCACGCGAAACATTAAATCGGCAATTAAAATCCGGCATATCGGATGATGACTTGGTGGATTTGGTGGTTTCTTTGCGCGAAGAAGACAAACTTTGTATTATAAATATTGATGAAATAATAAATCGTGAACCTCAAATAATCTGCTCGTTGGGCTTAAAAAACAGTTGACATGAGTTTATCAAAACAAGAATTTTCGGCATATATCAGACTGTTCCAGTTTCGGGAACTTTTTATCGACATGGGTTGGAACAATGATAGAACCTCTCAACCAATTACAGTAGATAACAGTACTTTTACTGTTCAATCTGTTGCCGAAAAAAGCGGTTTCAAAATGTTGGTATGTCAACCTAACGCTGATGGATTAATCCCTGATTCCAACACCCGTAAAAAGATAGAAAACAAGGTTGCAAAACTTTTTCACGAACACTTGATCATTTTTGTTGACGCCAATAAACAAGAACAAATCTGGCAATTGGTTGTCAGACAATCAGGCAAACCCACCAAACTCACCGAAACACGTTACCATATTTCACAAAATCCTGAATTACTGTACCAGCGTGCAGCAGGTATTTTCTTCGAAATGGCAGAAGAAGAATCCATTACCATTGTGGATGTGAAAAAGCGAATGAATGAAAACTTTCATGCCAATGCCGAGAAAATTACCAAGAAATTTTATGAAGGATTTAAAAAGGAACACACTTCATTTTTGGCTTTCATCAAAGGAATTGACGATAGAGCCAATCAGGAATGGTATGCTTCGCTGATGCTCAATCGGTTGATGTTCTGTTATTTTATTCAAAAAAAGGGTTTTTTGGACAATGATAAAAACTACTTGCGTGAGAAACTTACAAGTTGTGCCGACAAAAAAGGCAAAAACAAATTCTATTCATTCTATCGTGATTTTCTGCTAATGCTTTTTCATCAGGGACTGAACGATGCCAGACAAACACCGGAAGTGAAAAAAGAAATTGGACAAATACCCTATCTCAATGGCGGTTTGTTTGATGAACATGAATTAGAAAAAACGTATCAACATATTGATATTGACGACAAAGCATTTGAACGTATTTTCGACTTTTTCGACCAATACGAATGGCATCTCGATACACGGATAACAGCATCGGGCAAAGATATTAATCCCGATGTAATTGGTTATATTTTCGAAAAGTATATCAATGAAAGGGCTCAAATGGGCGCCTATTACACCAAAGAAGATATTACCGAATACATTGGAAAAAATTGTATTATTCCTTTTCTGTTTGATGAAACCAAGCGACATTATTCAAAATCTTTTGTTCCGGAAGGAGAAATCTGGAAGATGGTTCAACAAAGTGGCGATCGTTATATTTACGACGCTGTAAAATATGGAATTTCCGACCAGACTACTTTATGGACTGATTTGCCGGAAGATGTTCAAGCGGGAATAAATCCTGAACAGGACGATTTGGTGGGCAAGCGAGCATCGTGGAATAAACCAGCACCGGCTGATATTGCCTTGCCAACCGAGATTTACAGGGAATTGATTGACCGCCGGAAACGGTATGCCGAAGTGAAAACAAAAATTGAGAATGGTGAAATCACTGCTATCAATGATTTTATAACCTACAATCTAAATATCCGTCAGTTTGCCATCGATGTAATTGAAAATACCAACGATGCTGATTTTCTGCGTCATTTCTATAAAGCGTTGGTGAATATGACTTTGCTCGATCCAACCTGTGGTTCGGGTGCGTTCTTGTTTGCGGCACTCAACATTCTGGAAGAACTGTACGAAGCCAGTTTGCTGCGGATGCGTAACTTTACCGAGGACGAAGACCGGCTAAACAATGCTGAAAAGACAAGTTTCTACAATAAATACCAATTCTTTCGCGATACATTGGCCGAAACACAAAACGAACATCACCCCAATCTCTGTTACTTTATTTACAAAACCATTATCCTGTGCAACCTTTATGGTGTGGACATAATGAACGAAGCGGTAGAAATTGCCAAGCTTCGTTTATTTCTTAAATTAGTAGCTACGGTGGAAGTAGATTTCCGGAAACCCAATATGGGGCTGGAACCGCTGCCCGATATTGATTTTAATATACGTGCAGGAAATACGTTGGTGGGTTTTGCCAACCTAAACGATGTAATTAAAGCAGTCAACGAAAAAGACCAAACCGGACAAATGGGATTAGTTTTTGATGATGAACTGGAAATAATAAATACAATCAAAAATCAAGCTGATGACCTAGCTCATGTATTCAAATCTTTTAAAAATGCTCAATTAGTAGATGACTTATACTCCTTAAAAGAAGCAAAAGAAAAATTAATAAGTTATCAGAACGGGTTGAATGAAATTCTAAATGAATACTTAGCATTTACTTATGGTTTAGAAAAACAAAAAAACAAAACCCAATATCAAAAATGGTTAGATTCGCATAAACCATTTCATTGGTTTTCGGAGTTTTACGAAATTATTGTCGAGAAAAAAGGCTTTGATGTTGTTATTGGAAATCCTCCTTATGTAGTTTATAGAAAGAAAGATAAAGTTACAAAAAAGTCCGTAAGTGATTTATATAGTTTAAAAGGCTATAAAACTATTGAATGTAATAACCTTTATGCATTTGTTATTGAAAGATCTCTTAAAATTGTTAGAAATACAGATAATATTGGAATGATAGTTCCCTTGACTATTGCTTCTAATAATAACATGTCAACATTACGAGATTTTATGTCTTTACAAGGAACTGTCTTTTATAGTCATTATGAAATAAGACCGGCAAGACTTTTTGATGGTGTTGAGCAAAGACTTACAATTTTTATTATTAGGAATACAATTAATAAAGAAATAAAGAGTACAAGTATTATTAGATGGAATTCAGAATATAGAAATATACTCTTTAATCAAATTTATTATGTTGATACTTTTAATTATGGTAGCATTTGGAGATTATCATCTAAAATTGAATCAGATATATTTAAAAAATTTACAATTCACAACACTGCATCTAGCTATTTAGGCACTATAACTTCACCAAATTTAAAAATTTCATACAGAACAGCTGGAGTTAGATATTGGATAATTTTTCTTTTAAAAGGTTTTAATTCAGAATCACTTAGCAATAAAGATGCTTATTTTATTGAAGAGGAACAAGCTGAATTTTTTATGTGTGCTTTCAATTCAAATTTGTTTTGGTGGTATTATGCAACAAACTTTGATATGTTTAATCTTAAAGATTATATGATTTTTAATTTTAGATTAACATATAAATTTGATCAAAAACTAAAAGAATTATCAAAGATTTTAGAGTTAGATTTAGATTCAAATAAAATCGAATTAACAACTAATAGTGTAACGAGAGGAGAAGTTTCATCTTATGTATACAAGAAAAGACAATCCAAACCCATTATAGACGAAATCGACCAGGTTTTAGCAACACATTATGGTTTTACGCAAGAGGAGTTAGATTTTATCATCAACTACGATATCAAGTACCGGATGGGTAAAGAGTTGGAGGAAGAGGAATGATGTTATTAATTAATTGTTTTACACCAAGTTAGGCTGTCAATAATATAACTTCCGCATGAGGTTAAAACCTCACGCACCGCAAATCGCATACTATGGGGTTGACAAATGCCGTAGGCATGACCGATATATAGAGCGTAGGGTTTTAACCCTATGCGAAGAAAAAAACAAAGCAAAATGGAAACCATCGGCAACACTGAATTATTGAAACTCAACAAAACAGCCTTTTTGTGCAGCAGAAAAGTGTCTGCCAGTGTGGTGTTGAAATGTTACGATTGGGCAATACAGCAACGTCATGCAGGGCATTGTGTCATAAGTGGTTTTCATTCTCAGTTGGAGAAAGATGTGTTGCATTATTTGTTGAAAGGAACGCAACCTATCATCTTGGTGTTGGCAAGAGGTATGAAACAACGCTTAGAGCCCGAACTACAAAAAGCATTAGAACAAAACAGGTTGTTAATTATATCTCCTTTTTCGGAAAAAGTAATTCGTGTTACAGAAAAGACAGCCCAAATACGCAACGGAATGATGATAGAAATGGCTGAGAATATAACTGTTGGATTTGTTAGCAATGGTGGGTTGCTGGAAGAGTTGATAAGTGAAACGGATAAGAAAATCAGGTATTTATAAAAATACTAAGTTAAAAAATATAAAGCAGTATTGTATGAATATGTTATCTGTAGTTGACCCGCTTCAAAATGAGGTTTTCTTTGATAGAGATTCTATTGGATTGGCTATATTAAATTCTGATTTAAGTTCTTTTGTGCATGATTTACTAAGAACTACAATAAAAGATCCGGCTGCAATTATTGAGATTGATAACAGTCGTAGAGTGTATATTCGCATGAATAAAAGCTTTGAAATAAGCGTTGTTAATGTGGTTTTGAAAGATATTATCTGGTATGCCGAAAATGTTGATATTGAAATGAGTAACGAAAAGTTGCTTGAACTGATTAGTAAAAATAAAGTTATTTACAAAAAGTAAATCTAAGACCTAACAGGTTTTGGAAACCTGTTAGGCTTCCCTTGGCTTGAAACCTCCAAAGATTGCATAGGGTTAAAACCCTACGCAATGAAAATCGGTCGTGGCGATGCGACTGGCTCAAATACCACAATTTTCTTACCGCATTTCGCATTCATAGCGATTTTATGCAATTTTTTTGGGAGTTAATGGCTATTTTCTTCTCTTCAATATCTTAACTCCCCAATAAAAAACTTAACGTAAAGTTAAAGTTCTCTGACCGCATTACGCATACCAACGCATACCGACGCAAACGGACGCAAAACATACATAAAGTGCTGTTATGTTGTATTTTGTGATATTTTCTTGTCTTGCAGATATGGAATTTCAGCAGTATTTTTGAGCGTCAAAAACAAAGAGTGGTATGTTGCCATTTCGGATAGTTGATGGCACTTAGATTATGGCAGTAGCCCAAAACCCGATGACGGGACAGATGAGCGGAACTGTTGCAAATTTTGTTACCAGCACCCGTGGTAAACAAAATGTAGTCCGCTCCAAAGCGTTTAAACCACGTAACGCTAACACTGAATCTCAGCAAAAGCAGAGAGGCAGTTTTAAATTAATTGTCGATGAGAATCAATCGTGGGGTGGTATCATCGATCTCGGTTTCCCTGAAGTTGCAGAAGGTCAAACATCTTCCAATCTTTTTATGGTTGCCAATTTACCCAAAGCGATTGATAAAAGCGGTGCAGAACCGGTTATTGATTACAGTAAATTGATAGTAGCTAATGGTTCACTACCCGTAATGGTAATAACTGAAGCATCAATCGTTGCTGAAGGTATCAGTATTGGTTATAAAACCAACGTCATCATTCCAAAGATTAATGAAACTGATGAAGTTGTAGCCATTGCTAAAACTACAGCAGGTGAAATTTTGATCAACAAAAAAGTTCGTGGTGTTGAAGCCATTGGAACTATTACGATTGAGTATCCGGGTATTCAAGCAGCAGATGTAAAATGCTGTTATTTGTTTGTCCGAAGTGCAGATGGGAGCAAAGCTTCGAAGTCGGTGTTTGTGCCCCTAATCCCCTAAAGGGGACTTTTAAGAAAAGACTCCCTGTTGGTTGAAAGGCTTGCAGGGAATTTTTTGTTTGTTTCGGACACTAAAAATTCCCGGTTTCTCTTTTCCTTTCTTTTTTTGTATATTTGCACATTACTTAGAAGCGGTGAACAGTAAGCAGTAAGAAATTTCTAATTATGCATTATTAATTATTAATTGTAAAAGGTGTTATTCTCCGATATCATTGGCCAACAAGAAGTTAAGAAAAGATTTATTCGTTCGGTGACCGAACAACGGATACCGCATGCTCAACTTTTGCGTGGACCGGAGGGTATTGGAAAACTGGCGCTGGCAATTGCCTATGCTCAATATATTTGTTGTGAAAATCGTTCGGAAACGGATTCGTGTGGTGTTTGTCCTTCGTGCGTAAAGTACAAAAAACTGGCACATCCCGATTTACATTTTGTTTTTCCGATAATCAAACCACCAAGCAAAACTACCTGTGTTTGCGATGATTTTATTGCTGAATTTCGCGAAATGGTGCTTGGAAATTTGTATTTCGGGTTAAACGACTGGTATTCAAAAATCTCGGATGACGCCAAGCAAGGATTGATTTATTCCAATGAAAGTGAGGAAATTATCCGCAAGTTAAGCTTAAAAACCTACGAGTCGGAATATAAAATCATGATTATCTGGTTGCCTGAAAAGATGCACGGGCATTGTGCCAACAAGTTATTGAAAATTCTGGAAGAGCCACCCGAAAAAACGGTTTTCCTGATGGTTTCGAATGAACCGGATCAGATTATTTCCACTATTCTTTCTCGGACACAGCATATTCATATTCCACGTTTGAGCGAAGAAGAAATCACACAAGCACTTTTGGGGAATGGCGAGCAGGAAGTGGAATCCGATTATGCAACTTATGCGGCTCATATTGCCAACGGTAGTTATTTGAATGCTTTATCGGTGTTGAACGAAGGTGATGAAAATAAACTGAATTTTGAACGTTTTATCCTGATTATGCGTTTAGCCTGGCAAGTAGGGAACAAGAGAAATCATGAATCGCTAAAAACATTGCGAAAATGGTCGGACGATATGGCTGTAACTACGATGGGACGGGAGCGACAGAAGAATTTTCTGGTTTATGCACAACGAATGACGCGCGAAAACTTCATTCGTAACATGCAACAACCTGAATTAAACTACTTAACTTCGTCCGAAGCAGAATTTTCTCATCGATTTTCACCCTTTATCAACGTAAAGAACGTGGAGGATTTAATGGGTGAATTTGCACTGGCAGAAAGACATATTGAACAAAATGTAAATGCAAAAATGGTTTTCTTCGACCTTGTGTTGAAGGTAATTATGTTGCTGAAAAGATAGTTGTCAATGAAAAGTTTGTAAAGTATAAATAATTCAAACTTTATTGACTTTCAAACTTTATAAACTTTATAAACTTTATGAACTAAAAGATGGATTACAAACTAGATACCGGCGGTTGCCGAATGAATAAAAAGGGTTGCAATCGCAATTCTTTACAAAAACTCAGTACGTTCGACTGGATGTGTGATTTGCCTGAAACACAAAAAGATACTGACTTTGTAGAAGTTCAATTTAAAAATACCCGCAAAGGTTATTACTTGAATAGTACCAAAATTTCTCTCGAAAAAGGAGATATTGTTGCTGTAGAATCAACGACCGGTCACGAAATTGGCGAAGTGACTTTGGTAGGAAGACTTGTGTTGCTACAAATGAAAAAATACAATGTGCATCCCGATAAAATTGAAGTGCGTCGTGTTTATCGCAAAGCCAAAGAAGCTGATTTGGATAAATATCAGGAAGCCAAAGCGAAAGAACAGGAAACGATGATAAAAGCCCGTCAAATTGCCGAAAGTTTGAAACTGAATATGAAAATTGGTGATGTGGAATTTCAGGGTGATGGTAATAAAGCTATTTTCTATTACATTGCTGATGAACGTGTTGATTTCCGCCAATTGATAAAAGTTTTTGCTGAAACATTTCGCGTTCGTATTGAAATGAAGCAAATAGGTGCGCGTCAGGAAGCAGGACGAATTGGTGGAATTGGTCCTTGTGGACGCGAATTGTGCTGCTCGGGTTGGATGACAAATTTCAATTCCGTTTCAACGAGTGCCGCCCGATATCAGGATATTTCGCTGAATCCGCAAAAGCTTGCAGGCCAATGTGCAAAGTTGAAATGTTGTATGAATTTTGAGTTGGATTCATATATGGATGCCCTGAAAGATTTTCCGTCGAAAGAAATTCAACTAGAAACAATGGATAATACCTTTTATCACTTCAAAACCGATGTGTTTAACGGACTTATTTCGTATTCAACTTCACCTACTTTTGGTGTAAATGTGGTTACAATTTCTGCAAAACGTGCCAAAGAAGTGATAGCCATGAATAGAAAAGGCTCTAAACCCGAAATTCTCGATGACCAATCGGAAGAAATAACAAAACCGGTTGTAATTGACTACGAAAATGGTGTTGGTCAGGATAGTTTGACCCGTTTTGACACAAGTAGAAAGAGATCCGGTAACAAAAACAAACGTTCAAATAACCGTCAGCAATTCACTAACCCTGAACAAGGTAAAAACAAAGGTAACGGACTAAAATTTCAAAAACCATTCAAAAAAAATGAAAATGATGCGGGACAAAACAATGAATAAGATTATTGCATTGTTTTTTACATCGTTGTTTGTTGTAAGTTGCACCAACAATGATGTGTTTTTCCGCTATAAAACTGTAGCTGCTTCAGGTTGGAATAAAGACAGTTTATATACTTTCGATATTCCGATAAAAGATATTTCATCCTCCTACAATATATATGTAAATATAAGAAACAGAGGTGAATACACATATCAAAATTTGTGGTTGTTCTTAAATAAAATGAATCCGGATAGTTTACAGACCAATGATTCGATTGAATGTTATCTGGCCGATGGACGTGGGAAATGGCTTGGTTCGGGCATTGGTTCAATCAAAGAAATGACGGTTTTATATCAACAAAATGTGCGTTTCAACAAAGCCGGAATTTATCAATATAAAATTGTTCATGGTATGCGCGATTCGGTTTTGAAGGGCATTAATGATATTGGAATGCGGGTAGAAAAAATGACCCCTAACCCCTAAAGGGGGATAAAGTTTTAGGAATAAAAGTCCCTCTTGTGGGACTTAGGGGCTTGATATTAAAATATATGGGTAAGAATAAGTTGGCAAAGTTTGCAGATATTGAAGAGTTTCCGCATGTATTTCAGGTTTCGTCGCATGCAATCCGCGAAGGTGTAAACTTTGACATGAAAGGGAAATGGAATGAACTTTTTTTTAAAAATAACCATCCCATCGTGTTGGAATTAGGTTGCGGAAAAGGTGAATATACAGTCGGACTTGGTCAGCTATATCCGGATAAAAACTTTATTGGTATCGATATAAAAGGTGCCCGGCTTTGGACAGGAGCCAAAGATTCGTTGGAAAAAGGGATGAAAAACGTAGCATTTCTTCGTACCAATATCGAAATGATTCATCACTTCTTTGCCGAAAACGAAGTGAGCGAAATCTGGCTGACTTTCCCCGATCCTCAAATGAAAAAGGTAACCAAACGACTGACTGCCACTAACTTCATGAAATCATATCAGCAATTTCTAAAACCCAATGGTTTGATTCACCTGAAAACCGACAGCAATTTCATGTTTTCGTATACGTGTGAAATGGTGAAAGCAAACCACTATCCGGTATTTTTTTCGAACAACAATCTTTATGCTTCCGGTTTCAATGATCCTGTATTGGGAATTAAAACCTATTATGAACAACAATGGCTGGAACGCGGATTGACAATAAAATACATTCAGTTTTTATTTGAGAAACGGAACGAATTTATCGAACCGGATGTGGAAATTGAGCCGGATGCCTATCGGAGTTTTGGCAGAAGTAATAGACAGCATTTAAACAGTGATCAGTGATCAGTTAACAGTAATTATTCTTAATTTTATACTTTCCAACTTGTAACTAATATGACAATATCTCCAAAATTAATTCTCGATGCATTGATGCATGTTCGTTATCCCGGAACCGGAAAAGACATTGTCACTTCAGGAATGGTTCAGGATAATATCCGCATCGAAGGCAACAAAGTAACTTTCTCGTTGGTTTTCGAAAAACCAAATGACCCGTTTGCAAAATCTGTTGGTAAAGCAGCAGAACAAGCTATTTTGACCTACGTTGGTGAACAGGTTGATATTAAAGGGAATATAGAACTTATTACAAAAGAAATTCCAAAACCAAAACAGGTTTCGATATTAAATCGTGTAAAGAATATTATAGCCGTTTTTTCAGGAAAGGGAGGTGTTGGAAAATCAACTATTTCTTCAAATCTGGCAATTGCATTGGCAACGCTTGGATACAAAGTTGGATTACTCGATGCTGATATTCATGGACCCTCTATTCCTAAAATGTTTGGCGTTGAAGATGCACATCCCGAAGTCCGTGAAATAGATGGCAAACACATCATTATCCCCATTGAAAAATACGGGGTAAAAATTTTATCTATTGGATTTTTTGTAGATCCCGAACAGGCTTTAGTTTGGCGAGGTGCCGTTTCGAGTAATGCGCTGAAACAGCTTATTACAGATGCCGAATGGGGAGAACTGGATTTCTTTGTAATGGATTTACCCCCCGGAACAGGCGATATTCATCTGACTTTAGTTCAAACAATGGGGATTACAGGTGCCATTGTTGTAACAACTCCTCAAGATGTGGCATTGGCCGACGCCCGAAAAGGAGTAAACATGTTTATGGGTGAAAAAGTAAATGTTCCGGTTTTAGGACTAATTGAAAATATGTCTTGGTTTACACCCGCCGAACTACCTGAGAATAAGTATTATATATTTGGTAAAGAAGGTGGCAAACGGTTGGCCGATGAATTGAATATTCCGCTTTTAGGTCAAATTCCATTGGTTCAAAGTATACGGGAAAGTGGTGATGCCGGTCGCCCGATTGCATGTGATGAAAATTCAATCATGTCTTTAGCATTCAAACAATTAGCTCAAAAAGTAGTAGAACAGGTTGATTTACGAAATAAAAATAAGGCAGCTACTAAAAAAGTTGAAATAATCAAGTAATTGTGAAGAATTTAATCGACATATCTACTTTCAAACAGTTACATTAGCTATTTGTAGTTTCAATAAATAGCATTTCATTCAGTTTTAGAATATAAATTAAGTATCTTTACCATCCTATTTTAGAACTTAATCTTTTTGAAAAGTTTGTAAACAGCTGATATTTTTTGTTTTATAATCAATAAAATAATAATATATGAAGCCTACAATTATTGATTTGCTGAATATGAGCGTTGACAAATATGCTCATGAACCATTTCTTTGGGAAAAAACGACCACTGAATTTTTACCTACCACGTATCTTGAAACTAAAGAACAATGTCATTTGCTGGCTGCCGGATTAATCGAACTGGGAGTTGAAGTCGGAGATAAAGTGGCTTTGCTTTCGGAAGGACGGAATGCATGGATTATAGGAGAATTAGGTATATTGCATACCGGTGCCATTAATGTTCCATTATCCATAAAACTGGAGGAAAGTAATGATTTAATTTTCCGTTTAATACATTCTGAAGCTAACTATATTTTGGTTTCGGGAGGCCAATTGAAGAAAATACGCACAATTGCAGGTGCGCTTCCTCAAATTAAAAAAGTTGTGGTTTTTGACGAACAAGCTGAATACGAAACGAAAGAGATAAGTTTGAAAGAAGTACTTGAAAAAGGGGTTGAATTTCAGAAAGCAAATCCCGGAGCAGTTGAAATAAGAGCAAAAGCAATCAAACCGGACGATTTGGCAAATATCAGTTATACTTCAGGAACTACCGCCGATCCGAAAGGAATAATGCTTACTCACCGAAATTATACAGCTAATGTTGAACAGGCATTAACGCTGATGACAATTCCTTCAACCTACAGAACACTCCTTATTTTGCCGCTGGATCATTGTTTTGCTCACGTAGCAGGATTTTATAGCTTTATGGCTTGTGGAGCAAGTGTCGGTACAGTTCAGACCGGAAAAACCGGTGTCGAAACATTAAAAAATATACCCATCAACATAAAAGAACTGAAACCAAGCTTATTACTCAGCGTTCCGGCTCTGGCAAAAAGTTTCAAGAAAAATATTGAAACAAACATTCGTGCTCAGGGACCGGTTGTTAACTGGTTATTTAACACAGCCTTAGATTTGTCGTATTCGTATAATAAAGAAGGATATAATAAAGGCCGGGGGGTACAATTTCTAAAGAAACCGCTTTTAAACTTGTTTGACAAGATACTCTTTTCAAAAATTCGTGAAGGTTTTGGTGGTCAACTCGATTTTTTTGTAGGTGGAGGTGCTTTGCTCGATATCGATTTACAACGCTTCTTTTATGCCGTTGGTATGCCGATGTTTCAGGGTTATGGATTATCGGAAGCAACACCGATTATTTCATCAAACGGAATGATAAATCACAAATTGGGGTCATCCGGTTATTTGGTGAAGCCAATGGCATTAAAAATTTGCGATTCGGACGGGAAAGAACTCCCAAACTTTGAAAAAGGAGAAATTATTATCAAAGGCGAAAACGTGATGGCCGGGTATTATAAAAACGAAAAGGCAACTGCCGAGACGGTCAAAGATGGTTGGTTGCATACAGGTGATATGGGTTACATGGACAATGATGGATTTTTGTACGTAGTTGGTCGTTTTAAAAGTTTATTGATTTCGAACGATGGTGAAAAATACAGTCCGGAAGGAATTGAAGAATCGTTGGCTGATAATTCGTATTTTATTGATCAGGTGATTCTTTACAACAATCAAAATCCCTACACTACAGCACTGATTGTTCCGAACAAAGAAGCTCTGAAACGCTACGTTAATCATAAAAAACCTCATTTAAGTTGGGAAACCCACGAAGCAAAAGTGTTGGCACTGGATAAACTGCAACGTGAAATAAACCAATTTCGGAAAGGCGGAAAACTGGAAGGAATGTTCCCTGAACGTTGGTTACCGGCTGCTGTGGCTGTTATTGGCGAACCATTTACCGAACAAAATGGGTTGGTAAACAGCACTATGAAAATTATACGTGGCAAAGTAGAAGAACGCTACGCTACCCGCATTGAAAGTTTATATTCGTCTGGAGCCAAAAGCATAGACAATCCCGAAAATATTGATGCCATCTCGTAAATTGACAGTTGAAATAGTTGATTTGAACAATTCATTCATAAAAGTAGTTTTATTTAAAACTTGACTGACTAAAGAGCAAAACATGAAAAAAAAACACTTATTTTTTGTTGTATTCTTATTTTTTACTCCTTTTCCAAAGGCTCAAAATAAGACTATTACTGCGAATTTTACAATAAATGCTTATACGTTGAATGTAATTTCAGCTCACGGAACAGTTTTGAAAGTTCCGGATCAGACTACTTATAATCATGGTACTTCGGTTGTACTTACAGCAACTGCAAGTACAGGTTATATATTTACAGGCTGGAGTGGATCTGATACCAGTACATCGAATCCGTTGACTATTACCATGACATCGAATAAGAAGATTATAGCTAATTATACTCCTGCAGGCACTTTCGTGTTAAATGTTACGGCAGTAAATGGAACGGTAAAGAAAAATCCTGATTTAGGTAGTTCCGCAAGTGGAGCTTCTGTACTACTTACTGCAACAGCAAGTACAGGTTATACATTTACAGGCTGGACAGGAGATGCTACAGGAAATGCAAATCCTTTATCAATAACGATCGATCAAAATGTTGATAATTACGAATTAGGAGTTGGATTAAGGTTTCAAAAAACCGAACAACTTTACTGGGAAAACGGTGTAGGAGCCGATTTTACCTCTGATTTTTTGCTACATAAAAAAATTCACCTCAAACTGAGTTATGCAACCAGCAGAATCGGGAGTGCTTTTCTGAGCAATGCTATTCGCCAGGATAATTATGTTATTGGTGCCGACTGGCGATTCCGTTCGACCAAAGATTTTCAGATTTTTGCAGGATTAAACACAGGTTTCTTTCATGCCGACATGGAAACGGCACAGTTTAATGTGTTGCCTCATAATTCCATGCTTTTTTCACTTGAAACAGGCTTATTCTACAAATTTAAATTCCCTCTGGCAACCAGCTTGTCGGTTGGTTACAACCTGATTAATGGCGATGGATTAACTGTTCCAGGATCATTATTCCCGGTTTTCTATCAATTAAGTGTCTTCTATTATATCGGAAAGAAATAGTCGGTAGTAAGTAGTTTAAAGTAAATAAAATACAAAATGAAAAAGAATTCAATTTATATCCTGATGTTTGTGCTTGCAGCTCTTTTAGCTTCATGTAATCCAACCCCGACAATTGACAGCTCCATGTTGGATTCAGGTACGATTTCGTACGCTTTGCCTGATTCGCTGAATAAACATTTGCTGTCATCCTATCTTCCTAATCCAACGCCTACACAACTGAATACACCTGTAATTATTTGTGCTCATGGTTACACGGCCACTACCTTCGAGTGGGACGAGTTTCGGGCTTATGCAAATGCCAAAGGTACATTTTACGTCTCGCAGGTGCTTCTTGGCGGTCACGGACGCTCATACACCGACTTTAAAAAAGCTACATGGGAAGACTGGCAAAGCGCCATAACATGGGAATATAAAAACCTGAGTGACTTAGGATTTAAGAAAATCTATCTTGCCGGATCTTCCACCGGTGCGCCTCTCATTATTAACATGGTAAAAAGTCGTTTTTTCGACCAATACACCTTGCCCAAAGGGATTTTTCTGATTGATCCGATTGTGGTTTCTTCCAATAAAACAATCACATTGGTTGGAATTTTAGGACCGGTACTTGGGTATACTTCTGTTGAACTTGCTAATGGAGAAAAAGGGCACTGGTATGTGTATCGCCCCCAGGAAACGTTGAAGCAATTGATGGCTTTGATTGATTTAACCCGAAGGGATCTGGAAGATGGAATAACCTTGCCAACCGGGACCTACATGAAGGTTTATAAAAGCGAGAAGGATGAAACAGCCGATCCGATAAGCGCATTTATGATTTACAAAGGAATGAAAACTTCAGCCGGAGGAAAGATTGATGTAGAGCTTGAAAATTCAAAATTACATGTTTTTACCCGCTTAAAAGGGAGAGACGGAGTAACGACTGCTGATACAGATTTACAGCAAAAAGTTTTTGCCGAAATGGAGGCAAAAATGAAACAATAAAACCACTAAATCCCCTGATGGGAATTTTAATAAAAACCCGCGATAATTGTCTCGGGTTTTCTTTTTTATAGAGTTTTAGTAATCAGTTTACTTAGTCGAGCCTTAAAAACTCATTTTTAGTTTTATGTTTAATATATTTTGTGTCTGAACAAGTGATTTACACCACCAAATCAAGTTTCTCAAAAGGGTCAAAAAAGATGATTTCCATTTGTTCATCAT
>Ga0209429_10000139_pt1 | contig 50950 bp, 72 predicted proteins | sample BarGraNGADG00212_3_FD_184493 | JGI IMG/M metagenome (GOLD analysis project Ga0209429, IMG submission 184493) | Arctic peat soil microbial communities from Barrow, Alaska - Barrow Graham LP Ref core NGADG0004-212 (SPAdes) (version 2) | ecosystem: Environmental > Terrestrial > Soil > Wetlands >... | reverse complement strand
CTCCGACACAGTTCTGGGGACGCTTGGGCATATGGCCACGCACCTGAAGAAGCAGGAGTTCGGGATGTTTTTCGATGAGCGCATGAGGACTCTTGACGGTATCGAAATGCCGCGCCTAGAGAAGCTGGATGTGTCCCGCAAGTACGCTGTCGCGAAGACGGACGAACTCTCTTACCTCTCCGGTCGCACACTTGTCGAAGAGAACATGCGCAACGTCGTCATGTTCCTCCCCGCCTACCGCCAGTTCCTGACGTGGTGGGCGAAGCGTTTCGCAACCCACCCCTTCGGTACTCATCAGTTGATGAAGGCAATTTCGTCCGTCCCCCCGGTGCGAATCCCAGACAGTGTTCCCATAATCGGGGGGAATCAGGTGGACCCGCAGTCGATGAACTTCTTTGCCGGAATCAGCGGCACTAGCGGTCAGAGCTGGCTGCCGCCGGTGGCCCCCACGATCAGCGTGCCCTTCGAATGGGCGGCTCAATTCTCTGGGAACCCCGAGGCGGTCGCCTTCTACAAGAAGATGAACAATGGATTTGAGCCGGGTGGCCCTGAGATGCGCTGGCTCGACTCGCTAATCTACGGAGCGGTGGGGAGCACGTTCTACGACATGGAAAAGAAGGTTGGTATTCCCGATCCGGGTAGCGCGCAGATCGACGTTGCTCGCAAGAAGCGCATTGTAGCGGAGATAGTTGTGCAGGCGGTCACGACGGATGGTAAGGGAATCAATGCTGCTGCCGCTACCAAGTCCGCCAGGGTGCAGGAGGCTGGGAAGAGCGGCCTCCAGTGGACCCTCCCGGGAAGCTGGGGCGCAACGAAGGCCAAGACCACGGTAGACATTCCGCCACAGTTCGGTCTTCCGGGGTACAAGATGACGCTGGACATGGGCCGCATTGCGGAGGCGCAGTGGAAATACCTATCCGCCATCACCCCCGAGGCCAAAGCCCAGGTGCTCATCGACTACCCGGAGTACGGCCCCGTTGAGAAGTCGTGGGAGCTTCACGGCGAGAAGCAGCTCGAATACCTCTCTAAGAATCGCTGGGTCATCCCGCTTGTCAGTCCACGGAATGAATCTGCTCCCAAGGACGCAACCATTCTTACGCCACCCGGTAAACCGCTCTCTGCGGAAATGGTTGCCATCGACATGAAGGCTCGCTACAACGATGTTGATAAGTACGTGCTCTCTCGTGAATACGAGGCGCAGAAGAAGATATGGGACAAGGGCTTTGCGGCGAAGTACAAGGCACGCAAGGGTCAGGCCAAGGATGCCGTAAACGACCCGAAGATGCCTTTCGTTGATTGGTATTACAAGCCGCTTCAGGCCAAGTTCTATGCAGATCACAAGGCCGAGATGGACCGCCTTCTACTGAAGGACAACAGGGCCGTGGGCCTCAGGGAGCACACCACCGTTCTGAAGCAGGCCCATGAGACCCACCTCTTTGCCAACCCCTACCTCTTCCCCGACATGCTGGGCCGCACGAATGAACAGCAACTCAGCCCGGGTGACTACGAAGGAATGAAGCGGCTGGAGGGCTCGGGCCTACTCTACGGCAAGGAACTTGTGCAGGGCTCACGGCGCTACGATCAGTATGTGGGGATGCGCAAGAAGGAGATCGCCGATATGCAGCGCCGATTCCTCACTGCTGCTCTGGCACCATACAAGAGTAGCGTCCACGCTGACGACTGGACGCTCTTCGATAAGTCTTGGAGTGAGAGGGGACGCGACCCCAAGGTTCTTGGCAACAAACTGCTGGGTTTTCTCACCGAGATCGACAAGCGCAGCGCGGCTCTAAAGAAGCTGACGTTCGCCACCAAGGAATACAAAGCCGAGTATTACAAAGTACAGGACTACATTCACACCGTGAAGACGAAGAACCCCGTTCTCGCGCCCTACATCGGGGCAACCGCCCCCAAGCTCCTGGGCACGGGCCAACTCGCTCTCGACAAACCTGCTTTCGTTGACGTGAAGCCGAAGACGATGGCTGAGTGGGAGAAGATGCGCACCACACTCTACAACACTCCCGGCGTCGTCAAGGCGACGACCATCCTGAAACTCAAGCAGAAGGCTTCACTTGAGTTGCAGGCCAACTGGCCAGAGGCCGTGCGTGCTCTTGGATGGGACTTCACCTTCCGCATTGCGGAGAGCGGGCGAAAGTCGCTGCTGGCTACGAACAACCCCTACGGCTGGTACAAGGGCTGGACGATAGAGTCCAAGTTTGGAACCCAAATGCAGGGATGGGTGAAACAAAACCTGCACGCATGGAGCAATCCCAAGGCCCCTATCAGCAAGAGCTTCCAGCAGCAGTGGGATGAAGCTGATAAGGCAGCAGGTGGAAACTTGGCCTATGACTTGCTGGACACGAGTAAATAAAGCCGTGGTATAATGATAAGGACTTACTTATGGAGGTGTACGCTTGAGATTTCTTGAATGGCCCATGATTGGCGCACACTATACCAAAAAGCCCGGCACAGGCGGTGGGGGCGGTGGCGGTGGTGGATCGCCCGCCTCCCCCGGTGGCGGCACTGGCGGCGGCGGCTCCCCGGGAGGCGGCGGCGGTGGTGGCGGGTCACCCGCTCCAAGCGGCGGCGGCGGACATGCCCCGAGCGCTCCCGCCAAGCCGAGTGGTCCCTCTGCTGCTGAGATAAAGGCGAAGGCTGATCAGAAGAAGGGTTGGAAGGACCGCTGGGAGCGGGCCTACCAGGATCTCGTAAGGGGCAAATCGGGCATCCCCAAGGCGCTTCTCGACATCATCATATCCAAGAAGGGCGTGTATTCCACTGACGCCCTAGAGACATGGGTACGCAAGAACGACGCGAAGCACTACAAGGACACTAAGCTCTTCTACGACCGAGTGAAGAGCCTTGGAGACCAACTGAAAACCCTTCTCGGACAAGACTACAAGTCCATGAAGGATATGCCGGGGCTGCTTACCAAGTTTGGTTTGGCTGATCCCGAGAAGAACGATGAGGCCAAGTTCTTTGGCAAAGTCGTAGCCAAGAGTAAGTCGTTCAATAAGCAGTTTAAGGGCTTCGACGAGTGGTTCGCTCTGGCGCAGCACACTCAGACATTCAAGTCATCCCTTGAGGCTGCCGGTGCATTTGTGACCGCCAAGTCGACCCTAGAGGCGAAGTACCGCGCCGACATGAAGACCAACATCGTGGACGACGCATTTATTCTCGCCGCCCTCAAGGGCAATTGGGACGAGACTCAGTTCACACTCAACCTAACCTCTGGCGACGCCTGGAAGACTACGATGGGTAAGCCGCGCGACGATGAGTTCAAGACGAATTGGGACTCCATCTTTGCCGGGACCAAGTACCAGGGCAAGTATGACGAGGCCCTGATGTCCAAGTACCGTGTCGGTAGCATGGACTTTGCCACATTCAGCAACACCGACATGAAGGACCTACCGGCGTTCATGGAACTGAACCCCGACTATGCTGCGTGGGAAACAAAGCAACGTGAGAGCGGTATTCCCGAGGAGAAGGTAAATATCCTCTCCTACCGCGCGGAACAGGGTGCGGCCCGTGATACATACGGCACGCTCTGGAAGGAGATACTCGGTGACACTGGAGCAGTTATTTCTGATGCACTACTAAAGAGGGCCACCGAGGGCAACTGGAGTGACGCCCTATTCAATATGACCGTGAAGAAGGAATACGGGCAATACAGGCTCACCGACGCCTACCGGAATGACACGGCTAGCTTCGACCTCTATTGGAAGAAAACCTTTGGGGAGAATGCAGTGCCCGATGAGTCTCTTCGGAACGTCTACGCCACCGGCTCATATACGGACCCCATCCAACTATTCGACCAAGTGAAGAATACCAACGAGTTCAAGAGTCAGTACGGTAACTGGGACGCCTTCGCGGCGGGACAGCAGGGAGCGGGCAACGCGGCTATGACTGACCCACTTCTCTACAACGAGTACAAGACGGGTTTCGTGAACGCCTTTGCGGACGCGGGGTTGCAAATGCCTCAAGACCTTGAGAGGGATTTCCTCCACAGCGGTAACACGGTGACTGACTTCACGCAACACGTACAGCAATTCGCGCAACAAAAGGAAGCATACGGCTGGCAGAGTGGCGAGCAGGCAGATGTTGCCACCGCTACGGATTTGGTTGATAAGACCCAGGGAGGTTTGCTTAGGAAGAAGATGCAAGATGCTCTGGCACAACAGAAAGCTTACCTACAGTCCAATGCCACCCCCTACAGAACACAGGAACAGCAAGGTTCAGGTCTAATCACTCAGAAGGTCTAGGAGAATACCATGACGGAAGAAGCAGCCCAGCCAGAAGAAGAGCAGGAAGAGTCGATTTGGAGCGTTCTCGGAATCGAAGAGCCGGAAGACGACGCTGAGGAATACGAAGCGGAAGAGGAAGAGGCCGAAGTGGTGGCCGAGAAGGAAGACAAGCTCGCAAAGAAACTGTCTGCTCGTGTAGATAACTTGCAGAAGAAGTTTGACACTACGATGGTGCAGAACGCCAAAGAGAAGTTCCTTTCCGGTGCGAACGAGCTGGAGAAAGACCTCTTCAAGACAGTCTCCGCAGACATAAAAGACATGGAGTCACTTGCTCGCATGGCCGGTATGGTCAGGGAAAAATCCAAGGTCATGCAGAAAGAGATGGAGAAGTATGAGCAGGAGGCAAAGGTTGACGCTGCCGCTAAGGCGAGAGTTGCTTGGGGCGTCTCTGGTTCTCCCGTTGGCGTAGTCGCACCAGCTCCCACCGACGAAGAGAAGATTATCGCGGACAAGATCGCCAAGGGTGACTCGCGAGCTGCTCTGGCTGCACTTATGGACGGTGATAGGCTGGGAGGTCCGCTCTTCGGTTAGTCACAAATAGTTGTGTTATAATAGAGATAGAGCTTTACACGACGAAGTAATTGTTAGCTCAATGCCGGTCCTTGCTTGAGTAACATTACGTAAGCGAATCTCCTCCTTTGGAGTTCATGCTGAGTCGCTCGCAACACGCAGTGCATGAACCAATGAAGCGCCGAATTGGCGCACACAAAGGAGGTCATCAACTATGGCCTATCCAACTCCGGGTGTTGATGTAGCGTCCTACGATAAGACTGCCAACACCTTTTCACGAAACATCGACAGCGTTCTCTACCCGATGATCTGCGCTAAGTCGCAGCTCGTTGACCGCTTCCCCAAGGTGCCTGTCGATGGTACCAAGTACGAGTGGGAAACGGCGAACACCCGTGGCCGCACCTTCGTTTCCGATGCCCCCACTGGTACGGGCGGCACGGCGATTGTCGGCTCTGCTACGGCCGGTAAAATCGGTGGCAACACCAGCGGCATCGGCCTGACGATTCAGGCTGGTTCGCTGATCCGAAACGTCTCCAGAGCTACTCCCGTCGGCACCTATGGTGCTAACGAGATTATGCGGGTGACGGTGGCCGTAGGCACCGGGGCCGCTGGCGACATTACCGTCAAACGTAACTACGCTCAGCCCGTTGGCTCTACAGTCGACGAGGGCAGCACCGCTCATACCGCGACGGACACCTACGAGATTCTTGCCTCTCCGAAGCAAGAAGGTTCTTCGCCGGATGAGAACAAGTACACGGACGTTACCCTTGCGGCTAACTACACGCAGATCATGGACTTCTACCTGACTGTCTCTGGCTCACAGCTCGCCAGCAAGCGTCTTATTGCTGCCGACTCTCTCCAGAGTCAGTTTGATAATAGGCTCGTTGAGCTGAAGAACGAGATTGAGTCCATGCTTCTGTATGGGGCCGTCAACCCCGGTGCCTCCGCTTCTCAGGGTGCAGATACCGAGGCTGACGCCTGGCAGGGTACTGACGCCTACGCCCGCACCACGAAGGGTTTCCAGCAGTTCCAGAACGTTGCTGCCTCATACACGAACGGTCTTGTTGACTATGCTACCAAGGTGGTCACCGAGAGCGCCATCAGTCAGCTTATTGCTAACCTGATGAGTGTGGGTAACGACATGAGTGACCCGCTTATTCTGGTCTCTCATCCCAACAACATCCGTACCATTTCTGGGTTCGGTGCCGACAAGGTGCGTATTACGCAGGCGGAGACCAAGTGGGGTCGCGCGCTGAAGTCCCTTGAAACGGACCTCGGCGTCGAGATGGAGCTTGTTCCCTGCATGAACTGTTCCAGGTCGGACCTCTTCATCATCAACACCAAGAAGGTGTTCCTGACTGAGTTCCGTCCCTTCGTGAAGATGGAGTGGGGCATTGACACCAGCACTCCTGACGGTACCGATGCTTGGAAGCAGCGTTACCTCGGTGAACTGGGCGTCAAGGTTCTCGACGGTGCCAAGAGCCACGCTAGTCTCCAGTATATTACTTGGGTTTAGCAGATAGTTTATGCCTTGGCCTTCGGATAAGCAGAGCGCTGCAAACAACGAAAGACGACTGCTTCGCCGTGCTTACATCAAGGAAGTAAAGATGGAATCGGGGTGCGTGTGGTGTGGTTACGAGGCTTGTTCGGATGCCCTCGACTTTCACCACACGGGCGACGAGAAGAAGGCCAAGGCTGTCTCTGTTCTTGTGAACAACAACGTAAGTTGGGAAAAGCTGAACAGAGAAATAGCAAAGTGCATTGTGCTTTGTAGAAACTGTCACGCTGAATACCATTCAAAACAGGAGGTTGGCACTATGAATACTATGAAGGTGGAGGTCTGAGTCATGGCTAACACTACCCTGACAGTCGCAGAGGTTACTGGTCTCAGCAATAAGCTGGTCCAGTCCTGTGGCGGCATCAAGAACATGCCTGGCGCTTCCATCAAGGCATTCACGGCTACCGCTGGTACGGGGAGGGTCCCCGTTGGTGGATTTACTCTCAACCTGTCGGCGCTGTTTCCCAACAAGGTGCTTATGGCTGTTGTTAGTGCGCTCCACGATCCGGCGCGGACTACTGGCGACCTGGCATATCCGGCAGTCTACATTCCCGCCACAAACGGCGCTCCAGCGACCGGAGTGATCCACGTCTATGCGGCCACCTACGCTGCGGCCGGCACTACCGGCCTTGTGAAGACGGCCGACGATACCGAGGTCGTTGACGGCTTCGTTGTGACCGGCTTCGCAATCGGTTACTGAAACTACAAGGGCGGGGGGCGTAAAGCTCCCCGCCCTACTACTTCAACTCGACCCTGCTGGTGCTGAGAAGTTCCAGCGCGAGGGTCTCAAGGAGGGAACATGAGTCAACAGCACGGGAATAACAACGAGTTCAGCGTGGAGCTTGGACAGGACACGGCTTGGGCAGATACCAGCTTCGTCGCCGCTCCGGGGACGGGTCTCGCGATTTACATTACGGACATCGGGGTCTTCGGTGGGGCGACCGCCAGAACCTTCACCCTTGAACAGGGCACCACCACCGCTAAGTGGAAACTCGCTCTCGGCATAAACGGCGCGTCTAACGTCATGTTCAAGACTCCCAAGAAGCTGGCCTCGAACACGGCTCTCACCCTGACTAGCGATGGTGCCAGCGTGGGCGCCTTCGTAACGGTCGGCGGCTTCATCGGAAGGGGCTGACATGGCAGACGAAAAGAAAGAGGCCCCGGTGATCCCGCTTTTTGGGGGCTTCAAGGTAAAGATGAAAGGCGTGGGAATCGTCACGCCGCCGAAGACAGACAACTCAAAGGAGAGTGATAAATAATGGCCGCCCACCACTGTAGAGTAAGCCAGGCTGCTGCAACTGCTGCCTGCAACACCATCGCCGACCTCGCCGATTCCGGCGGCAACGGCACTCTCGTCATCTACACCGGCGCCGAGCCGACCCACGCCAACGACGCAGCCGCGACGGAAGTCGCCACATGCGCCGCCGCAGGCGCATTCTGGGGTGCTGCTTCCTACACGGCAGGCACGCACACCTCGGACGCCGCCCTCACCGCTACGGTCTCCGACCCGCACGCCACCGGCAACGCCTCAGCCGCTACCCACTTCCGCGTCATCAACGGCTCGGCTGCCGTCGTGCTACAGGGCACGTGTTCCGGAACAGCGGGCGACGACCTCGTGCTCAACAGCGCCGTCATCGCCACGGGTTCTCAGGTCGACATCACTGCCCTCACCCTGAGTGTGCCTATAGACCAGGCGTAAGGCATGGCCTGCATCACGCGCAGGCAGTTCATCAGCTACGTCGGGATCGTCGTCGGGGGCGTTGCGGCGTTCGGGGCATCTGCGTCCGCGAAGCCCCAGAAGCCGCACCCCACGCCGCACCCCACTCCGACGCCTACCCCTACCCCAACGCCCACGCCTACCCCCGTCGGATGCAACGTCAAGGACTACGGAGCCAGGGGTGACGGCGTGAGCGACGACGTGTCTGCAATACGCGCGACCGTCGCTGCGGCGCTGGGCGCAGTCGTTTTCTTCCCCGTAGGTATTTACAAACTGGGCAGCACATTGCAGGTGCCCGCCAATACACACTTCCAGGGAGCGACTTCGTAATGGCACTATCACGGATCGCCGGGACCGTGGAGTACGGCGCTGGCTGCACGTTCACCGACATCATCATCGACACACTCGTGCCGTTCTTCAACGTCATGGACTACGGGGCGCACGCCGACGGCACGACCGATGACGTGGCCCACATCCAGAGCGCCATCACGGCGGCTGGCAGCGCTCCCGTCTACTTCCCGCCGGGCGACTATTATCTGGCCTCGCGGCTCACCGTTCCCAGTTATGCCAACCTGATCGGCTCAGGATCGACGGCTTGGATCAAGGGTCCCATCAGCGCGGGCAGTAACGGCTCGTTCACCGACCTCAAGCTCGGGGCGACGGGCCAATGCTTCTCCCTCAAGACCATCAGCGGCACTACCTTTGCGAGATGCCGATTCACGGGGGGCGGGGGCACGGACGTGGGTGGGAATAACCCGAACCCCGCAATCATGGTCTGCATCGGAGGCCCCTGGCAGGGCGTGAACTGGACGGTCTCTGGGATTACCTTCGACAACTGCTACTTCGAGGCCAACGCAGGCACACCGGCCAGCGGCCATGAGGCGGACAACTTTGTCAACGTGGCCATCAAGGCCAGCCCCCTATCCGGCGAGACCAGCGTCCACGACATCGCTTTCAACAACTGCGAGTGGGCCATCGACGGCCACCACTTCGCCATTGAGATGTGGGTCGACTACACCAACGCGACGCGCAGCCAGAACGCCTTCTACAACATCGACTTCGACGGCTGCACATTCTACCCCGGGGAGTGCGCCAGCATCGACTACTCGGGCATGGCTCGCACCGACAACGGGGCACCGAGCGGAGGCTACAGCACGGTGAAGAATTGCCGCTTCTACGGGCACGGCTACGGTCCCAGCCCGCAGTGGAACGGTAACGTCATCGTAGAGAAGGGTGCCGCCAACGTTATCGTTCAGGACTGCACATTCTCGGACGGCAGGGAAGCGGTGGTCTACTTCCAGGCTCCCGGCCCGAACACCATGCACGGCTGCACAATCGACGGCACCGACGATCCCTACAGCATCGTTCACAGCTCATGGTCGCCCTACTTCGTCAACAATGGCGGCGCGGGCTGCACCATCACCGATAACGTCATCACGCACTCCGCCGACGCAGGTGCCTACGTCTTCCAGTCGACCGGCGACAACTGCGTCATCACCAGCAACACCGTGACCGGCGGCGATCCCACCGACAACTGGACGGTCAGCGGCTCAGGCAACACCGTCTCAGGCAACACCGTGAGCCCCTGATGGCACTCGTCACTGCCAACCTGGTCGCCGAGTACGTCGGCAGGCTCGCTAAGGCTGGTACCGCGCCCGGTAACAACGCCGACCCAACGAGTGTGTGGGACGACCTGGAGGGCAGCTACGACAGCGGCTCGATTACGACATTCGGTTGGACGACTTCCTCGGGATGGGCGGGGTCCGGCACATCTGGCGATCCCTACCGGATGGTGTTCGACGCCACGAACGACGACGTACCGTTGACCCTGGGTCTCAACAGCACGTTCGCGACCAAGACGTTCTCTATTGAAACGTGGTCGGCGCTACCGTCCAACGCAGGTGGAAGCCTCGGCATACTGGGCTGGTGTGATTCCAGCTACGCCAACGCCGTCGACATCCGCGTTACCTCGCATCATCTAGAGACGCACTTCGTGGTGGCGAGCACTGACGCCATCGTGAACGGGACGGCAGCAATAGACGACGGCGCGATGCACCACATCGTGGTCACGGCAGGCGGCGGTTACTGGACTGCGTATGTGGACGGTGCCGGGGTTGGCACACCTGCTGCTATCGGGGGCGGGACACTAGCCGCTTTCATCAAGGGTGCTCTTGGGGCCAATGCCGGTTGGCTCACCTACTGCATTCACTCAACGGCCACCCTGCGCCTCTACTCGGCAGCCCTCACGTCGGGCGACGTGGCGGCCAACTACGCAGCCGGTGTACTCGCTGCCAGCACAGACTCCAGCGCCCCCACCCTCACCACCACGGCCATCAGCGCTATCGCCGCCGACTCGGCCACCAGCGGAGGCAGCATAACTAGCGACGGCGGAGCGACGATCACCGCCCGTGGAGTCTGCTGGAACACGACCGGCACGCCGACCATCGCAGATAGCCACACGAGCGACTGATGGCTAGCGTCGGCCCCAACTATCCAGCCGGATACCAGTCTGGGGCAGTCGCCTGGACGAACCCGACCTACGGGTACGCTGACGACACATCGTTCGCCACCATCACCTCAGTAGTCAGGAATGAGTCGGACCTCAACTACTACTCCGACTTCGGGTTCGCCATTCCTACCGGCGCAATCATCAGCCAGGTTGCCGTTGCGTCCATCTACAAGATCAGCGCCCTCATCACAGGCAATGTCTTCGGCGTGCAGCTCTTCAAGGGCGGCACTACCGCCGTAGGTACTGAGGCGACGGGCACACCGGCTGCTACCAACACCGAGTACACGGTCACGCAGACCATTACCACCAGCCTGCCGACCGCAGGCGAACTGAACGCCACCGGGTCGACAGGCCTGAGAGTAAGGACGCGAGCAGCCACCGGTAGCGCCACCACATCTAGGGTGTGGTCGCTGGACTTCGTGAGAGTCACCGTCACCTACACTATCCTTGGCGGAGGCGGGACGCTCACCACCGGCAAGGCTGCAATTGCGGGAACCGGCAACGTCATCGTCAACTTCGCCAGCGAGCTGACCGGGCTCGACGCCGACACCACCTATCACGTCCGTTCCTACGCGACGAACTCTAGCGGCACCGCCTACGGTGACGAACTCGACTTCGACACAATAGGGGGTACGCCGGGCGGCAGCGGTGCCGTCACTGCCGGGGCTGCGGCGATAGCGGGTAGCGGCACCGTAAAGATTTCGGGCACGGGCACGCTCACCGCAGGCGCGGCCAAGGCCGCAGGCACAGGCAAGCACATCATCAAGGGCGTTGCCGTGCTGCTGGTAGCCGCTGCGGTTGTGGCGGGAGCGGGAAAGCTGGTCGTCTCCGGTACGGGAGCACTGACGACAGGCAAGGCGTCCGTCGCTGGGGCTGGTACCGTCACGCCGAAGGTCTCCGGCTCTGGTGCGCTCACGACAGCCAGGGCCACGGCCGCAGGCGTTGGCAGCGAGAAGACGGCGGGCAGCGGCACGCTGATGACTGGGGCCGCTCGCCTCAGCGCGGCAGGCAAGCTCAGGAACATCGGCACTGGTACCGCGACGACCGGGACGGCTACGGCCACCGGCAGCGGCGCGGTCCACTTTGCGGGTGCGGGTGCGCTCACCGCTGCGGCGATGAAGGCTACCGGCGTCGGCAGCGCGCACTTCGTCGGCAGCGGTACGCTCAGGTCAGCGGCATCGGCTGTTGCGGGCGTCGGGAAGCTCAGGGCTGTTGGTACGGGCGCTCTCTCCGCCGGAGCCGCACGGGTTGCGGGCTCTGGCGCGGCGACGGAGCCCGGCGCAATATCGGGTGCCGGTGCGCTAAGGGTCGGTGCGACAAGTCTCGCCGGGATCGGGCTCGATGCCGTCAATGTCAAGGACTACGGCGCTGTTGGCGACGGTGCGACTGATGACCTTGCGGCCATCGAGGATGCTGTCTCCGCAGCAGTGTCGCTCGGTGTCACGCAGCTCTACTTCCCCGAGGGCATCTACTACATAAGCGACGTGCTGGTTATCCCTGACGGCTTCGACCTCTTCGGGGACGGTACCGATGTTTCGGGCTGGGGCACCGTCACAACGGGCAAGGTTGCTGTTGCTGGCGTAGGCGAGGCCACCGTCACGTCGTCCACAGAGGGCGTCGGCGCACTCACGACGGGTACCGCTCGCATCGCGGGCATCGGCAGCGAGAAGACTAGCGGCACCGGAGCGCTGACGGTCGGCGCACCACGAATCGTCGGTACGGGCCATCTCCAGAATCACGGTGTAGGAGTCGTCACCACTGCCAAGGCAAGGGCTATCGGGACGGGGATAGAGAAGGTCGCGGGCGCGGGCTCACTCCGCACTGCCGCCATGGCCACCGCCGGGACTGGCAGGGAAGGGGTTCACGGCATCGGCTCGCTGACCACGGGCGCTGCTGGTGTGATCGGCACTGGCCGCCCACCGGGCCTTGGCATCGGTGTAGTGACCACGGCGAAGACCTCGGTAGCCGGTAGCGGTACCGTCTTCACACACTTTAGGCCGCACAAGAAAATAGGCGGTGCAGGTGGAATGGATATAGCGGGTACGCTAAGACCACTTACGAATAGTCGTGGTATAATAGACATAAGCAACGAAATAGAATTATTACCAAACAAGGGGGTCGCGAAGATATGAGTGTAACTCGAAACGACCTCGTTAGTCTGGTGAACGATGAGCTTGAGAATGTCGCCATGAACGGGCTAGCGGAGACGGTGGCAGACGGTACCACGAGCAGCTATCTCATCGCCCCCATGGGCTACGTAGTTTCGGACACTACCGGCACACTGGTCGTTACGCTCGATGACGCCGTGACCACGGCCTTCACGATGGACTACGAGACGGGCACCATCACGTTCACGGCTGCTCCGTCTGGTGGCGTCACCGTGCGCGTAACCTACAAGTACCTGTACTGGCGGACCCGTACCGTGGAACAGGCCATCAACGCCGCTATCGACAACCTCTTTCCAGCCTTCTACACAGCCAAGGCTGACACCAGTATCGCCATCGTGCCCGACAGCTATGAGTATGCGCTGGACCCGGCGACGCAGTTCGTCACCGCCGTTGAGACTCGCGCCGACGCCACCGGGGCCTACACGAAGATGGCGCGTAGCAAGTACGAATGGCTGGGCGACGGGGACCATCTGACACTGCGCTTCTTCGGTGCCCCCACCGGGTTCATGCGGGTGCGCTGCATCAACCGCCCCGCCCTACTGACCGCCACCACCAGCACACTAGAGACGACCGCCGGTCTGCCGACGCGGGCTAAGGACCCGATCATCTCCTACGCATGTTGGTACCTCCTGACTCAGAAGATAGCTCCCCGTATCCGCTCCGACATTGCCGTCAACACGCAGGGCGTCGGAACACTCTCGCCGCGTCAGATAGCTGACGGCACGCAGGCATGGATGATGCGCTACCAGTTGCAGATTGCCGCCAGTCGTATGCCGCCTTGGATGAGTCGGTGAGCAACGAGAAGTGCAAGTATTGCGGACGCCCCCTCGCCGGGGAGATTTGCCCCGCCCATGGATATGTTGGGAACCCCATTCCGGTGACACCCACCGTGCCCGGCGTCTTTCAGGCGTGGACACCCACATGGACCAACCTAACACTGGGTAACGGTACTCTAGTTGCTCGATATACACAGATTGGGAAACTAGTTCACGCATATCTCACCCTGGTCCTTGGTAGCAGCACATCCATCAGTGGGACTGTTGGCCTTTCGGCCCCCGTTGCTGCTCCATCCAGTGGTGTACCTATTCTGGCCGGGACCGCCTACCTCCTTAACTCGGGAAGTAGTTCCCAGACGGGCGCACTCTTAATCAACCACGATGACGGAGTGAACAAAGAGTTCCAACTAATCTACCAAGAACCGACCTACAACTACCACTCGGTTGTAGATGCTACACATCCGTTTACTTTTGGGGTTGGAGACGGTATATCGTTTACCGCGACCTATGAGGCGGGCTCGTGACCGACACGCTTAGGGGTGCCGACCTCCGCATCACGGACCAGGACGATACGTCCGTCGACTACGTGTTCGATCCGACTCAGCCTGCCGTCGTCCATGCCGCAACCTCCCCCAATGTTCCCCTCAATGCCGCTATGTCCACGCCAACTCAGGCGGGTGGGCAGTACGACGTAAGGGACACGGAGGGTGACAAGGCCATTACGCACCTTGACTGGATTCAGGGTGAGGGCCAGAAGACCCTAGACTCAGAGTCCTCGGTATACTCCCGATACCTTGAAAGCTCCTACGTTGACGTTTCCACAAAGGGGCAGCTCAAGCTGCTTCGTCCCGTGGTGAGCACCGAGGCAATGAACACCGCTGGTCCTATCTTCTCGGCCATAGGCTACATCTGGCTGGGGGGCTCTCTCGGCACACTCAAATACACCCCCGATGACGGCGCAACGTGGAGTAGCGCCACCATTGGCGGTACCGCGATCAGTTCTACGATAGGTGGGTTTACTACTGACGGCACAAGCCTCTACTTCAGTGTTCCCGGCGGTGCATCAACGGGCATCTGGTCCAACAAAGGCGCGGGGGTCGGAACCTTCGCGAAGTTCGGGACCACCGGCACGACCTCTCCCATCGAACATCTGGCCTATAACGGAGGCTTCCTCTTCGGTGCGACAGCCCTCGGGGCGGGACTGGTGGACTCCACAACCGGGGTTTACACGCAGAAGACGCCCGCCTTCCTCAACGGCACAAACCTGTCTATCGCCCTGGTGTCGGCTGGGAACGCCGTGTACTGGGTAGTCGCACAGAATGGTAGGTCGTATGTCTACAAGCTGACCTACGACTCGGCGGCTTCGACCATGACCACGGAACAGAGTGCTGAGTTCCCCGCCAGCTACATCGCTACCTGTGCCGTGGGCTACCTTGGCAACGTTGATGTTGGCGGATACTTCGAGAGCCAAATCCCCAATGTGGGCAAGGGAGCTGTCTACAGACTTGCCGGTGGAATGTCGGCCCTTCTGTTTGAGATCGGCGACGAGCCCGAGAAGACGGAGATTCCCACAGACGTTAGCAACGACAACAGGATCAGGGCGGCATGTATCGGCGTCAAGGACGAGTACTTCCTCACCGAGAGGGATTGCTATCGCTGGGACATTGACGACGGTGGACACTCCCACGTCTTCGACTTCATCGGCGCGGGGTCCGATGCGCGAATCACCACCGAGACGGCAAGCGACGTACTTCCAACTGGAGGCGTCATCACAACCGTTGGAGAGTACACGATTCACACCTTTACTGGTTCGGGGACGCTGGTATGTCCTCCCCGTGTTGATAAGTACGGCAACCTGTTATCCCCCATCAACGCAGAGGTTCTTGTGGTCGGCGGCGGCGGCGGGGGCTCCTCTGGTGGCGGCGGCGGGGGCAGTGTCCTCTCGGGAGTACAGGCAGTCAGCGGGAGTATGACGGTTACTGTTGGTGACGGTGGTGCCGGTGGCGCGGTACTGACTGCAAATGGGACTGTTGGGGTCGCCAGCGTTTTCGGTACATACACCGCAAATGGCGGGGGGTATGGTGGCAAGAATGCAGCGCAGGGTGGTGCGGGTGCTTCCGGCGGAGGTGGCGGTGCCGATAGCGCCGCGCAACATGCTGGTGGCGCTGCCACTGAGGGCCACGCGGGCGGTAGCTCGGGCAGCATCGTCGCACCGTATCCTGCGGGTGGAGGCGGCGGCAAGGGTGCTGCTGGACAAGCGGGGCAGGCAAGCTAATGTCAGTAACGGTAACTAGGACCGCTGGTTCGACAATTCCCGGTTCACGGTGGACCAACTTCAGCCCAAGTTTCCTTCAGAATAGAGACTCCTATCTCGCTACCTGCAATCTTCGGGCTGGTGATGCAGCGAACACTGCGATCTCTTCCAACTTCGGCTTCTCCATACCCCTCAACGCCACCATTACTGGGATTTCTGGGGCTGCTTATTGGTGGGGAAGTAATACGGGAAGTTACATATACCTTAGTCTCCAAGGGTCGACCATCGCCTACGATACGGGTGCCGTATCGGGAAGATGGGTAAGTGATGGCGCTTACAGGACCCTGTGTACCCCCGCACAGGCGAATGATCCGGGCTATCTAAGCCTCGGGGTGGATGTCGGCAGAACTACAGGAGCAGCGGTCAACGTCCATATTGACCAGATAACGGTCAGCATAACGTATGAGCCCTACGTCGCTCCAGCTCCTCCCCCTCCTCCGGCTCCCAATGGAACAACTGTTCCGACGAATGTAGTAAATGTCACCTTTTCTGGAGCGACATCTACGACTGTTTCGTTGGCGGGAAATGTTGGGGGCGATGGGGGATCGGCTATTTCAGCCGTGGGTTTTTGTGTCGCTAAATTTCCGAACTCGGGGGCAAGCACCGTTGGGGGTGCGGGGGGGGTTGGAGAGTTCTCATTTACTCAGACCGGACTGGAACCATCCACGCTTTACTACGTTAGGGCGTATGCAACAAATGCGAATGGGACCGCCTACAGCCCCAATGGCACATTCTCCACCACTCCGCGAAAAGCTGGTGACGGTGGGACTGGATTTGTCAGCGGTATGTCCGGTCAAATGGTGGGTTACGCAGGCGGCGGCGGCGGCGGTATGTTCGGCGTGGGTTCCGGTGGTGGGGCACGGCACGGCGGGGGTGCGGGTAGAAGTCCGTATGAGGGTTGGGGAAACCCAGGAATCATCAATACCGGAGGTGGGGGTGGCGGGACGGGTGCGCAGTACGCCGGTGGTGCGGGTGGCTCGGGCGTCGTTATCATACGCTATAAGACTGCCGATGCTGTCGCGACTTCTCCATCACTAAGCACGAGTATCTTCCGCCCCTCACTCGCCTATCGAGCGGGAAGGCTATTTGCTCCGTACTCCAAAGGTGAGGACGCCATGATTCTCACCATCACGGGCAACACTCTGGCTAACCCAACCATTGTCACCACGTCAGCAGCCCACGGCATTCCAGCCGCCACGGCTCAGGTGGTAGTGATAGCTGGAAGCGTGGGCTCCGTGCCCCTCATCAACGGCTCATACGTGGCAACGAGGGTAAGCGATACGACCTTTTCTATCCCCGTCAACGTGACGACTGCCGGGACGGCGGGCCTGGTTCTCTACAACCACAGTGTCGGCTGGGCGCTAACCGCTGGTGGATACAACGACATCGGCTGGATCACGCAGTCACCGACCACATTCCACACCGGCTCAATGAAGAAGGACTTCAGGTACGTCTCAGTGTCGCACGACGTACTTCCAGACGGGGCTACCGTCAGACCTATGAGCTGGCTGATAGACGGTGTGTACGGTACAGCCAATGGACAAGCCTACAGTCCGCAGGAAACCCGCTTCCCGATTGACCAACAGGGCTACTCCATCGAGACGACTATGGGGATGACCCCTGACTACACCAAGGCTATCTCTCCGCTTGTTCACGGTATCAACGTCATCTGGAACTTCGTAAAGAACAAGAAGCACACCTACTCTCTTGATTGCAGGAGCGGGGCGAACGCTGGTAAGTGGGGGGGGGACCCAGAGACGGCGCTGAGGTTCCTCTACGCCACCGCCAACGAGCGGGCCACCTTTGAGGATAGGTTCGCCGGTGTCTACCAAGGAGCAATCGAGACAGTGGAGTTCACGCCTGCGCCCACCTCCTCCTCCGAGGGTCCGAGCGGCTTGGCCAAGATCGTCGTTCGGGAGCAGTCGTGACGGAGCAGGCATTCAGAGAAGAGATGGTCGCGCGGGTGGCATCGCTCGTGGTTGCGGTAGAAGCGCTCAAGGACGTTTCCGAGGCTCAATGGGCTCGCATTGAGGACCGATTCAAGGCTCAGGAGGACGCCACCGGCCTCGCCCTCACGGCGGCAGAGAAGGCCAACGACAAGGCTGAGATTCTCGCCTCCGCTCGCTCAGCACAACAGGACGAACGGATCAGCGACCTAAGTACCCGCGCGGAGAAGGGTGCGGGTCGTGGAGAGGGTAGTAAGGCCACCCTCTACGGCGTTGGGTTCGCCATCTCCACCGCCGCCGCCGCAGTCACGATCATCATCCTGCTCAGCCAATAGGAGGTGCTCCATGTCTCTTGAGACCGTACTCATCGTACTCGTTGTCGTAGTTATCGCGGTCGTTCTGCTAAGACATATCTAGCTCTACAAAGGGGTTGCGGATGGTTGACGCGGCCCTTTTTCATGCTACAATAAGGCTAGGGTAAACTAGAAGAAGTGGAGGGAAGCCTTGCCACAGTGTAGCGTAGTGCATCGTGCTTACAGTAGAGCCTATCGCGTAGAACACCGGGAGGAGGACAAGGGGGAGTACGCAGAGTTCGCCGAATGGCTCCAGATACTGAGAACTGTCAGCGGCTGCGAGGACTGCGAGACGCACGAGGGCTTGCTGGAACATCACCATGTCGATCCGTCCACCAAGAGATACAACATATCCCGGATGTATCACTTCTCCATCGATTCACTCGAAGAGGAGCTGGAGGCTTGCGTTGTCCTGTGCAGGCCGTGTCACAAGGCTCGCCACAAAATTCTGAATGTCAACACAAACTAGAGGGAGGATGCTTGTGCCGACGAACATTGCCACAACGAAGAAGATGCTGATCTATGCCGAGAACCACCTTGGGTGTACGCGGGGGACGATAGCCGTACCCAAGGTGAGTACGCTAGTCCCCGTGTGGGGCACGGGGAAGCGCACGCTAGCATGGCGTGTCTCTGGACACATGCACAAGCACGGCAAGCCGGTGTTGCAGTCGACGCAGAAGACGAAGGAGCTGGTGGCCCAGTTGTTCCCGAACCTGCTTCCTCCGCTCCACATCATCCATCCGGACTACAAATGGAACGGTGCGCCGGTCGCGCGGCGGGGCGGTCCTCCGGGCACCGTCTGGCATCACGCCGCCGGATTTGGTAGCCCCGAGGAGATTCACGCCTACCACGTGAAGATTGGAGACCGCGGCATCGCCTACACCCTTTACATCCGCCGCGACGGCAAGGTCTACGCCGGTCGCCCCGAGAACACCATGGGCGCTCACTGCCTCGGCCACAACGATTGCATCGGCGTCTGTCTTGAGGGGAACTACGAGGCACACGATGACATGCCGACCGCGCAGCTCAAGGCCGCGCAGGCAGTCCACCGCTACCTGAACAAGAAGTACGGACGACCTGACTGGCAGCACAAGAACATGAGCGGGAACAGCACGGCGTGTCCCGGAAAGTTCTATCACTTCGGCAAGATCACGCAGTGAGCTTAATCCACTGTGAGCAGTGCTGCGCCCACCACCACAAGTGCGCGTTCATAGTGCTTGCCATGCGTGGGTATCGCGAGCTTTGGGGGGAGCCCAGCCCTATGGAGTGTGCGTTCTTTACTGACCATCAGGACCCGGCTTGTAGAAAGCCACGGCCCGAGAAGATGGTCGCTGGTCGCGACTTCGACTGATGAAGTTCATCACAAAAGTAATCAACTATGAGCCCGGAGATGTCTTCACCCTCACCCTGTTCGGGGACCAGCACAGGGGCAACGTCAACGCCGACAAGGGTCGCATGAACATGGTGCGCGACTCCATCCTGAGCGACTCCCACGCTCTCTGGATACAGGCGGGTGATTCCCATGACTGCATTGATCCGAAGGACTCACGCCGCTGGGACAGCAAGGCCATCGACTACAGCATCATCCCCCCAGAGCGAACCGACAAAATGAGTGACGAGGTGAAGCGTGATGGAGCAGAGTTTTTCGGTCCTATTGCCGGAAAGTGTTTGGTATTCCACCGAGGCAACCACGAGGAGTATCTCGACAAGTGGAACGGCACCGAGGTGGGTCGTGACATGTGTCAGCGAATGGGCATCGAGGATGTATATAGCGAAGGAATGTGTACCACGACGCTCCAGTTCAAGGACAAGAACAAGCACGTTGCCGAGTTCGTAATCAACAGTGCTCACGGGTCGGCGGTGCCGCAGTCAGACGGGGCTGGGATCACCAGCATGACCAAGAAGCTCACGCACTTCAAGGATGTTGACCTGTTGGTCAGGGGCCACTCTCACCGCTGCTTCTTGCAGCCCGTTGCCAGTCTCTCGCGACGTAAGAATGTAGAGGACCTCGTGGACCGGGTGAGCTGGGTCTGCCACTCAGCATCGTACCTACAAACCTACGCCAAAGATCGTAACTGCTACGGCGAGGCCAAGGACTACAGCCCCACGGTCCTGCTCACTCCCCGCCTCGTCTTTACGCCTATTCGGAACAAAGTCCACGTGGAGGGCCGACTATGAAGCGTAAAGAGTGCTTGACATGCATGTATTTCAAGCAGGAGGAACGGCCTATCGGCAAATGCGAAGTCACCAAGCAGTGTAGGTTAGCGTGGCACGGCTGTACCAAGGACTATCTCCGCAAGGAACAGGTGAACGAGTGAAGAGTGTAGCAAAACCCAGGCCCCGCCCTTACGTCAAGGACCCTGACGTGTGCCGCACCTGTCGGCACGGACAGAATGGGTGCCCGGCAGCGGAGCACCTGGGCAAGGGTGTCTGCGCGTGCATCAGCTACTTCCCAGCGATGCAGACAGCCTGATGGGGCTCCCGCCTACCGTCAAGATATGCGACAGGGTGTACACCGTCACCGTGCAGCCCATGGGCGACGATGCCACGGGGGCCTGCTGCAACTGTCGTCAAGACATCACCATCGACCCCGACCAGCATCCGGAAACTCAGGCGTCCGTACTTCTGCACGAGGTTATTGAGGCCATCAACGCATCTATGTACCTAGAACTCAGGCACGACACGATCATGGCGCTGGAGGTAGCGCTGTATGGGGTACTCGTTTCCAACGATCCGTGGTGGGGGGTGAGAAAATGAAGCAATTGTCCGACTTTCTGTCCGGCAACAAGACCTACATCATCGCCGTGGTTTCCATTGTCTACGGCGTGCTTGCTTACGAGAAGATCGTACCAAACCCGGACCACCTGGGCCTTTTGATTGTTCAGATCGGTGCTCTGTCCATTGGATTCCGTTCTGCGCTGGCCAAATTTATGGAGATTATCAACGCGAAGCCGTAAAGAGGATGGTAGCGGACATCACTTAGTGTGCTAGGATGCTTACAGAAGACTAACGGGAGGCCCGCTACGGCGGGCTTTCCCAGCCAAAGGAGAGAGATGGACTTTCAGCCCGTTAAGAACGCCATAGCCGTCATCAGCGTTGAGAACGTGCAGATAACTCAGGGCGGGAACCCCCCGACCAAGGTAAAGCTCACTTGCGGTAGTCAGTTCACGTGGAACTACAATGCGAAGCAGGGCAACGTCAACTGCGCCGCCATTATGACCATCGGTGCTCGCATCAAGATCAGCTACGACGTGGTTGAGTCCACCAACCATCCCGGCACCATGATGAAGTTCATCAATGAGGCCGTGCCCGCCCAGCCCGGAGAAGCCTACACGTTCCCGCAGAAGGAGAAGTGGACGGGCGACAGCAGCGGCAGCAGCACCGGCGGCAGCGCGTCCTTCAGCAAGGAGGGTCAGTTCCGTACCCCCGTGCAGATTCAACGTCAGGAGATCGCTTCTGCGGTAGCCACGCTTTACGCCGGCAACGCGCCGACAGAAGACGACTTCCTTTCCTACTGTGACAAGGTGCTGGCGTGGGCAGACATGACTCCGGCCGCCACCTTTCCAGATACTACTGGAGCAGGCGATGGAAGTGTTCTCAGCCAAGCCCCTGTGAGCCTCGCTGATATGCAGGCCCCTGCTGCTAGCGACGATGACGACATACCATTTTGATAGTAAGATGAAGGAGAGCACACGGTGAGCAATCTGCTACCGCCATTCCACAAGGTGATGTTCTCCGCCTTGGAGTGCCACCTTGCCAACGACCGCATCGCTGATCTGGAGGCGGAGAACGAGCGGCTGAAGGCTGAACGAATCTCCGTCGACAATGTCATGCGCGCCACATTGAGCGAGCTTGGGGGTGGACCTTGCGACGACCCGGTGATTCTGGCGAGCGAGGTCGTGGCCGAGGTGGCAAGCCTGCAATGGAAGCTCGGGGAGAAGGGGCTGGTATGAGTATCAACCCCGGCATGATGAGTAGCACCACGAGTGAGTGGGCGACCCCACACGGTCTGTTCGGCGAGTTGAATGCACAATACGGTCCCTTCACGCTTGACCCGTGCTGCACCGATTACAACACAAAGTGCGACGAGCACTTCACCGCTATTGAGGATGGCCTATCGCAACGGTGGACCGGGCGGGTGTTTATGAATCCGCCATATGGAAGGCAGATTGGAAAGTGGCTTCGCAAAGCCTACGAGTCGTGTTCCAGTGGAGACGCAGAGATCGTTGTCTGTCTCGTCCCGAGCCGCACGGATACGGCATGGTGGCACGACTACTGTATGAAGGGTGACGTGACGTTCATCCGCGGGCGAGTCTACTTCCAGCAGGAAGGCAAGACAGACAGAGCCCCGTTCCCTAGCGCAGTTGTGGTGTTCGGCACCGGCGTACCGGCACGATACGAATGCGACCGGGAGTTCTGATGAAGAAGGTACCCGACAAGCTGCCGGAGAAGTTTCCCAAGAAGATAGTTGAGGGTCCGAAGATGGACTACAGCGGAGTTGCGTTCCCAAAGCCGGTCAAGAAAAAGAAGAAAGGGTGGGGTAAAAAATGACGCTGCTTGAGAGGTTTGCAGAGAAGGTTCTCATAGGCGACGACTGCTGGGAGTGGACTGCCGGTAAGTATGCATCGGGCTATGGCAGCATCTACGATGGCAACGGCAGGGCTGAATATGCTCATCGAGTGGCGTATGGGCTATTCGTGGGTGAGATTCCGGAGAGCATGTGCGTCCTTCATCGTTGCGACAATCCTGGCTGCGTGAAGCCCGGACATCTTTTCCTTGGTACTCAAGCCGACAACATGAGGGACATGAATGGGAAGGGTCGGGGTGTGGTCCCCGACATAAGGGGCGAGCGGCACGGACAGGCCAAGCTCTCCAGCGAAAACGTTCGGTCCATCCGATACCTTGTGAATGCTGGGTTTACGCAGGTAGAAATTGCCACGCTGTATGGCGTATCTCAATCAATGGTTAGCCTCATTGTCTGTGGAAAAAAGTGGGTGTCCGTATGACTCTCCTCGCAAATGTTTATGACGAGTTTCTCCAAGCGCGGCAAGCTGGAGACAAGGAAGCTGGATTGTGTTTTTACAATGTTTTCCTAGAGCCTAAAGTTGAAAAGGTTCGGGACCCATTTCGCCTGTATGCAACAGATATTGGGAAGTGCCCGAGGCAAGTTTGTTATCGGTTACTCTCCACCACCAAGGACTATGAATCTCCAGAGGCTAAGCGTAACGCAGCTCGCATGTACGACGTTGCTGAGTTTATCGAGGCCATGCTGACCGCTGCCTTCATGTGGAAGGGATGGCTCATCTCCCACCAGACTCCGGTACCGTTTGCGGGTCGTCAGAACTGGGGTGGCCGCACCGACCTGATCGTGGAGCTTGACGGCAGCCGGCGCATCACCGAGGTCAAAACACACCGGGGAAACGCATCCAACTACACGCTCCCCAAGGTGCCCCATGTCCATCAGGCATCTTCTTACCACTGGGAGCTGGTGAAGGAGTACGAGTTGGACGCCATGCCACTACTGTGGTACGTGAGTCGTGATGGCTCTGGCGAGCCGAACGAGTACGCGGTGCCCCTTGTCAAAGCCGAGATGACAGCGCTTATGGACGAGCTGGAAGAGGCCCGCGCCTACGTATCCTTTGAGGGCGTGGGTCACTTGCCCCCGAAGCTCGACAAGGTGCTACAGCTAAGGAGTTACGGAAAAACCATAAGCTGTGAGCCTGATTGGCAGTGTGGCTACTGTGACTACGCGGGCACCTGCAAGCCCGACACGAGCAAGAGCACATGGGCCGTGCTCGACGAGCTGCATGGTTGGACTGTGAAGAAGGCTGCCGACGTGGAGAAGCTGTCGCGGTGGGGAGAGACTCATGCTGAAGAGATGCTACATCCGGTGGTGATCTCGTGAGCAGCGCAGCAGCTTCCCGAAGGGGTTTCCGCGAGCAGGAGGGGCTCCTCGCCCGCATTGCCACGCTGGATGCGGAGGCCAAGGCCCAGGCCCTTACGCTGCACTGCACCAATAAGCTGTACGAGTCTCGGGGGGAGTACATTGCCGAACTGGAGGCGGCAGCCAAAACGAGCATCTGCATCTTCTGCGGGACCACGATGGAGAAGGACATCAACGTCATGCTGGCCCACGCTGAAGAGTGCGAAGAGCGACCGGAGAATGAGTTGATGAGGCGCATCGCCGAGCTGGATGCACGGATTGAGGAACTCAACCACGTAGTCGCACCGTTGACTGCGATGGAAACTGAGGCGGTCAAGGCGCTCGGCCCACTGCTGGAGGCGGGAGATGCGCTACACCGTGCCGAGCAGGCCGAGGCCGAACTGGCGCAAGCGCAGGCAAAACTGTGGCTCACGGAGCAGAACCTGGCGAAGGCTGAGATGGAGAAGAGGGAGACGGCTTGACAACCACGACCCTGGTCCCGCCGCACGATCTGAAGGCGGAGCAGGCACTTTTAGGTGCCATGCTGGTCAACCCGGATGCTATAGGCGTGGTCAGCGATATGGTCGTTGCGAGGGACTTCTACAAGGACATCAACGGGAGTATCTTTGAGAGTATCCTGGGCGCTTGGACTTCCAACACCGGGAGCGCAGACACGGTTACGATCAGCGCCAAGTTCCCCGATGATGGCGGCTACATCCACACACTAGCTGAGTCCTGCCCCGTGGCTACAAACGCTACCCACTATGCGGGCATTGTCAAGGCTACGGCTACCCAGCGTGACCTCATTCGTGCCGGGCACGAGATCGTTGAGCTGGGCTACAAGACGAGTGACGAGCCGGGGATTCTGCTGGACGCGGCTGAGGCCAGGGTCTACAGGCTGAGGCCCAACGTGGCATCCGATACGGAGTCGCTCAAGAGCGTGGCTGCGACCATCATCGATGAGTGTATTGAGAAGAAGGCACCAGACACCGTGAGTACCGGCTTCGCCGCCTTGGACGAACAGACCACGGGCATGTACAACGGCAACCTCATGCTCATCGGGGCTCGGCCCGGCATAGGGAAGACCAGCCTTGCCCTCAACATCGCCCGTAACGTGGCGAGCGAGGGCACGGTGGCCTTCTTCAGCCTGGAAATGAGCAAAGCCGAGCTGACGGAGCGGATACTGTGCGCCATCGCCAACGTGTCCCTCACCTGCGTGCGCTCCCGTAACCTCGGGCATGAGCAGACATCTAGGCTCATGAAGAGTCACGACGTGTTTTCGGCTCTCGACATGGAGATCATCGACAACCCCTCACTCACCCTGCTATCACTCAAGAGCAGAGCCCGGCAGCTTGCCGCCCGTAAGCGGGTCAGGCTGATCGTTGTTGACTACCTTCAGCTTCTCACTCACGGTAGTAGGCAGGAGTCACGCTTCGTTGAGGTGTCGTCAATTAGCAGAGAGCTGAAGGCGTTGGCTCGGGAGCTGCACTGTCCGGTGCTGGCACTCTCCCAGCTCAACCGCGAGTCTGAGTCACCCCTCGGTGACGGCAAGCCAAAGCTCTCCCAGCTCCGTGAGTCGGGTTCTCTTGAGCAGGACGCCGACACGGTTCTTCTGCTGTCCCAGCCCCAAGAAGAAGGCGGAGCGAAGACGATCTCCGTTCACGTGGCGAAGAACCGGCATGGTCGTACCGGATCGGTGGACCTACTCTGGCTTCCTAGTTTTTGCAGATTGGAGAACTTCTGATGAGCACTCGCAAAGTAGGCAGGCACTTTCAATTCATGGACGAGGTCCATGCGGTCGTTCCGCTGACAGGCGACCAGGCTGAGGCGTTCGAGTCGCTGGGTGCCATTTGCAAAGAGACAGAGACTTTGAAAGCCCGCATCGCCGCGCTGGAGGCGGAGAACAAGACCGACAACGGCATCATCTCGGGACTTGCAAGCGTCGTCAAGGAAGCGGGAGAAGATTTGAAGCAGGCCGAGGCCGCACTGGCGGAGCGGGACAGGCGGCTTGAGGGTTTCAGGCTATCCATCGTCAGGCGAAAGCAAGAGGCGGCATTGTATGGAGACAGTGCTGAGTGGGAGGGGCTGTCAATTGCACTCGGCATCTTCGATGATTGGCGCGCCCGTGAGTGAATCCAAGTTCTGCGCAGAGCTGGCCGAGTACGCCGAGAGGCTGGGCTTCGAGGTGTGGCCGGTCAACCAGACTCGAAGCCAGCCCAAAACCTACATGAAAAAAGGACACGCAGACCTAGTTTTGTTTGGACACAATACTACTTTATACGTAGAAACAAAGGTTGACAGGAACAAGCAGTCCGAGCCGCAGAGGGTCTTTGAGCAGAGTGCTACGCGGAACGGCAGCCTGTATTGGATCATACACAGCACCGAGGAGTTTCTAGTTTGCGGAAAGGAGAAGGGATGGTGGCGATGACATCTACGGACATAGCAAATAGGAAGTGGACCCGCGCTAGGAGTTGCCTGCTTTGCGGCTACACGCCTTGTGATCCCCATCACTGGCCATTGCGCAAGGGGCAGGGTGCGGGGGATGGCCTGCTGGAGATGGTGCCCCTGTGCAGGACGCACCACAATCTTGCCCACGAGGGTGACCATCAAGTACTAACCCAGCTAGAGGCAGCGGGGAAGGTCTACCACGACTTCATACGCCTGCTTCACAAGATGGTAAAGGAGAATCATGCCTGTAACTGATCGGGAGAACCTAAACGGATACATGACGCCCGAGGACTCTGCGTCGGCGTCAATCGACCAGTCGGACAAGGCGTTGGGGTACGTGATCGGGGAGCTGATGCAACTCTACCTAACGAAGCGAAACCTGCGAATGACGCTCTGTGAGTGCGAAGATGAAGAGGAGATGGCAGATTTGGAATACACGATGAAGTTGATCCGGGGGGAAGAAAGCAGCCTGCACCGCATTGAATCTGGTCTACAGAGCCGCCTGAAGGTGGCGACATGAACAAGGCATCACCAGTCGGCGGGTCGCCACCTATGCTCTGGCCCAATGTGGTTCTTAATCGTGATGGGCACCAGTGCATAACGCATCACATGGATGATGGCTACTCTAAGCTTGCTTATGAGACTCGCATAGTCAAGCTTGCGCGTCAGGTTGAGAAGCTATCGTACATGCTGGATTTGATGGACGTGTATTCCAGTCTTAGCATGGAAGGAGCAGCAAGGGAATGGCAACGCGAGCACGCAAGCCCAAGGTGAGAGTCACCACTGGCTACGTTGTTGAGGACTTTGACTCCGTTAGCTCAGGCTACGGGAACCTGACGGGGAAGACCCTCACGCGTGGACAGGCGATCCGGCACTTCTGCTGGACCTGTCAGGGCGGGCACGAGTCTGACTGGCGGCTGAGCGACGGAAGCGTTGAGAAGGCAAACCGGCCTTACGACGAGGTAAAAGCGTGTTCTGCCACCACCTGTTATCTTTTCCCGTTTCGCACTGGACGAGCACCTACTTTTAGGCCCACAGGAGCCGCAAAAGTGGCCGTTTCGAGCACCTCTAAGGTGACTTGATGGCTTCAGAGGGTACAGAGTGCTTGGAGCGTATCTCAGAGGGCAAATCAATCAGAGGGGGACGACGTGATTGTCTTGGCGCAGATCATCGGCATCGTTGCCGGAGTCTTCATCTTCTGCTGCGCGGTGGAGATATGGAGGCTGTCGTGAGCGAGTACCCGGCCTGGCAAGCGTTCCAAAGCCTAGTGAGAGAGTCCTTCTGCTTCAGAGTGACCGCTGGAGCGGTGGCCTTTGCCGCCAAAGCCGCCCTTGCCGAACAAATAGAACGCGCCGAACGGGCTGAGTCCGAACTGGCGGCCCTGAAGACCGAGAGGAGCACGACGTGAGCGACCTGACGCCACAGGAAGAAGACTTCGGCTTGGTCTACGACTACCTACCAGCCGAGGGTCACCCGCAAGACGTGGAGGAGGACAAGTGCCCGTACTGTGCGCTGCGCCGCATCCACTCCCGCATCGCCGAGCTGGAGGCGGAGCGCGACGAAGCCATGGCGACGATGTACCACGAGCGGGGGAACAAGGAGCAGGCCGAGGGCGAGCTGGCTGAAGAACAACGGCTGCACGAAGCGTCTGAGGTCAACGCCGGGAAACTCATACTCCAATACTGCAGGGCAAAACTGAAGGCCGAGTCGGAGGCCAAGCGGCTGCAGTCTGTCATCGCCGCCGCTATGAAGGGGTACGACGCAGAGAGGGACTAGCCCTCTGCCCGCTTCCCCGCCTCCACCACCGCCGCATTCAGCGCCGCCACCGACCGCTCACGCACTTGAAACAGGCTATCAGCGAGGTTGAACATGAGGATAGATTACCACAGGCAAATCAATCAGAGGAGCACGACGTGAGCACGGAACAGGGACCAGCGGCGATGGCGTGGGCCGCGTGGAAAGATGGCACCGGAACGCTAGACCTCCAGGATGTCTTGCGCGGCATGAACGCAGCTGACGCGGCCATCGCCGAGCTGGAGGCCGCGCTGGCGGAGCGGGACCGGATGCTGCTCTTGATGGTAGGTGAGTATCGCAGAGTCGCAGATATAGACCTCATCGTCGATGACGAGATGGTGCTTGCAGACCTCCGTGCCCGCCCCGATGAGCGCCCGATGAGTTCCCGTAGGTAGGAAGAGGGGGCCGGGGAAATACCCTAGCCCCCTCTTCTCGTTAAGCTGCGAGCGTCTCTCTCAGCACCGCTCCGTCCCTTAGTGCCGGGTCCGTTCTACAGTCTTCACAGACGTACCCCTCGAACGTGACCACGGGCTCCAAACCCTCCTCAGTGCCACAGTGCATACAGGCGGTGGTTGGCAAGCTCTCCCTCCTATCTCTTGCCGTTCTTCCCGATTGCGGCGCGCGCAACCTTGGCGCGGGCAGCCTGCGCCGCGTGCCTCTTACCTTCGCCATCTCTACCGTGTGCTCGAAACCATTCCTCAAGCTCGCTGATGCGATAGCGTGCCTCTCCACCGGGCAGCGGTAGATAAGGAAACCCTGGCTCTCGCTTCAACTTCGATAGGTACACGGCACCAAATCCGAACGTCTCACAGATCACGGCCCCGCTGTAGTATTGCTCAACGGGTACATCGTCTACCGTTACCTTCGGCCTAGGCATGACAAACCTCCCTTCTCGCCTATTATCGTTGCGTAGTGTAGTCCTGGCGGCTGCTAGGTGTCAAGCCTGTACCCCTTGCCCCGCTGGCTTATCAGCATCACACCTCTTCGGGCGAAATACCGCCTAGCAGCGCTCATGGCGCAGTCCACATTTTTGTGTGACCAGCCCAGACTCCGATAGTATCCATAGTAGTCGGTGAAGTCGGGGTGACTGAGCAGGCGCTCCCGCACCTCCGGCACGATGGAGCCACCCTTGGGCCTGGGTGCCGTCTCAGCAAGGCTCCGCTTCTTCAGGCACACCTCACAGTATAGCTCTAGGTTGTAGCCGCTTAGCAGGTTCCCGCAAGCGCAGCGGCGCTCGATGGGCACATACTGGACGTTTGCGCCGCCCCGTGCGATCGAAGTAGCCGTTAGCGGGCTGTACCTGCTCCCGCCTATCTTGCCCCGCGTGGACGATAGCGATTCCCTCATTTCGACTCCTTGGCGCAAGCGTAGCAAGTAGTGAACCCGCTACCGTCCTGGGACAGGGCTCTGTACTGCTTATACACGGAGCCGCACGAACACTTCCACGTCCCATCCACCAGCCCCGGATGCACGGCCTCGAAGGCGTCGAGCAGGGCGATGCAGCGGTTGCAGCCAAAGCGCTCTGCGTACCCCGCATCGCTGTGTGACTGCGTGAGGTCGAGAGCGAGGCCGACCATCGCATCCCGCAGTTCGTCGAGCGCGCTCATCGGAGCGGCTCCCCAATCTCCTCTTCGCAAATATCACGGATGTCATCAAATAGGCCCCTCAGCTTGAGGATCGTGGCCTCCTGCTCAGCGATGAAGGTTGCGCGGTCCTGAGCCTTGCGACGCCAGAACTCTAGCTCTGTCTCTTCAATCGGCGGTGCCGTCTTGTACATGGTTTCCACGTCTGCTCCCTTGGCTGGGTTAGTGGTAGTGGCCGACGAAGATGCGCCAGCCTATAATTAGTATGGCTGCGTATATCCAGATCATGCTACGTCGCATCTCAGTTCGGCTAGGCAGGTGGTACAGCCCCTGCCGGGAGCGCCACACACCGGGCACTCGAACTCGGAGTAGCCGAGCGCTGAAGCCTCCTCACTGGGGTCGTGGGGACATCCCCAGCAAACCTCGGGGTCGTCCTTCATGCGCTGGAAGTCGGAGCAGAAGCCGCAACCGTTGTCGGGTCTGCTATTGTCTCCCCATGGGGCGCTCATGGCGTTTCATCCTGCGCCCAGCGCACCAGCTCGGCTATAGCTTTCTCAAAGCCTGCGATACGAGCCTCAAGTCGGGTAACTTCGTCCAGGCTCTCGATGTAAAGCTTCTCAAGCTTCTCAAAGTCTGCTAGCGTGGGCTGCCAGTCTGGGAGCGCTTCCTCGATGTCGTCTTGGGTAAATACGTCACAAGCCGTGTGGCTGGTCCCAGTATCGGGGCAGTCCTTATCCGTGCATGATCCACAGGTCAACATGCGGGCACCTCCACCTCTTCCTCGAAACCCTCAGCCTCGTAGGCCAGAAACGCCTCATCTATGATGCGATCCTTCTCGGCTTCCTCTACCTCCAGTTGGTGCATGTGCTGTTGGTAACGGTCCCACTCCCAAGAGTCGCGTTCTTCGTCAGTCATCATCGAATCGCCTCTCGTAATCGTCCGCTAAGTCCTGCTTCACGAGATTGAAGATGTCGGCGTACCCGCCCCGAATCTTCATGTACCTTGTCCGGTTGTGCATAAAGGTGTCCAGCATCCACGTCAGTTGAGCGATAGCGGCGTCGGCAGCGTCACGAATACGAGACATCTGCTCCCCGCTGAATGGCGGGAACCCGCTGTGGTTGATGTCATGCCTCACGGCCTCATACTCGTCAACAGCACTCATGCTGCCTCTTCCCTCGGATTGCCCACTAACTCGCTGTCTGCGTCGATCTTGATCTCTTCCGTCCATCTCCTGTTAGCCTCAACCGTGACCAGTGCGCGAGCCTCGATAAGTGACTCGATCAAGTCGTCAAGCGTTTCCGAGGAGTTGATGTCAAAGTACAGCCTCATACCGCCACAGAACGGCAGGATGTGAGCGTCGGTCGTCGTGACGTGTACGTGGACCTCGCTGATGTCGGAAGGGAGCACGGAAACACCGGCCTCTTCCCTGTTGATAGTGCTCACGTCGTGCTCCCCTCGGAGTCGAACTCTTGGTCGCCCGACTCAAGATACCAACCGTCGGGGTCCAGCTTGGCAGCGCACGTAGCACACAGAACCCAAGGCCACGCGCCGTTATCCACAAACGACGGCGCACGCATAGCCATTAGACATCGCGGGCAAGCGATTGTGCTCATGGTGTCCCTACCTTCCAAGCCTCGATGATGTACCTGACAGGCACGGCGTGACCGTACACGTTCCCACACATATTGCAGGTGACTACCTGATCGGCAGCTCCCCAGTCTCCTCGCTCGTCACAAAGGCGGGAGCAGTGGGAGTCAGCTCCGCAATTTGGGCAGCACAACTCCTGGGTGGCGGTGGCAGTCATGGCGCTGCCAGCCAGAACAGTATGCAAAGGTCGAGCAGGATAACGGCGGTGGCGGTGGTGAACAGACACCACGCGATGACATCGGCTGCGCTTGTGATCCTAAACATTGCGCACCACCGATACGGGCCGCACGTGGTTCCACGCGATAGGTGGCATACAAGCGGGGTAGTGATACGGGCCGGGGTCCTTTGCGACGGTTCGTGTGCCGTCACGGTGCTCTAGTGTGTGCGTCGTCTCGCCGCGTGTGCCAGTAATGGGCAGGCCGCAGGCTTTGCAAGTATCGCTCATTTGTGTCTCCTCTTGGCTGGGTGTACACTGTCTCGGTCTGCTCTTGGCTGGGTGGACGGAGGGCCGGGGGCGCGAACCCCCGACCCTCACTCTCCAGTTTACCCGGCAACCCGATGGCGGCGGTCTAGAAACTCGGTTGCGGCTTCGGTAATAGCATCTTCACGTTCTTGATCGGTGAACCTGTCCCAATCGGTGAGCATTAGGCGGATGATTTCCTTGATTTCCATATCCTCTATAGCGCGCATGGTGTCCCTCCGTTAGCCTTTGGTCAATCCTACACCCGATGGCGGTGCGTAGTCAAGCGTCAGTTAGTCGTCGTCGTCCTCGTCCTGCACCTCGCGCAGCCATTCGTACCCCTCAGCGAGCAAGGCCTCATACACGTTCGCTGTGATAATGTTCGCGGGAGTAGGTGAGCCGTCAAACGCAGGGCCGCACTCGGGCTCGGCTGTTGCCAGCCCGATATCATCAGCAGCCAGTCGCATGAGGTCGGCCGTGTAGACCGGTACGGCGGAGTCGGCGTACTCGTGTAACACGTCTTCGGGCTCGGAGGATTCTAGGATGTTATCGCGGTCCGTTTCGAGTGTGTCTCGGAAGTCTGCTAGCAATCCTCTCAGTGTGCTGGTGTCTTCGCTCATGGTGCGTACTCCTGTCTCGCGTTTGGCAAAGCCTGTTGACAGATTCACCGTCTTTACTGTTGGTTAGAACGCTCCTCCGTCGTATTTGAATGGTGCGAGCTTGAGTGACGTTGTGCCGTAACGGACCACCATACTCTTGTTGTCTTCGGCGTGAGCGTTCAGGAGCGCAGCTATCAGGGCCGCTGTTCCTTCGTCGTGGCACGTGGCCACGCTCCACGCGCGTTCTGCTTCGGTGTCTCTTATGTGCCTGCCGTATACGTGCCGTGATTGCTTCACGTCTTCCACGCTCCCTGTTCTGAGTAGCTCGGCAAACCCTCGCGGAGGTCGGTTATTACCTGATTTAGGTGTCGCAGGTTGCGTCCGCTGTACTGGCGACGGTATACGGTGCTCCCGTCGATCCTCCACGTCGTGTAATAAACGTCACTTGCGAACGTGACCCGGACACCTACTGTCGCTTGGTCGGTTTCGCGTTTTCCCGCGATGGCGTATACAAACTCTGCGCCCATGGGGTCCTTGGAATACTGGCGCATGTTCTCAGCTCTCCATTTCCGTCTGCCCGGGCATCTGCTTAGCCTTCTGCTGAGGAGCCTCAGCCCTGCCCTGCGTCGCACTCTCATCAATGGCTATATCTAGCGTAGCCTGCTTACCCTGCCCGATGTACTCGGACGTGTCGAAGATATGTAGGGGTGCGTCAATCATCACCCGAAGTACACCAGCCCACCGCGCGCCCTGATGCCGTAACCGTCGTCGATCATGTCGCTAGCACGTTCGGTGGTGTAGAGGTGACAAGCGATGTCGGCAGCCTTACGGGGCTTGCTTACGCCGCCAACAAGGCAGCGGTGCCATTCGCGGTAATGCCCGCAGGTAGCGCAGTGATTCGGTAGTGCGTGCGTATCGTTGCCTGAAGCTCTGGCGAGTATTTCGGCGCGGCGCTTGGGGTCGATGGTGTTTTGATTCTCAGTCATGTTCCCTGCTCCTTAGTGGTGACCTTGACAGAACGGGCATTGTTTGTGTGGTCTTTTTGGGCAAATCACGGCATCCTCCTAGTTCCGAGTTTCGTTGACGACAAGCGGGGCTGCTGTGTGCGTGGTTCCGTTGTTGCGGATCGCTGCAAGTCTCATGGCTGAGCCTAGGTCGCTTCGCGTACCGTCGAGCCGTTGCCAGCTTGCGAGCGCGGCTGCAAAAGCTAGCTGCCGGGCGGTCTTCTCGGCTTTGTGCTGTGCTGTCATGGCTGCTCCCTTGGCTGGGTGGGTCTTGGCAGCCCAAAGGCTCCCTCAAGAGCCGGTGGGCTTCGTATGTGATGAGGTTAGCGGCTGTACCCGAGAACACGGGCGCGGGTGCGGTAGAGGATACTCCGTGCGCTTTGTGTCTCTGCGCAAATACCGTCCATGCAATAATTCAAGTGCGGGCCGTCAAGGTCGAATGTGCCTGCATTGTGATCGTTGATCATGGAGCGCAACGTAGCGCGGCGGTAGATTGCCGACCGATAGGCGATGCGTTCATCCTGCCAGAGATTGCGTCGTATGTTCATGATCTTCCTCCTGTTTGCGTTTGATTTCTTTAGCTTAAGTCTGCCCACATAGTACATCTCCTAGACTGTATAAGCAAATCCAATCTTGCATAAGTCGAGCCTAGCAGAAACGGGATTGTTAAGGAATGACTCAGAAAGCGAATCGGGACAGGGAAAGTCTTCTATAGAAAGGCTTCCATATAGGGGCCTTTATATAGGGCCTTCCTATAGGGGCCTTCTATAGAGGGGCCTTATATAGGGCTTCCATATAGGGCGATCTTGCATGCGCTTGCCCGAGTCGCACCCACTCTTACTACCCTTGTCCCGTATGTAGCAGGGAAGGCAGTAGCATAGGGCATGGGCGTGATGCATAGGTGTGCCTAACCATATGCGTTAGGCTTGCCTAACTAAGCACACATACATGCACACAATAGCACATGCATATCACACACATGCACACAATACTATGCATACATACATTGCACTAATGCATTAGGGAGGGGGGGCTCCCACCAGCAAGCGCGGGCACGATCTACCTGCACATGCACATATTCTGTGTGATTACACACGCAACAACAGAGGCGGGGTGCTTTAGCTGGCGGTCCGCCCCTCCCCCCGGGGAACATGGGCAAAGCCACAGCCCCGAGGATGCGGCCACAGCCCCGGCAACTCAGCATCCACTCAGACCCCCCCTACTCTTTAGGAGCAACCCAGTGGTAGGAAGGGTGGTCCTTTTCTATATATTTTTTGGGGAGTTATTCTGGGTGCCCCAGAACTCGCTCGCTTCCGCATCTGGCAGACAGTCACACCAAGCTGTGGGAACTCCCCCCAGGCCCGGGATGACGAAATACGGCTCAGACTTCTCACCGGCATGATTTTTCCGATACCCAGCGGCGAGTACCGGAGGGAGACCTCGGCCTTGTGGTATGCAACAGAGGACGACCCTTTTCTCGGGTGGGCGCTTCTGCCTGTAGCCCCTGGCTGGATCGAAAGGGTACCAGCGCATTACTTGTTCCTCCTTGACTATGTAAGATGAGTGCCTCTTTCTGAAAATATTTTTGTGGCAGTTATCCGATATTCTTGGACAACTCAATTGAGTCGGGGTTCACGGCTTCCTCCTCGCCCAGCGGGATCGGGCAAAGTGGCAGGATAGCCACGGCCTCACCATCTCGATGTCGTGGTCATGCTCGCGGCTGAAGTGGCACATGCCGTCCATGTCGCAGTCGTCCCAGTCAAGGTTGCCGCAGTTCCCGCAGCACTTCAGCCCCTCGTTCTCAGCCTCCAGAGCGGCAATGTAGTCATCAGCATACGCCTTAGTGACAATGGGTGTGCCGTCCTCCGTCGTATACGAGTTCTTGACGTACTCACGCTGCGCATCTTCGAGTTCGCTCACAATGATCTCCTTGACTATTTTTCCCTACTTATTGTACCATGAGTCACTCAACTCTCTACCATCCATCTCAACTAAGGGAGACTCCGTGGAACAAGTAGTCATTCATCTCAGAGGAACTGCGGAAGAGGTGAGGAATGCCTTAACCGTACTTGCTGGGCAGCCCGTCGTTAAGGTTAGCCCGGAAGCGTCATCACCAGAAGTTATTACCCCGCCGGTCGATAATGTGTCGTTAACTGGAAATAAGAGGCCAATACTCCGCAAGGGACCCTACTCCGACACCATCTGTGCAAGATCGGGCTGCTTCAACAAGCTGACTATGAAACAGGTGAAGCAGGGCTCCAAGTACTGCTCCATGAGTTGTGCGGGCAAGGCTAGGCGTGGTCGAGTAGGTGGTGGGGCAGACAACTTGCACGCCACCATAGTTGCGGGTGAGGGAGTTGTGAAAGGTAGTGTGTTGAGCGAGGAAAACGGCTCAAGGCTACCCGTACCCTCGTGAGCGCTGAAGTCTCGGCTAAGGTCTCTGATTCGTGGGAAAAGGTGTACTCTGAGGGGAAGAAGCAGGGGCGGCCCCGAGCAACTTCGGAACCGCCCCGCGACGGCATTCGCCGTCCACGCCGGTAGCGACCGGCAACGGTTCTTAGTTCTTCTGCACCCCACACGCGGGACAGGTCTCGCGATCATCTGAGTATGAGTCTCCACAGGAGAGACACGTCACCTTCTTCGGCTTTTCTGACTTCTTCACGGTTTTCACGGCCTGATCGGGAGAGAGGGCCACCCGCTCATTCTTCTCTGGGGCGACTGGGGCCTTCCTCTCTTCCTTCACCGGCCACTTCTTTTCTGTTTGTACCGCTTGGTCTGGGCTGAGAGCCTTTTTCTCCCACACCTTCGTATCCGTCATGTTGACCTCCTTGATTGTCTTGTCACTTTATTATACCATGAGTCGGATATAACGCTGCCATCTGTCATGCCCACGCATTCTTCTGGTAGTAGTCATAGTTCTTCTGGACGTACTCCCGCCACGACTTGTTGGGGAAAGAGCCTGCCCAGTTGAATTCCAGTCCCGCTCCGATGCAGTACAGCTTGGCAACGCAGGGAGCACGGTTGACCCCGTAGGTGCAGGAGATGAGAACTTCACCATCCTGTACGGCTTGGTGGATGGCGCGCATGAACATATCGACAACAGACTTCTTGATGTCTGCGGCGTGCCACGGCGACTCGGGGAGCCTGCGCACGTCGATGGTCGTCACTCCCAGCCTGATGTCCACCGAGGAGCCCACGTAGATGCCATCGGCAAACTTGCGCAGGGTACTGGTGATGTCACGCTCCTTACTCAAACCTTGATCGTCGCGCCGCACTTCGGGCACTTGATGGTCTTCTGCTCGACCTTCTTGGCGAACGGGTTAGCCTTCCCGGTCCACGTCGCATCCTTCTTTTTCGCCACTATGTGTCCTTCCCTTGCTTTTTCCTGTAACTTAATTATACCATGAGTCGGAAACAACGCCACTATCCACTAGGAGGAGTCATGGGTAGTTCGGTCAGAAAGTTCGGTGGGAAGTGGGAGGCTCGTCTTTACCTTGGTTCCCGGATGGACGATGGCAAGCGGGTACCGATTCGGGAGAAGAAGACCTTTCGGACCAAGTTTGAGGCCAACGAATGGATTACGCGTGAGCTTTCTAATAAGCATCACACCTCCGATATGTTGTTTGCTGATTGGCTGGATGAATGGATTGCGTCACTGCGTCTTGCTCCCGCTACTGAGTCGGTTTACCGCTCCGTCGTCAACAAGCATCTCAAACCCGACCTTGGACACTTCAAACTCAGGGACCTGACCCCCACCGTCTTTGAGCACTACTACGCGAGCAAGAAGCAGTACAGCACGGCAACTCTGAGTAGTCATCATCACGTTATGCGGGCCTCATTCAGAGATGGGGTCAAGCGAGAGGTATTCGCCTTCAATCCGCTCGATAAGGTAACTGCACCGAAGTATCAACCGTTCGATATGGCGGTTATTGGCCGCGATGACATTCAGAGTCTCATTGATGGTAGCGAGGGTGCTCTTCAGAGGGCTATCGTCCTTGCAGCCACATGTGGTCTCAGACGCGGGGAGGTTTGCGGGCTGCGGTGGCGTGATGTAGGCCCAAGCGTCATAACGGTTTCTGGGTCCCTTTGGCGGGGAATATGGAAGCCCCCCAAGACCGGCAGGCCACGTCGCGTACCCTTCCCTCTCATCACCCTCCGCTATCTCGGTGATCGGGGGGTGCCAGACGAGCCTGTGGTTCCCATGGCTCCTGAAACCGTCACGCACCAGTTCACTATACTTGCAAGAAACCTTGGCATCCCAATCACTTTTCATGGACTGCGGCACAGTCACGCCACAATGCTCATGGCCGCAGGCGTCAACCCTCGCGTCATACAGGAACGCCTCGGGCACGCCCACATCGGCACCACACTCGCGATCTATTGCCATGTAATCCCCTCCATGCAGGATGACGCTGTTAACCGACTGAACACTTTGTGGACACAATAGCAGCCACCCCGGCGCGCTTGGCGTTGTCGAGGTTCAGTAGCTACCGAGTGGTCGTGCCCCCGTCTGAGATTGACGACGTGCCTGAACACGTACTTTTTTGCGTGCTCTGAACACCGACTGAACACGGGTTTCGGTGGAGTCGCATGTGGCACGAGTAACAGAGGACCTTGCATTTAGCAACCTCGTCGAGAAAGACTTCAACCGAGTAACCATACATCGACGACACGTCATATCTCTTGGTAGTCGGGTCAGTGTGGTGGTGGTTGAGCCGTCTGACATGAGTGCCGCAGTCGTCGCAACCCTGCGCGGCCTTCAGGATGTTCAGGTTGGCCTTGTACCACTTGTATCGCCGGGCACATCTGTCCCATCGAATAATCCCGTGCAGCTCGTGGTAGGCACGCTGCTGTGCCCGTACGCTCTCGCGATTCAGCGCGTAGTACAGCCTGTTGGCAACCTGTCGTGTTTTGGTCTGCTCCGTGACGGTCATTCGGAATGCTCGAAGTAGGAGTTCTGAATTCGCGTTTCGATCTGCTCAATCGACACTGGGTAATACCTGCGTCCGTCCCAAACCGTGTCCACGCCCACGTCGAACCTGTTCAACTGTCTTGAATCCCTTGACGGTTCAACCGGGCCGTTGTGTGTGTGGCCGTGCAGCATGACTGTATTCGGCCTGAATGACTGCCACGGATAGTGGCAGACGTAGTAGTGGCGTCTGTTGTGCCGGAAATCATCAGCCAGCGGGTCGTGCCGCCGCTTGGGGTCGTGATTCCCGTGAATCCACTTGACCGTGCAGGCGCTCTCAAGTGCAGATGCGTAGGCGTCGAATGTATTGGGGTTGAACGCGAAATCACCGAGGACATACAGTTCGTCGGTCGGCTTGACCGTCTCCAAGATGTTCCCGATCAGGACGCCATTCATCTCGCCGGCGGTGCAGAACTCATACCGCTGTTCTTGCAACCATTCGGCCCAATGGTCCAAATGGAGGTCTGAGGTTAGGAAGATGGTCAAAAGTCGTATTCGTACAGGTCGCCGTCGTTGAAGGCTAAGATTGCGGCTTCGGCAGCAGTGCGGAACTCCTCAACCACAACGTCGTGCTTCTCCTTGGAATAGAGTTTCCAGGGCGGGCCGTACCCGGTGGAGAATGCGTCGTGACCGTGAAACTCGTCGTATATGACTTGTGCCAGATTGTCGAGGTCGGTCTTGCCAAACTTTATGCGAACGCGGTCTTTGTGTTTCATGTCGTCTCCCTAAGATATTTTGAGTGTTCCTGTACGAAGTCGTGCAAAGAGCCGGGATGCTTGCTGTACTGGTGCATGTAGAGCCAACCACCATCGACGTGGTGGGCCGTCTCGATGACGTGACAGTGCCAACATTCCGCTGTCCACAGTGGTGGACGGTCGCGCTTTGACTTCCGGTATGGACGATGGACCCACCAGTCGTCGTAACCACAACGCGGACAGGGGAAGGCGGGGTACCCAGTCTGCGACTCGGCTTCACAGCGGTCCCGATAACTAGTCAATGTTCACAACCCCCAAGATGAAAATAGTCACGAGTAGGGCGAGGATGACGTAGAGGACGGTCATGTGAACCACATGGCCCAGGTGGCTGGTTTTTTGGCGCACATGTCGTATCCCGCATCCCAGAGCACCTCCGACAGGGGGTGTGTTCTGTCTTCCTTCCCGGTAAGCGCCGCCACCGTCCTGAAGGCTGAACTGTCGAGCCTCACCTTTTCCATGGCCCGTCTGGCGCGCTGCAACTTCAGATCGTCCTTCAGATCGTCCAGGGTCTCCCAGTCCTTCGTTGACGCTGCCGCCGGAACGCGCGCGCGTGCAAAACCCTCCATTAAGTACTTAAGCAAGAGCAAGAGCAGCGGTAAGGAGAGTAAGAAGAAGACTGCATAGCGTAACCGGGAAATAGAAAGGGGTGAAAAGAACTTCATACATACCTCCTGTAATGCTTAAGCTCTTAAGGGGCTCTTACCTAAGAGCAGTATAGCAAACTCTTGGAAAAGCGCAACCATCCGTGTTCTGGCTGAAGGATGGTAGACTAAACAAATATTCGTGGTATAATGCTTACAGATGCCTAGAGAACTCACCAATACCTCTGACGATTACCCGACCCCAGCAAAGCGGCCTATTGGGAAGCCGACTGCACTGAAACGGGAAAAGAAGAAGGTTTCTACCGAAATGGCTGCTGCGGCCTACGTCTGCATGGAAGCAGATGAGTGGGTCTACGGTCCTGGGACGCGGAAACAGCACGACTCAGATGGCAATATCGTGCCGAACAAGACGGAAGTCATGCGCCGCGCTGGTTATCGCGGTCAAAGTTGCGAAATGTTCAACAAATACCTCGATAACGACGACTATTTCTGGGAACAGGTCGAACTTTATCGGATTCGTCGCACCGATCCCCTCTTTCGCCGTGACTACGAGCACCATTTGTGGCGAGAAGTGGGCGGAGAGGCACTCCGCAGCCTATATGAGCGGGTCAAGTACTATCCTCACTCACTGAGTACCGAACAACTCCTGAAAATGGTCAAAGTGGTGCTCGACGCTGGGATCACCCTGTCGAAAATGGGGGAGGAGCCCGACATCAAGTCCGACAAGCTGCTCGAATCCGTACAGGACCCCATTGCTCGTCAGAAGCTAATGGACGACTACAGGGCCTCTCTTGAACGTGAACGCGACCGTATCGACGCCTTAGACCTTGCTCACAAGGGGGCCGACCATCTGGAGTAACGACACTCAAGAGATCGTCTGGGCACTGAACAGGATTCTGGACGATCCGACACTGGACATCGGGGCAGAGGATAGTTCTCAGATTGAGCGTGCTCTTTGGCTAGTGGCTATAGTCCACAATCACCTCCTAGAACGTGAGCAGAAGTGAGGGAATTGAAGGGATTATGTAGGGACTGCAAATTCCAAGACCGAGAGATGGTCCGTATCGAGGACTTCGAGGGGCAACTCGTGAGTATTGAGGACACGATTTGCTCAATATTCGATGTATTCGTGTCCGATGATGACTACTGTTCGTTCTGGGAGTCGAAATAGCGACCAAGTTGCCCACGAGCAAGGACCCCGACGTTGCCCTGAGAAATATTGACGACGAGAAGCTCTACAAGTACATGCTTCTCGACTCGGACAACGCAGAGGAGCTGTTCGCCCGCCAATACCTCGATCTGGAGCTAGACCCCTACCAAGTGTTTTCTATGAAGGTGTTGCGAGGGCGCTTCCGTACCGAGGAAGAGGCATATCGGTTCATCCATGAGGCAAAGATGGAGTGGCTCTTCGAGAACGGATGGATACAGCACGCCGGTAAACCCGGCTTCTCACCCTACTACTTCGACAAACCCGGAGAGATGGGGAAACCTAATGCGCTTATACTCTGGCCAGCGGGGTTTGGGAAGACGACCGTGGTATCCACGCGAGCCATCCCCGTCATGTCAATCTGTGATAACCCGAACGCTCGCCTACAGTTTATCGGAAAGAACGAAACTGAGGCTTTCAGCTTCTCAACCAGCATCCGCAGGGAACTCACCAATCCACGTCTAGTCAAGGATTTTGGGGAGTTCATGCCAGTGGATAAGGCGGTTCCGTGGAGTAACAACGCATTCTCCGTCCAGCAGCGCCAGTGGCGCGATGTTCGGGAGAACTTCGAGTTTTACGGTACCAACTCCCACGCTGAACTTGGCAAGCGATCCGATCAGGTCTACATCGACGACGTTGAGACCCCCGATACCGCCCGGACCCCAGATATGCGGGGCAAGTTCCTGGAGTGGGTGCGCATCGGTCCACTCACCTCTGCCCGGCCACTTTGGGAGCGCGATAAGAACGATCAGGTTAAGGTGCCCCAGAGACTCACTTGGTCAAATACGGCTCGGTACTGGGGCACGGGAATCGTTGGGACGATCTTTCACCCCGAAGCCTTCTACGCGATGGTTATGCGCGACCCCACGTTCACCTGTATCAAGTTCGACTGCTGGAAAGACAAGAAGTGCTCTATCTCGCTATCCGACAAGATGCTGAAACCGGCGGCTCTGGACTCGCTGCGCCTATCTCTTGGGACCATCGCGTACAATAAACGCCTTCGGAACATTTCGTTCAATGAGGAAGAGATGGCTTTCCGTGAGGCTTGGATTCGCGGGCACGACGAAGAGGTCAACGGGCAGACCATCAGTCATCCCGGCTGTCTCGATACAGACCGCTCTTTTGGAGAAACCGACTCAAGATGGGAGATACTCCTTGGATTCGACCCTGCAAGCGGTTCTAAGTCTAGATGGAGTGCCTATGCGGCATATGTGGTGCTGGGACATGACAAGACCGACCCAGAACGTAGAATCTACCTCATTGACTACCTCAAGTTGCAGGATAACTTTGACAGAATGCTGGACCATCTCCTTGAAGGTAATCCCATGTACGGCATCCCCGGATTCTATGCGAAATACCACTACGCAACGGCTACCGTAGAGAAGAATGCTTTCGGAAAGTGGATTATCGACAACGATAGGATGAAGCCATATGTAGACAAGAACCTTATACGGCCATCATATACGGGAAACAACAAGACAGACCCGGAGTCTGGGGTATTCGCCATGGGAGAGATGCTACAGAACGGACGCTTTAGAATCCCCTACGCTACACCGGCAGACGAGGCAAAAGCAGAGACTTTCATCGGTGAGATGCTCATGTATCCAAAGGGTACCTGCGACCTTGTGATGAGCCTATGGTTGGCGCAGGTTCCCATCCGCGACGCTAGCAAGGACTTCAAGTCATGGTTTACCAAGGGGGGTAGTGGGACAATGATCCACAACCCTGCGTTCGACTAACCTACGTTATTCAGACCTGTGGTATAATAGATGAGAAAGTAAACATTCTTGGAGGTTCTTATTGAAGCAGGGGGTCCCGCATGGCGACTAGTGGCATTAAGATGGTTACAGACTTGTATGGGCAGCTCAAGGAGCGCGATGCAGCTCGTAACTCATCTTACGACGAGGTGCTCAAGTTCTATGCCGGTTCCACCCTCAATGAGACGAAGAAGCAGGGTTTCATGAGCGGTATCCAGAAGGCTCTCTCTTCGGTCTTCACTCCCAAAGAGGGGGAAGAGGATACTCAGCTCACCACTCCGATCAACCTCATTAAGCCTGCTATCGAGAATAAGGTGGCGTTCCTCGCACTGCCTCCCACGGTACGAGTTATCGAGCCGCCGCCGCAACTGGCTCCGGGTGCTTCCCCCAGCGCCATTGGAGCAACGTCAGGTCCTCCGAGCCTGACAGCACTTCCGGGGGGCCTGGGTGCGAGCCCACCGGCTCCAGGTCCAGAGGCTATGCCTGCTGGCCCAATCGGCCCAGCGCCCCCCGGACCACTTCCTCCCGGCATTGCTGCCTCCACGGGTGACACCGGGCAGGACTGGGGTATCGACTTTGCCGACCGGCTGGAACAGGCCATTTCCTCACTCCTCGCCTTCAGCAACATGCCCAAGCGTTGCCGTGACATCGCGTGGTCCATGTGCGCTATGGACGGAGCTGTTATCGGTGTGTGGCCCGACTTCCGGCACGAGTGCCCGCGCATCTTCACGAGGACTCCTCAAGACTTCTATCCAGTGTCCTACGACGTGGACGGACTGGAACTGACCAAAGCCCTGTGGATGGAGGTTATGAACGGCAACGACATCGAGGCACGTTGGGGCAACAAGAAGTACATTGGCAGGAACGACGTAGAGGTAATCCAGATGATCGACGAGGAGAACTTCTACACCGTCCTTGACGGTAAGGAGTGGGCGCATAACCCGGTCAAGAATCTCATGGGAATCGTGCCCATCGTCTGCGTCGGTGCTCTCGGCCTCCCCGGCATGATCTTTGGCGGTAATGAGATGAAGGACGCCATTCCCGTCGCCAAGCAAATCAACTACCATATGAGTCTGACTGACGAGATGGCCTCCGCGATGGTCAAGCCGACCATCGTTATCAAGGACCCGCTCAACGTGCCCCCGGACCTTGCTATCGGAAAGGGCGGCGTGGCCACGATGGGACCCAACGGCGCTGCTGAGGTGCTCGGCCCCATAGCACTGCCCAACGCCTTCTGGCAGCTCGGTAGCACTCTCCAGTCGTGGTTCGACCTGATTGCCGACAACCCCGCAGTCCTGCGCTCTGAGGGTGGCGGCTCCATCATCACGGGCAAGGGTTTCAACGCCCAGCTCGGTCCCATCGCCGCACGGATGCAGACTCGCCTCGACATTGTGATGAGTGCGTGGAAGCAGGTTATCAAGTACATGCTGATGATGTGGAAGGACTTCCCCGGTGCCAGCGGCACGCTGAAGCTCTCGGGCTCAAAGAACAAGGTCACATACTACATCGAGGCCACTCCCGCCGACTTCGTTGTCAACGGCCAGATGTGGACTGAGATTGAAGTTTACCTTGCTGCTCAGAGCTACATGGACCGGCAGGGCAACGCCGTGGAACTGATGCAGCTCTACCAGAACGAACTCATCGACTGGGACTCCGTTGCCGACGATCTCCCACAGATCACCAACAAGAAGCGCACCCGTGCCGCTATCGACCGTGACCGCAAGTGGAAGGCTGAGGGTCTCGCCATGAGTCAACAGGTCGCTAATAGTGGGATGACTGCCAACAGTCCGCTGGCCGACCAGCAACAGACCAACTACGGTCTGGAGCGCGGCTTCATGGGCGAGACCGGAGCGCCCCCAAGCCCCGAGGGCGCAGCTCCTCCGGCCACGGCGGGCGCGAACGGTAGCACCGACCCGACCAATCAACTCATCAGCATCCTCGAAGAGTTCTTCCGGGGCATCCCCAAGCTGAAGGGTAGCGTCTGGTTCGGCGGCGATCCGTTCATAGCTCCCGAGAAGTTCGCATCCGACAACTGGACCGTAACGGTCTGGATAACAGACCCGCAGGACCAGGGCACCATCACGCGGGCTGCCGAGAAGGTACCCGAGGTCTATGGGCACCTCCAATTCAAGCAGGGCGCTCCTAGTCCTGACGAACAGACGACGCAGGTGGCGGGCGGAGAACAAACAGGCTCCACTGCTAACGGACCCCCACAAACGCCCCCCGAAGGAGGGGCACCACCTGCTGGTCCATCTCCCGGCGGACTTCCGCCTGAACTCGCTGCACTGGTAGGAGGTGGTCAGTGATGGCCAAAATAAAAGGTAGCAAACTTCACTACACGCCGCCGGGTATGCCCGGCCCCAACAAGCCACCGGCTAAACCCAAATTGAGGGATTACGATACGGTCCCAAAGACCTACAAGCAGTCCAAGGAAGACCCACCCCCCCCTCAGAGGGGGATTCCTAATGCGGGTAGGAAGCGTAGAACCGTCAGGATGCCGTGGTATAGCGATCCTCACGGGACAAAGCAGGCATAATGGCTGGAGTAGGTTCCTCGCCAATTAGCGTGAATCAAACGAAACAATACGGCGACGTATCGACTATCGACCGCCTAAAGAAGGCCACCACTACAACTCCGATGACGGGGAATCCGAAGCCCCTTGAGGGGCAGCGAGGGGGTGGGACGGCCCCGTCCGGATCACCCGTCCCCACCCCCGGCGTCCCACTGGAACACCAGAACATTATGAGCGAGATGGCACGGGCCATGAAGACGGCTCAAGTTCTCTCCCAGAAGGCTGCTGCTCCCGACGCAGGGCCGTGGCTCAAATACTACGCCAGCGTTGCCGCACAAAGGTATCAGGCTATTGCCGTCAAGGTAAAGGCGGACACACCGTTCTTCAAGATGCAGGGCTGACATGGCGATTATTGGTCCGCATGGTCCACAGGCGTACCGACCCCCAAAGAAAAAGAAGAAGCCTGCGGTTCCTCTGGACGGCTGGGCGAGAATACCTCCAAAGAAGCAGCCCGCAGCACGACCCGCCGCTCCGCACGCGGCTCCGCGCGTATCTGGTCATGTCAATAGCATCGCCCCCTTCAAGGCTATCGCGAAAAAGTCACAAGCGGGCAAGTCGCTCACTATCAAAGACGTTCAGTACATGCAACGCCTGTCGTGGACGACTAAGAAGCCGGAAGCCAAAGAGATGTCGAAGGCTATCGACACCGCCCGAACTTGGATTGACGGACTGAAGAAGCATGGTGGCATGACAGTCCCGAATGCCAGCGGCGCGAAGGTCAACATCGGTGCCGGTGGACTCGACTACCACGCTTTTCACGAGCAGAACGTGGCCGAGCCGACCAAGAAGTATCAGGGCGTACTCGACTCCTACGCTCAGAACGGTGGCAGCGACATCCTCTCCGCCCCTCCGTTGCCCACAGCCTTGGACCAGGCCACCCCCGCCACCGCTCCGCCTACCCCGCGGACTTCCGACCTACCCGTGCCCCCCGCAGACACTCCAGTCAGAGACATAGCACTCGGCCAGTGGCAGGCTACCGGCACGATCCCCGGCCCGCAGAAGATGGTAGACCTACTGTCTGCCGGACTCTCCATGACCGACCTTGATCCCTCAGTCACATCCCCCTATGTACTACAGGCAGGAGTTGGTACCCCCGGTGCAGATGCGTGGATGAAGTTTATGCAGGAGACGCATAAGTATCCGTCGAAAGTTCCGCCCCCCACAGACCAGCCAATCGCACTCACGGGCGAACAGGCTGACCTCATGTTCAAGAAGGCTGACCTCTCCAAGGCTCCACCCCCGGATACGGGCAACCATCCCGGCTTCTGGAGTTTCGGTACGGGTGGAGTTTGGAACCAAATAAAGCATCTCCCCGAGAAATTTGCTGGGGCCATGGAAAGATCGAGGGACGTGGCGTGGAACCCGGACGAGTACCTCGGCAAGAAGCCAGAGGCTGTCTATCAGGGCGCTCGTGATCTTGATTGGTTCATGAGCCGTGACGAAGCGCAGAAGAAGGAAGTAGAGAAGGCGCTTGCCGAGAGGGGGTACGCCCCGATCAAGAGCGGAGTGATTCCCACCATCGGCTCCGCCCTACCCTACGTCTCCGTGGTCAACCAGTTCGTCTACGGCTCCAACCTTGCGGCAGCAATGTTCTCTAAAGACCCCCATGAGAAGGGTGAGGCCAGCGCGATATTGGAGCGCACCAACGTACAGGGTGGTGGGACTGAACCCGGGAAGCTCGCGCAGGACATGGGGGGCATAGGCGACGACCAGTTCCTCACCTTCGTCTATAAGTCTTCCATGATGGCCCGTCCGGTTGGCGTGAGCGAATCGGGGTTTGCGCTCTGGTATGCGAAGAAGTGGGGCACGGTCAACCTCCCGCAGGCCGAACAGGCGGGGGCTCAGGGCCTTAGCAAGAGTACCGCCATCTCACGTTTCTTTGCCCCACTGAAGGCCCCTCCCGAGGTCGTGTGGCACCTTATCGCCACCTCGGGCAAGCTGGGCGACTTCGTTACCAAGGGGATGTCCTACGACGCCAAGGGCGTCGGCAAGGCTGCGGATTGGATGTGGAACGCCCCCGAGACAGCTCCCGTAGTCGGTCCCATAATCAAGGGCACCAAGGGTGGCGTGAGTGAGCAGTTCGCGAAGTTGAATGCGGGGGTTTCTTGGACCATCGCCGAAGCAAATCGTGCTGCGGCTGCATATCGAATCGATAGTCTCCTGAAGATTGACCCTAATTATAAGCCGGGCAAACCTGGGGTGCCCATGGTCACGAAGGACCCGTCTACTGGGGAGTTAGTGGGAACTCTCGACCCGACAGGCAAGACCTTTCCCAACCAGGACGCTGTGGACCACATCAACGGCTATGCTAGTATGTTGGAGACTGCCGCGAAGGCATGGAAGATGAGTGAGGGTCGCGGTCTCTGGTACCAATATCTCTCCGACATAGGGGTGGACCCGGCCAAACACGAGTACGTCGCCGCTTGGGGTCAGTTCGGGATTGACACGGGACTCACCTTCCCCCTTCAGGCGGGTTCGGCTGCGATAGTCGGTGGGGTACTAAAAAGCACACCGGCACTCGCCGCACTCAAGGCGTTCGGTGTGAATAGTCACGCTGAGATTCTAACGGCGGCGACAAGTCCATCCCGAATCATGGAACTCTACAACGTCACTCCCGGAGCGGCTAAAGAACTCGCTGGGATTAACAACGTTGACGAGATGCTGCTAAAACTGAATGGTCCCGATAAGTTCGGGGCCAAGTATTTCGACCCCGATACGCACTTCACCGCACGCTCTGTCGCGCAGAACCTGCGCGTCAAGATGACCGGCGACACAAAGTTAGCTCCGTGGTACAGGGCGTTCATGGCACCGCTGCCGGAGGGCGTGTTCGACACCGTTGTGGACACCGAGCATCAGGTCCTTGGTACCCTGCGCTATGCGGGCCTCGACTCCAAGGTTGCCCACGACTTTGTGGACGGCATGATAAAGGCCCGCCTCGACGCTGCTGACTTCCCTGAGATGGCTGTGCGCAGCTATCTGACGCACAAGAAGACCGGCTTCAACGCTCTCATTGAGAAGCACTTCAGGAGTCAGCCTGTGTCAGCGGAGTTCTTCAAGGGAGCTTCAGTTACCGCTCCGGGCGTGATGCTGAAGGGACCTGGCCTTATGAGCGATGTGGGGACCGCCTTGAGGGGTGCCCGAGCATCACTCAAGAACGCCCATGTCCCCAAGGAAGGGGCGGCTACGAAGCTCGATGAACTGAACTCCTTCCTGCGCCGATTCCGTGGAAAGGGAGTGGGGGTAGAGAATCGTGACACGCGAGTCGGCTACCTTCTCCACCCCTCTGATACTATAGCTGGCCGTCTTGAGGAAGGCTCGCTTGGTCTTCCGGTGGAACTCACCGAACCAGTGTTGGTTAAGGTGCGAGCCGCCACCAAGGTCATGGAGGACATTGATAAGCGGCTCGTAGGGGCCGACGCCAAGACTGCCGCTTCTCTTGGTGCGAAGCGGGTGAGTGCCCAGACCTCCATAGACGCCGCCATCCACGAACTCAACATCATGGACCCGCAGGTTGTCGGTATGCCGACAGCCGCCACGGAGGCACAGTTCGGCAAGACCTTCTCACCCGACTACACTCCCACCGAACTGGCCATCTTCTCCGGTGGGAAGGGTATGCAAGATTGGGCCATCCTCCAGAAACGGCTCCACCTCACCGACATCAACTCTGCCTTCAAGCGTATGTGGCTCTCGCGAATGGGCACCATGTTCACCATCATCGGCTCCGATGAGATGCTCAGAGGAATGTTGAACGGCGTCAACCCCGTCGGTGGTATCAAGGGCCTGAAGAAGCTACCCGGCTTTGAGAGCACGATGTCTACCGACGCTGCCGAGGCAGTTCTGCGTAGCCCCCAAACCAGTGCAAACATCCTTGACATCACTGACTTTGGGAGGGCGACCGACTGGGGCGAGATCGGCCCCGATGCTGCTGATGTAACGACGCGGAACCTGGGCGTACATCAGTCACTGAAGACCTTCAATGCCGAAACGTCCATGCCGGTCAAAGACTGGCTTGAAGTGCGAGACGCAGCATACGCCGATCTTGTGGCGGATGCCGAGCGGACGAAGATTCCCGTCACGGTGAAGCCGCCGAAGGTCGATAGTTCTGGAGGCAAACTCTACCATGGAACGACTTCGGCTGAGGCCCCCGGGGGGGCCGTATCCGCTGGGAAAAACTGGACCAACGATTATAAAGAGGCCATGGAGTATGCTCGTCGGAAGGCGGTTAAAGACGGGTCCAGCCCGGTGGTCTACGAGTCAACGTTTGGTGAGGTAACGGGAAGGAAGGCGGCAGGAGATATTGGTCCCGAGTCCGGGCGAGTGGTGGCGCTCAACAAGTCGGACCTTACTCCTCCGAAGGCGGGCGATGTAGCACCGGGCGTCGGTGTGGACCAGCAAATAGCTGACCTTCAGCAGGAATATCTTTCCCGCTACGACACTCTTTCCAGAGACGCATCGGCACACCAGGATTGGAAGGATTACAGAACCCCTGCCGACCTGACCAAAGGCCAGTCGCGCAAGGACCTGATCGCGCGGATAAACGAAATGGGCGGCATAGACATCAAGTCCGTAGCGGGGCACGTCGAAGAGGACATGCCGCTGGCAGGGAAGCAGGGAATCTTCGGGGGGACGCTCAAGAGCAGGAGAACGAAGAACGTCTCGGTCAGAGAATTGCAGGAGAGGCCGCAGCCGGTGGACATCGACGTTATGGCCGAGCTGTTGAACGATGAGTTTTTCGGACTTGAGCTATCCCCCGACGATCTTGTGGCGATTCTTGGGAAGAGGTCCACTCGACCGGCGGTCACCCTTCCCGCCGCCGAAGTCAAGGCGTCGATGGATAGAATGTCGGAGATAGAGGCCGAAATCGCTCGGCTCAAAGCCGGATCACCAAAAGAGTCCGTCCCGCTCAGCAGTCTTGACAAAACCAAGCCAGCACCATCCCCAATCCTCAGCGAGCGCGACCAGATTGCTCTGCACAAAGCCAAGGCGTCAGCTATGGCCGACGCAGAACTTGGGCGCATGATGCACAACGATCCGCGTTACATCGGCGGCATTGGTGCGGACGGGCGCAAGCTGACCGGCCTGCTCCCCACCCGCAACCCCGACGCTTTCGACCCGCTACTCCTTTCCCAGGGATTGGACAACAAGCCGTGGATAAAGAGTATTCAGGATGAGTACAACCGTAAAATCCACGCCATGATGAGCCACAACGTAACGGAGCGCCACCTGCGCACCGGCAAGATCGACCCCAAGGACCTCAAGAGCGCCACCGTGCAGAACATCTACGGCCCCGTGCAGTACTCTATCGAGCGCAACCCCGCCATGAACGCCCTCACCTACCTGCCGAAAAAGTTCTCCGACACAGTTCTGGGGACGCTTGGGCATATGGCCACGCACCTGAAGAAGCAGGAGTTCGGGATGTTTTTCGATGAGCGCATGAGGACTCTTGACGGTATCGAAATGCCGCGCCTAGAGAAGCTG
>Ga0209429_10000130_pt1 | contig 51621 bp, 36 predicted proteins | sample BarGraNGADG00212_3_FD_184493 | JGI IMG/M metagenome (GOLD analysis project Ga0209429, IMG submission 184493) | Arctic peat soil microbial communities from Barrow, Alaska - Barrow Graham LP Ref core NGADG0004-212 (SPAdes) (version 2) | ecosystem: Environmental > Terrestrial > Soil > Wetlands >... | reverse complement strand
AGGACAGAGAGCGGGGGCTCGGCAACGAAGTTGTCGGGGCGGCGCGAACGGCTGTGAAATTTAGCCGAGCGGCCGCCCTTTTAGCTTTTTGAGTTGCGAGCGGGGTGAATGCCTGTAAGGGACGGAGTGCTCCCAGGTATTGCAATACCTAATACTCATACAATCGATATGCTACCCAATGCAAAGATGTTAACACAAAAGCAAATGTATTTTGCTTAATATTATATTAATTATAAAACAATATACTATTTTTGTAGAACGAAAGACAGAGCTTTGTGAAAAAAAGAAACGCTCCTTTCAGAGCGTCGGACCGGAGATGCTATCTCTGGTGTTGTTATATTAATCCATTCAATATTTAACAATCTACAGAATGGTATTCAAATTCAATTTCAGAATATTTTTTGGAGGCTTCCAATGGAGTTGTTATGATGTCACTTCCCAACTGCACTTCGAGTTTGACTATACTTTTCAATGTCAAATTATGAAGACCAGACAGTAATTTGCTCACCTCGCTTTCCGATTTACCCAATCGAAGTGCTAAGTCTTTTTGTGACCAACCTTTGGATCTCAGCAAAGTCGTTATCTGCTCTGAAATTTCAAGGTTCTTTTGAATAAATATTCTGTTTTCGGGTTGAATTTTTGCTCTCAACCTTTCTACCACTGACGTTTTATCTTTGCTCATAATTCAATTTCTAAGTTTTTGAGGTATATGATATCAGTTTGGTCATAATTCCACGTGATGTTTCCTAATCTGAAATGCTCATCAATTTTACGAACTATTGCATTTGCTTGTTTGATGTATGGACCGACATTTGGACAATCTTTTGCTTTAAAAGTTGTTTTCACTCCTCCATTAAATAAGAAAACAACGTGTTCGTTCAAAACTAGACAATATAATCGAAGATGCTCAACCGGCAACTCCAGTGCCACCATTTGCTTTCTTCCAGGTGGCAATGCTTGTACATCGGCAGTAATTGATTCGTTTCGAAAAAATCTGTTTTTTATCGCACCATACTTTTCTCCAATCTCTTCAATCCAAACCAGAAGATTTGACAAATCATCTGTAATCTCGTCTATTTCTTCCATTCTGTTTAAAAAATCGAAAAACTCATTCACTTCGTTTTCCTCAAAACGGATGGAATAATACCTGACCTTTACAAACTGAAAATCAGATAATCGTTCTATGGTTGCAAATATATTCACTTATAAGTTAATTATCAAGTTATTTTTAATAAATTTAAATTTATAAGCAAAATCGCTTATAAATGACTTTTATAAGAGTTTAAACTTATTAGATCTATAATTGACAAATATACTAAGATTAACGTTATATTAATACATAATACACATTTAAAAGAAAAAAAAACGCCCCCAAACCGAAGGCGCTTTCAAACGTTGTTAGGTTCGTTTTAGAACATATTCGGCACAAAAACCGAGAGCACCAAAATGGCGAGTCCCAATACCAGCACGGCGATGGTCTTGCCGCTCACGCCTTTCCATTCCTTCAACACAATTCCCCAGACATTGCTGAACAATACATTCAGGGCCATCAGGATGGACCAGCTGAAAGCCAGCATGACGGTATTGTTGGCAAGGAAGCTCTTCCCTACTCCGAGTCCGAAGAACTGGGAGTACCAGAGGATACCGGCCAAGGCACAGAACAGCAGGTTGTTCACCCAAACAGAACCTTTGGTCTTGGTGTAGTCCTTGAAGGTTTTGTTCTTGCCATTCTGAAACAGGCAATAGACAGCGTTGGTGAGGAAACCGCCGGCGGTGACCATCAAGGTGGCGGGCAGCGTGGCGAACAGATCGCCTGCACCAAGAACTCTGACGGCTTCAGCAATAGGCGCACCTGCACTGAGGCCCAAAGCGAAGCAAGCGCTCATCACACCGGCCAGAAGGGCTACCAAAAGGCCTTTCGTCAAAGCGAAATCCTTGACGGCGGCTTTCTTTTCTTCTTCGGTCATGTTTTGCGAGCGGAGTCCGCCAGCGTAACCGATGACGGCGATACCGGCAATGGCGATGGAAACACCGATCAAGATGATGAGGCCTTCACCGTGCAACAGGTCCTTCTTATCGAAGAAGATGGCAGGAATCAGGGTTCCGAAAGCAGAGCAGGTTCCCAAGGCGATGGATTGACCCAGGGCCACACCTAGATAACGCATCGAAAGACCGAAAGTCAAACCGCCGACGCCCCAAAGGACGCCAAAGCCCATGGCTTTCAGAGCGGCAGTGCCGTTGTCGGCCAGTATGGCGCCGAGGGTGGAACCTTCAGGAACGGCCAGCAATGCACCCAAAAATGGGAAAACCAGCCAAGCAAAGACGCCTTGCATGAGCCAGAAGGTTTCCCAGCTCCAGCCCTTCACTTTCTTGATGGGCACGTAGGAACTGGACTGACCCATGCTACCGATGGCAATGATCAACAAACCAAGTATGGTGTTCATGGTACTTCTTGGTTCTTAGCGTTTGGACGTTACGTCCACTTCGTATTTTTGAATGTCGGCGATGAAATCTTCACCGACGGGAACTTCGTTCTTCAAGCAGAACATGTCCCAAACAGCGTTCCAGGGTAAGCCTTTGGCTTCTTCAAGCATGGCCAGACGTTCGAAATACTGACCGTTGCCTTCCCACTTACGGAGCATGTCGATGGGTTCCAGCATGGCTTGCAGGAAGCATTTCTGGGTGGCGCGGCTACCGATCACATAAGCACCGATGCGGTTGATGGAAGCATCGAAATAGTCAAGACCGATGTTGACACGATCCAAAGCATTGGAACGTACAATTTCCTTGGCCAAATCGAGGGTGTCGTCGTTCATGATAGTGACGTGGTCGGAGTCCCAACGAATGGGGCGGCTCACGTGCAGCATGATTTCGGGCGTGAAGAGCAGCAAGGAGGAAATCTTGTCGGCGACGCTTTCGGTCAGGTGGAAGTGACCGGTATCCAAAGTCACGATCTTATTGTTCTTGGCACCATAACCTAGGTAGAAGTCGTAGGAACCGACCGTGTAGCTTTCGGCACCGATACCGAAGAGTTTGGCTTCGATGCAGTCCTTCATGTTTTCGTACTTGATTTCGAAGATTTCATCCAAGGAATTTTTCAGCAATTCGCGGTATTTCAGGCGGTTGACGGTTTGGTCTTTGCTACCGTCGTGGATCCAAAGGTTCATTACGCAAGGGGAGCCCTGGAATTTGCCCATGGCTTCAGCAATGGCGCGGCAACGCTTGGTGTGCTCAATCCAGAAATCACGGATTTCCTTGTTTGGGTTGGACAGGGTCAGTTCACCGGATTTGGGATGGGAAAAAGAAGTGGAATTGAAATCCAATTTGAAGCCGTTTTCCTTAGCCCATACCATCCAGCTTTGGAAATGTTTGGGTTCAAGTTGGTCGCGGTCAACGAATACACCTCCAAAGTCGCCGTAAATGGCGTGAAGGTTTAGACGGTGCTGACCCGGGATGAGGGAAGCTGCCTTGATGATATCGGCACGAAGTTCTTCGATATTGCGGGATTTGCCGGGATAGTTACCGGTGGCCTGGATACCGCCGCTCAGCACGCCGTCCGGGTTTTCGAAACCGGTTACGTCGTCAGCCTGCCAGCAATGGAGGGATAGCGAGATTTTCTGGATTTTTTCCAAGGCGGAATCGGTGTTAATACCGACCGCAGCGTAACGTTCTTTGGCCAATTCGTAGGCGCTCTGAACAGTTTTTTTGTTTACCATGATAGTATAGAATTTTGATTAATGATTTATTTTTCGATAATGGATAAGAACCTCTGGTAGGCGACTTCCCAAGCTGCAGCGTCTTCGGGCTGGAACAAATCGGGCGTCACGGATTTGCGGATGACGGCACGCATGTCGGCCAAATCGGCTACGATGCCCAGGGCTTTGGCCTGCATCATCACGTTGCCGATGGCGGTAGCTTCGGAAGGGCCTGCGACTACGGGCATGCCGATGGCATTGGCGGTGAACTGGTTGAGAAGCTTGTTTTGAGCACCGCCGCCGATGATGTGCAGCTTTTCGATGTTGAACGGAGCAACCGACTGCAGTTTGCCGAGGACTTCTTTGTATTTCAGGGCAAGGCTGTCAAAGATGCAGCGAATGAATTCGGAATGCGTGGTGGGTACGTGTTGACTAGTGCGTGCACAGTATTCCTGGATGGCACTGCACATGCTGTGCGGATTGGCAAAAGAAGCGTGTTCGGGATCGACCAGACTCTTGAAACCCTCAGCGTTGGAAGCCAGGCCGACGATGGTCGGGTAGCTGTAGGAGGCACCTTCTTTTTCCCATTCCTTGCGGCATTGTTCGAGCAGCCACATGCCGGTGATATTTTTGAGGAAACGGGTGGTACCGTCAACGCCGCCTTCGTTTGTGAAATTCATTTCGAACGAGGCCTCGGAAATAATGGGGTCGATTACTTCGATGCCCATGAGCGACCAGGTTCCTGAACTGAGGTAAGCGAAGCGTTCGTTTTCTGCCGGAATGGCAGCAATGGCTGAACCGGTGTCGTGACCGGCTACGGCGCAAACGGGCACGTTGCCCAGTCCGGAGAATTCAGCCAGTTCGTCGGTGAGGCTACCGATGACAACGCCCGGATAAATAATTTCAGGCAGGATGCTTGGTTTCACACCAGCGGTTTTCAAAAGCATTTCGTCGAATTTCTTGGTGCGCGGGTTCAGTATCTGGGAAGTGGATGCGATGGTGTATTCGCAGACCATTTTGCCGGTAAGCATATAGGACAAGGCATCTGGCATGAACAAAATTTTGTCTGCGACCTCGATGGCTGAACCCCCTTCGCGGGTGGCGGCGAACAATTGGTACAGGCTGTTGAAGTTCATGATCTGGATGCCGGTGAGGTCATAGACTTCCTTGCGCGGCACCAGCTTGAAGAACTCTTCGGGCATGCCGTTGGTATAGGGATCACGGTACGCGCGGGGGCATCCGAGGAAGCTTCCGTCCTTGCCTACATAGACGAAATCGACACCCCAGGTGTCAATACCGATGGCATCGATTTTCACTTTCTGGGCGGCAGCGGCTTTCAATCCTTCTTTGAGGGATTCATACAGGCCGTAGATATTCCAGTAGTATTTTCCGTTGATGGGCTGGATGGCATTTGGAAAACGAGTCAGTTCCTCCATTTCGAGGGTACCGTCGGCAAGTGTTGCCAGAATGGAGCGTCCGCTGGTTGCTCCCAGGTCGAATGCGAGAAAGGTTGTGGTTTGCATGGCGTTAAATTTGAAACGCTACAAAAATAACCTTCTTTTCCGAATACACAAGGTAGAAAAACGGCAAAAAGACATTAAAAATTGACACAAAGTGAAAAAAAATCCCCAAGGAACTTTGCGAATTCTTTCTTACCTTCGTCGGGAAAATATCCATACCTAACCCCGATTTTGCAATGATTGACCAATTGACCATAGACCGCATCATGGATGCCGCGCGCATCGAAGAAGTGGTGGGAGAATTTGTCACATTGCGCAAAAGGGGCGTGAATTTCACGGGTTTATGCCCCTTTCACGACGAGAAGACGCCTTCGTTCAGCGTTTCGCCCACCCGTGGCATCTGCAAATGTTTCAGCTGCGGAAAAGGCGGCAATGTGGTGCATTTCATCATGGAGCACGAGCAGCTCAGCTATTACGACGCGCTGAAATGGCTGGCCCGCAAGTACCACATCGAGGTGGTGGAAAAGGAACTGAATCCGGAAGAAATGCAGGTGCGGAACGACCGCGAAAGCATGTTCATCCTCAACGAATTCGCCCGCGATTACTACGTTCGAACCCTGCACGAGCATATCGACGGCAAGTCCATCGGCCTGGGTTACTTTAAGGAACGGGGTTTCCGCGAGGACATCGTCCGTAAGTTTCAACTGGGTTACGGACTGGACCAGCGGGCAGAATTCAGCAAGGAAGCCACCCGCAAGGGTTATACCAAAGATTTTCTGCTGAAAACGGGGCTTTCCATTGCCAACGACCAGGGCGAGCTGCACGACCGTTACCGGGCTCGAGTGATGTTTCCGGTGCATACGCTTTCGGGCAAGGTGGTCGCTTTTGGCGGGCGCATTCTTAAAAAAGACGAAAAAGCGGCGAAATACGTCAATTCTCCTGAATCGGAGATTTATCACAAGAGCAACGAACTCTACGGCATTTATTTCGCCAAACAGTCTATCGCCAAAAACGACCGTTGTTTTTTGGTGGAGGGCTATACCGATGTGATTTCGATGCATCAGGCCGGCATCGAAAATGTGGTGTCCTCGTCGGGTACGGCGCTGACGCACGGGCAGATACGGATGATCCATCGGTTCACCAAGAACGTCACGGTGCTGTACGACGGTGACGCAGCCGGCATCAAGGCTTCGCTCAAGGGCATCAATTTATTGCTGGAAGAAGGCTTGAACATCAAGGTGTTGCTGCTTCCCGACGGAGAAGATCCGGATTCCTTCGCCAAAAAACACAGTTCCACCGATTTCATACAATATTTAAAGGATCACGAGACCGATTTCATCCGTTTCAAGACGGAGATATTACTCAAGGATGCCGGAAACGATCCGATCAAGCGGGCAGGCTTGATTCAGGATTTGGTGGAAAGCATTTCGCTCATTGCCGACGACATTACGCGTTCCGTATATATAAAGGAGTGCAGCCGTCAGTTGGATTTCGACGAAAGTTTGTTGCACACGGAGGTTAATAAGAAGCGGTACAGCCAGTTACAGCGGGAACAGCAGAAGCGTGTGGCTTCACAGAACGGGTTGCCGACGGCGGACAGAAGAAATCCGGGAAATGCTTACAACAATCAAGGAGGCTTCAACTCTAGGCCAAACAAGACGCTGGTAGTTCCGACAAGTGGTGCACCTTTTCAGGGCAACGACGGCCCTACCCCACCCGAAGATTTGTTTGCGCCCTCACCTTCCGAAGAATACCCAAGCGAAGGTGCCTTTATGGGCGGGCCCGTGCCGGAACCCAGGCAAAGCGTTCAGCCGTTGATGAAAACAAAGCCCGAAAATCCGTACGAGGAATTTGAGCGGAACATCCTCAAGCAAGTGCTGCGCCACGGCGCCCTGAAGCTGTGCGACGATGAGAACCAAGACGGCACAACGCGGGAAGTTTCCGTCACCGAATTCATTCTGACGACCCTTGCTGCCGACGAGATTGAAATATACCATCCACTGCTGAAGCGGATGCTGGAAGAGGCTGCGGAAGAATATCAGAAACCAGGCTACAATCCCGAACGTCATTTCAGAAACCACCGGGATCCGGAAATCAGCATGCTGGCTGCCGACCTGAGCAGTGAACCGTATGAGCTCAGCAAGTATCATGCACGGTTTCAGAAGTTGGAAACCGACGCCGAGAAACTGGACGAAATCATTCCCAGAGTGCTGGAAGACCTTAAAAATGCCATCATCAACAACGAAGCCCATGAGTTGGAGGATGCGTTGAAAAAGGCGCAACGGGAAAAGAACGAACCGGAAATGAACCGGCTCTCCCACGAACTTTTTCAATTGCAGCAGACCAAACGGGATTTGGGCAAGCGCCTCGGCGAACGAATCGTAGTGAGATAAATCACCAAATACACTCCTGAAATGTACCCTTTAGAAGCCAAAAACATTTACAAATCCTTTGCCGGGCACCAAGCGCTCAAGGATGTGAGCATTCAGGTGCCGGGGCAGCAAGTCTATGGTCTGCTCGGCCCGAACGGTGCCGGTAAAACGACACTGATCCGCATCATCAACAACATCACGGCACCCGACAGTGGTGAAGTCCTCTGGGAAGGCCGCCCCATGCAGCCGAACGATATCGCGTACATCGGTTATCTGCCCGAGGAACGCGGCTTGTATAAGAAAATGAAAGTGGGCGAACAGGCACTTTACTTAGCCCGCCTCAAGGGGCTGAGCAAACAGGACGCCCAACAGCGCCTTAAATACTGGTTCGACAAGTTCGACATCACGGCTTGGAGTAACCGCAAGCTGGAAGAGCTTTCCAAGGGAATGGCTCAGAAAGTTCAATTCATCATCACCGTACTGCATGAACCCAAACTCTTGATTTTCGACGAACCGTTTAGTGGTTTCGACCCCGTAAATGTGCAACTACTTAAGGATGAAATACTTTACTTGAAGAATCAAGGAGCCACGGTGATTTTTTCCACGCACAACATGTCGTCGGTGGAGGAAATCTGCGACGAAATAAGCTTGATCAACAAGTCGGAAGTGGTGCTTCAGGGCAAGGTCAATGAGATTCGAAGTCGGTATGCCAAAGGAATTTATGTGCTGAAAGCAGATGTTCCTGTAGGTGGAGTTCAGCCGGGAAAACTCTTTGAAACGCTTTCAACCGAAGAAAAAAAGGGTAAAGTCACGATGCAGATTCAGAAAAAAGCAGACGTTACCACCCGGGAACTCTTGGTGGAGCTTTCCTCCCTCTATGAAATCCACGGTTTCGAAGAAGAAATTTCCAGCATGAACGACATTTTCATTCAAACAGTACAGCCATGAGCAAGATAGGATTGATCATTGAACGGGAATACATGACCCGTGTGAAGAAGAAATCGTTTATCATCCTGACGTTTCTGATGCCGGTGTTGCTGGTGGCGCTCGTCGCCGTTCCGTTGGCTTTGTCGTCGGTAAAAAGTTCAGACGTAAAGACCATCGCAGTATCCGATTCAGACGGACTATATCTTAAACGCCTGGAAAACAACGACCAATATAAATTTGTGCCGGCCAAAGACGGATTGACGACCGTCCGGAAACAAATCACCGAGGATGGTTCTATATATGCCTATCTAGCGATAAAAGGCGACCTGAGTTCCGATTCTTCCTCAGTGAACCTCTACACCGTCAAACAAGCCGAATTGGAGATGAAGGATTTCATTTCCGGCCAACTCAAGGATTTGGCCAGAAAGGATAAAATCGCTTCCTACAAAATTGAAGGTTTGGATAAAATCATTGAGGATTCCAACCCCAAACTCAGCATCAACACCATTAAATGGGACAAAGACGGCGGCGAGAAGGAAAGTTCGTCTGAACTGGCCATGGTCATTGGTCTGATCGCCACGTTTGTCATCTACATCTTCATCTTCGCCTACGGTGCCATGGTGATGAACGGAGTCATTGAAGAAAAAATCAACCGCATTGTGGAAGTCATTGTTTCGTCCGTGAAACCGTTCGACCTGATGATGGGCAAAATCATCGGCATCGCCATGGTCGGGTTGACGCAGGTTTTGCTGTGGGTCATCTTGATTGGTGGCACCATCGGTGTGGCGACATATGCGCTCAAGGACAAGGTCAGTGACGAGCAAATGAAGAAAATCAGTACGGAAATGGTTCAAAGTCAGTCCATGTCAAATCCCGGCATGCAAGCGCCTCAAGTGAAACAAATCACTGCTCAGACCAGTGACATTCCCGATGCACAGAGAATTCTGCAAATGGTTTCGAATATGAATCTGGGTGAAATCGTTTTTTGGTTTGTGTTGTATTTCCTGGGTGGCTATCTGCTATATGCATCGCTTTTTGCGGCTTTCGGGAGTGCTATCGACAACCAGGAAGACTCGCAACAGTTCGTGCTGCCGCTCACCGTACCTGTTTTGTTTGCCTTGTACGCAGGCATGTATAGCGCACAGAACCCGGATGGCCCGTTGGCCTTCTGGTGCTCGATGTTTCCGCTGACCTCCCCCATCGTGATGATGGTCCGCATCCCCTTCGGCGTTCCTATTTGGCAACTGCTCGTATCGTACGGTTTGTTGGTCATTACCTTCCTCCTCGTGGTGAAAATGGCGGCTAAAATCTATCGGACAGGCATTCTGATGTACGGCAAGAAAGTCACATACAAGGAATTGATCAAGTGGTTGAGGTACAAGAATTAAAAAAAACAGAGTATCTTTGCACCTATGAAAGAAAAAAATGTATTGGTTCAAAAGATTGTTGAAGGTATTCAGGAACGTAAGGGTAAGAAAATCACGGTAGTCAATCTGTCAAAATTGGATGCCCCCGCCCGTTATTTTGTGCTTTGTGAGGGAACTTCCAACACTCAGATACTTGCTATCACAGACTCTGTGAAAGTATATGTACGTGAACAGACGGGTGAAAGCCCCTTTGCAACCGACGGTTTAAACAATGCCCTATGGATAGCCATGGATTATGGCGATGTGATGGTTCACATTTTCGAACGCGAAACGCGTCAGTTCTACAACCTGGAGCATTTGTGGTCGGATGCCAAATTGACAGACGTCCCAGATATGGAATGATTTATGCAATAAAAAACGCAACCGGACAGTTTCCGGTATTTAATGAATTCAAGGATGGAAAAGAATCCCCTCAAAAAAGATACAAAATCTCCCCAATTTAAATTTAATCCGTATTGGATTTACGGAATCATCTTACTTGGTATTCTGGGCCTCGCCTTTTATGACAGAGGTGGCGAAGAATCCAAGGAAATCCGTATGGACCAACTGGAAGCGTACATTCAAAAAGGTTGGGTTTCAAAAATTGATGTACTGAAAGATAAGGAGATAGCTGAGGCTTACATCGCTGATTCTTCGATTAAAAAGGTTTTCGGTGAAAAGTCAACCATTACAAAAGGGAAGGTCACAATCAACATTCCTTCCAACGACAAATTCGACGATTTTGCCAATATGGTCAATCAGAAATATGGCTTTAGAAACGTCAATTACGTGGCAAATGAAGGAAAAGGACTCTTTTATTCCATACTGTTCAATATTTTGCCTTTTGTACTGCTCATAGGTCTCTGGTTCTTCCTGATGAAAAGAATGTCCGGTGGCGGAGGTGCCGGTGGTGGTGCCGGCGGCGTATTCAGCGTCGGAAAATCCAAAGCTCAGATATTCGACAAAGGTGCAGCCAATCGCATCACCTTCAAGGATGTAGCCGGTCTTTCCGAAGCAAAAACCGAAGTGGAGGAAATCGTTTCCTTCCTTCGCAGCCCGTCCAAATACACCGAACTCGGTGGTAAAATTCCTAAGGGCGCTCTTCTTGTAGGCCCTCCTGGAACCGGTAAAACCCTGTTGGCCAAAGCCGTAGCAGGTGAAGCCGATGTCCCCTTTTTCTCCCTTTCCGGTTCTGATTTCGTGGAAATGTTTGTCGGCGTGGGTGCTTCCCGCGTTCGTGACCTTTTCCGCCAGGCCAAAGAAAAAGCACCTTGTATCGTGTTCATCGATGAAATCGACGCTGTGGGCCGTGCCCGTGGCAAAAATCCAAATATGGGTGCCAACGACGAACGCGAAAATACGCTCAATCAGTTGTTGACTGAAATGGACGGATTCGGCTCCAATAGTGGTGTCATCATACTTGCTGCGACCAACCGTGCTGACATTCTGGACAAAGCATTGCTCCGTGCCGGACGTTTTGACCGACAGATCAATGTGGATCTACCAGACATTACGGAACGCCATGCTATATTCAATGTGCACTTGCGTCCCATCAAATACGACGAAACCGTCGATTCTGAATTCATGGCCAGACAAACCCCTGGTTTCTCCGGTGCAGACATTGCCAATGTCTGCAACGAAGCTGCCCTGATAGCTGCCCGAAAAGGCAAAAGTGTCGTTCAGAAACAGGATTTCTTAGATGCTGTGGACCGCATCATTGGCGGATTGGAAAAGAAAAACAAGATCACCACCGTGGCCGAACGCCGTTCCATTGCCATCCACGAAGCTGGTCACGCTACGTTGAGCTGGCTGTTGGAACATGCCCATCCGCTCATCAAAGTAACCATCGTGCCCCGCGGTAAAGCCCTGGGTGCTGCCTGGTACCTGCCTGAAGAACGTCAGCTGACCACCAAGGAGCAAATGATGGACGAAATGTGCGCCACGTTGGGCGGACGTGCTGCTGAAGAAGTGTTCTTAGGCAACGTTTCCACCGGTGCGCTCAACGACCTTGAACGCGTCACCAAGCAAGCGTATGCCATCATTGTTTATTACGGTATGAGCGGCAGCCTGCAAAACATCAGTTATTTCGATTCATCGGGTGCCAACGAATATGCCTTTTCCAAGCCCTACAGTGAAAAAACGGCCGAAGCCATCGATCAGGAAGTGAAACTAATGGTGAACGAACAATACGAACGTGCCAAACGCATTCTGACCGAATATGGCAAAGGACACAACGCCCTGGCTGACATGTTGGTGGAACGTGAAGTCATCTTTGCCGACGACTTGATTCAGGTGTTCGGCCCACGCCCCTGGACGTCACGCACCGATGAAATCATCGAAGCACAGAAGAAAGTGGATGCAGCTGAAGCCTTGGCCAATCCTGTTTTCCCCGAACTTGTAGCCGTCAAGAACGATGAGCCTGCAGTCGGAGAAATAGCCGAAAAAGCTGCAACTTCGGAGCACTCGGAGCACTCGGAACCTTCGGAGCCGGAAGCGCCAAAAGCCACTGATACTAAAACGAAAGCTTGACCCGTCCATACGTCCGAACATGAAGAATATTGTTACCAGAGGCATTTCCGGAAGTATTTATGTGGTAATTATCGCCGCAGCCATCCTGATCAGTCCGTACACCTACCTCCTGCTGTTTGCCGCAGTAACCGGCGCCTGCCTCTGGGAGTTCTACGGATTGCTCGAAAAAAAGGGTGAAGCCATCATTGACAAGCCCATGGCCACATTCGGAGGTGTTTACCTCTTTGTCTCGGGCTTTTTATGGTTTTCCGAAGACTTGCCGCTCAAGTACATCGTACTTTGGTTCATCATCATGCTATATCTGTTCATTCGTGAACTCTACACCAAGGACGAAAGGGCAGTCAGAACCATCGCTTATACATTTTTCGCACAAATTTACATAGCCTTGCCGTTCATGTTCCTATCCCGCCTTGGCTTTCCCAGGGACACAACTGGTTTGGTTACCTACGACCCGACCCTGATCATGGCCTTTTTCTTCCTGATCTGGGCTTCCGACACGGGTGCTTATCTGGTAGGTTCAGCCTTTGGGAAGCATCGGCTTTTCGAGCGCATTTCCCCGAAAAAATCTTGGGAAGGGTTCTTCGGCGGACTGATTATGGCATTGGGCTTTGCCATCGGCATCTATTATTTGTTCCCGACTGAACTCAATATGCTGCAGTGGATTGGCTTTGCGCTGACCACCGTCATTTTCGGAACCTTCGGTGATTTGGTCGAATCCATGATTAAACGGTCGCTGGCCATCAAGGATTCAGGCAACATCATTCCCGGTCACGGTGGCATGCTGGACCGCTTTGACAGCAGCCTTCTGGCAGCGCCCGCCATCGTTATCTACTATTTATTCATGTTTTGACCGATAGGGATTAAACCCTAAGGCTGAACATTCATCAGAGAACCATACGGACCAATCATGGGAAAAACAGATGATTCTTTACTGCTAGAAATGCTCCGCGACGAGAGTCAGCGCAATAAAGCATTCAAACTGTTGGTGAAGGATTATTCAGAAAGCCTATACTGGCAAATTCGAAAGATGGTTCTCTCGCACGACGATGCCAACGACGTGTTGCAGAATACCTTTCTGAAATGCTGGTCCAACTTGGATCAATTCCGCGGAGATTCGAGGATTTCCACTTGGCTGTACCGCATCGCCATCAATGAAACCTACACATTCCTGAACAAGGAAAGACAGAAGAATCAGTACGGCATCACCGATCTGGAAGATTCCATGGTGCAGAACCTGCAGGGTGATGCCTATTTTGATGGTGATGAAGCAGCTTTGAAATTGCAGAAGGCAGTTTTGTCGTTGCCTGACAAGCAAAGGCTTGTATTCAACATGAAGTATTACAATGAAATGAAATATGAAGAGATTTCCGAAATTTTGGGAACGTCGGTAGGTGCGCTGAAAGCCTCTTACCACTATGCTGTTCAGAAAGTTGAAGCATATATGGCATTGGAAATCTAATCAACTATTAAACCATACGGAACGAGCAACGTCTAAGAATTGTGAAAGGAGTATCGGATAATTCGGACGAACTTTTGGAGGATTGAATATGAAAAATTTTAAATTGAATGAAGCAGGCGATCGAAGCGTTTTCCGTGTACCGGAAGATTACTTTGCCGGTCTGGAAACGCAGCTGAGCAAACGCATGGAGGCGCTTGAAGCTGAGAAGAGATTGGAAACAATGGAAGTATCCCGCAAAAAAGGCGGTATCATCCTGACGATGCAAAGCGTGCGCCCTATGCTTTATATGGCAGCCATGTTTATTTTGCTGTTGTTCAGCATCGCGCTGGTCTTCCATTACACCGCTGGTTCGGGCAGTCTCAGGGCTCAGGAAACCACTACGGAACAAACCGTTCCAACCGCCGAGGACTATCTGATCAGTTCAGTAGGTACGTATGGCATTTCACAGTATTATGTTGAATCTCAAGTAACGGAATAAGAAGATGAAGAGATTAGCATTATTGATATTCACCTGCGTGCTGACTATGGGCCTGTATGCACAGGATAAACCAAAGCAGGACGAAGCCCGCAAGCAATGGTGGGAAGATATGAAAGCGAAGCGTGCCGCCTATTATACCGAAAAAATCGGACTTACGTCGAATGAGGCGCAATTGTTCTGGCCTGTTTTCAATGAATTGCAGGACAGGAAATGGAAACTGCACATGCAGATGTCCGCTCAGTTCCACAATGGTAAGAATGACGATCAGGGCAGACCAATCATTGATTTTGCCAAGGTCAATGATGAGTTGATTCGCATCAAGGTTTCTGAAGCCAATCTGGATAAGGTCTATCATGAAAAATTCAAGAAAATATTGAGCCCTGAAAAACTTTTCCGCTATTATGGTGCGGAACGGGATTGGGCGAACAAACTTCTCAAGGATATTGAGAAAAGAGGAGATAAGAAGTAGTAAATTGCTTGAATAGGAAGTGAAGTACAAGGCACTGATTGCGCGATCGTACCGGAGCGTACTTAGGTACGTGAGGATCGATAAGCAAGCAGTAACGCAGTAATTCGCTTCCTATTCAAGCAATTTGGCTTCGTTCCAGATGAGGTCCATTTCTTCGAGTGTCATGCTTTTAAGGGAGCGGCCTTGTTGCAAAGTCTTTTCTTCCAGGTAGTTGAAGCGGGTTCGGAATTTGTGGTTGGTGCGTTCCAGGGCGTTGTCGGGGTTAATTTGATAGAGTCGGGCGGCGTTTATGAGACTGAAGAATAGGTCACCGAATTCGGACTCCATCTTGTCGGTGTCCAGCACATCTATTTCAGCCTTCAGTTCGTTGAATTCTTCCTGAACCTTGTCCCAAACCTGTTCGCGGTGATCCCAGTCAAAACCGACGCCGCGGGCTTTGTCTTGCATGCGGAAGGCTTTGATCATGGACGGCAGGGCTTCGGGAACGCCGGCGAGTACCGATTTGTTTCCGTCCTTTTCTTTTAGTTTCAATTTTTCCCAGTTTTGTTCCACTTCTCGGGCATCGGCCACTTCGACCTCGCCAAAAATATGGGGATGGCGGTAGACGAGCTTTGTAATGAGTTTTTCGCAGACATCTTCGATGTCGAATTGACCTTTTTCAGCACCGATTTTGGCGTAAAAGACGATGTGCAAGAGGATGTCGCCCAACTCCTTACTGATTTCAGATGCATCATTATCCATCAGGGCTTCGCTCAGTTCGTAGGTTTCTTCGATGGTGAGGGGGCGCAAGCTTTCGTTGGTCTGCTCTTTGTCCCAGGGACATTTGGCCCGGAGTTCATCCATTACATCGAGTAAGCGGCCGAAGGCCTGCATTTGAGATTCTCTGGTATGCATCGTATTGTCAGTGTTTTTTGTTCACTAGGAATTGGCCGGTGTAACGCAGACCCATCAGAAGAGCCAGGTTGTTGCCGTATTTGGTTCCGCGGTCGCCAGAAATACCCAGGCTGCCTTCGGTATTCTTCAAGAAGGGAAGCGCATGAAAAACCTCCAACTGGCCTGAAAATTGGTTTTTGGACGGTGACATAACCCGCCCAGCCAGACCCCAATTCTTGGAATAAGCAGCTGTAAAACGGTAGTTAAAATCGTTCACTTCACCCAATCCTGAAATATAAAACAGCCGTACGGCGTTATTTTGGATACCCGCTCCCCCATTAGTATTGTATTTCGGCGAAGTCAGCCAGGGATTGCCTATTGTCATGCCGTAAAAACTCCAACCATTGGGATAAACGCCGTTGTTGTAATAACCGTCAATTCCACCCAGAATGACGCCGTCCAAGTCGTGCCAAGGGCCACTTTGGTCGGTGGTGGAGAGTAATTCGGCCACAAAAGAATGCAGGGGTCTGAATGTTGGCATTCGAAGGGAAACGCCCCAAAGCCCATCCCGCTTGTTGGGGGCTTTGTTCATGCGGAAAACGGGGGGGTCTTCGCTGATGTTCTGCCAATAAAGATCGACGGAGCAGTTGGTCAGCTTCAGGCTCAATCCCAAGTTTTGAGAGACGATGTGGTTGCCGAGCGTGTTATAAAACTCCGTTGCTGGTCCGTCAATTGAACCTCCTTTGGCCTTAAATACACGTATGAAATTATCCAGAGTGGCCTTGGATTCACCATAAACAGGTGATTTTCCTGCCCATTGCGCTACATGATGGAGACCATAGTTTACGGTCAGCGGGAACGACCCGCCTATTCGGACATGCAACCACTTGTGATGCAACAGGGTATTGGTGGTGACCGTTTTGTCCGAAAACCAACCGTTGGCCATTCCACCTAAAAATTCCAGATAACCTTTCGTGAAAGGCACATCGACCCATCCGTTGGTTTCGAAGGTCAGGCTTGGTATGGGCCGGCTGTTTTGTGAACCGATGAGACCGCCGCTGGAAAGTTCAGGGTCCTGATTGCCAAAGATCTCGCGCTTCATACCCAGATTGGCCAGGAAGGGTCCGATTTTTCCTTCCACATAGAGTTCTCCGGGGAAAAAGCGTTTTTCGGTGGGAGAAAGATTGGCATTGATTTCTGCACCAAAGCCGTAATCGAAGGTTCTAACAGAGGTTTTGCGAATTGTGCCCCAAGTGCTAAGACTGTTGGGTGTCAGGCTGTGTCGGTCGTATTGGTTGACGGTGCTTAGAAATGGAGCGTATGCTCCAAACCCAGGGTTGAAACGGGCGTTGAGGCTGTAGGTTATCGTATCGGCCGATTGCTGCGCCCACAAGACTGTGAAACAAGCACTTGCCAGAAGGAGTATCAGGGATCTTTTCATTGCATTCCAGAATCAAGGTTTGAAACTCCAAACATCCGATAGACAGTGGGTGTCGTTTTCACCCATGATAATGTAGCCTCTGTCACGTATGGTGAAAACCATGGCGTTTTGGCGGGCACCTCCGCGAAAATCACCCCGCTTGGTCCAGGTATTCTCATTCGGGTCGTATTCCACAATATCGGAAAGCAGTCGACCATTGTTCTCGGTACCGGCCCAGAACCGACCCAACAGGATATACCCTTTGCCATTCATGGACAAACCATTGGAAAGCATGCGGCCTTCGGGCAGCGAGGCGACTTGGGACCATTTTTGTGTTTCGGTGTTGAAGCTGAAAACAGACCTCAGGTTGCGACTTTGATAGCCGGCTCCGACATAAAAATTCTTATCGATGGCAAAGGCGGAGGTCAACAAATAGTTATGAGATGCATCGGGCAATTTGGTCCAGGTATCGGTAAGGGGGTCGTACTTATAGGTGTAGGGATAGTATCCGGTTCCGTCAAAGCCCATGGCTGTATACAGACAGCCATCTATAACACCATAGACCAAGGCATTGGCTGCCTTGTCCGGAAAGGATGCTTTTTGAGTCCATTTTCCGGTTGTCGGATCGAATTCGTAGAAATCCCTGTATACGCTGTTGTCATACGCGTTGCCATTGCAACCCATTCCGACATAGCCTTTTCCGTTTAGGGTCACGGCAACCGCCATAACCCTAGGTTTTCCAGGGAAAGTGTCAAGTTGGGTCCACGATGAATCCAAGCTATTGAATTGCCAGACTTCGTTCAGGCAGCCTCCATGCCAGACGGTACGGCCACAACAGATATAGGCGTTGTCACCGATGACGAAGGTCGAAGCGGTTGCTCTGGCAGTACCCGGAAAATTGGCATGGTGCACCCAATCCGTGATGGGAACTTCTTCCACATGCGTACAGGCAGTTAGAAGTGCCGACAATAACACGAACAGGGTCCAATATTTTTTCATTGTTGGCTTACTTCTGCATCGAAGCGATGCTTTCTTCGAGGGAACGAATCTTGGATTCGGCATCGGCCTGTTTCTTGCGTTCAGCCTCCACGACTTCCCGTTTGGCATTGGAAACGAAACGTTCGTTGCTGAGCTTTGCCTGGACGGATTTCAGGAAGCCTTCGAGGTACGTGATCTCTACCTTCATCTTGGCGATTTCTTCCTCGACATTGAGGAGTGAACCCATGGGAACGGCATACTCGGTGGTGCCTACCATAAAGGAAATGGCTCCTGCAGGTTTTTCGGATGCATCGCTGACGCTGGTCAGGTTGGCCATTTTGAGCAGGACGGCGTCGAAAGCTCCGTTATGCGGGCCAAGAATCTGTAGTTCAAGCGTTTCCTTGTTGGGAATATTTTTATCCAGTCGAATGGTACGGATGGCTGAAACGATGGCTTTGGTGGTTTCGAAATCCGTCAGGACTGTGTTGTCGAAATCGGTAACCTTCGGTTGAAGGGTCAGCATAATGCTTTCACCTTCCTGGCGTTCGGCAATGTTTTGCCAAAGTTCTTCGGTGATGAAGGGCATGAAAGGATGCAGCAGTTCGAGCAGGGTTTCGAAATAGCCGAGGGTTTGTTCCAGGGTCTTGGCATCGATGGCATGCTGGTAGGCAGGCTTGATCATTTCGAGGTACCAGGATGAAAATTCATCCCAGAAAAGTTTATAGACGGTCATCAGCGCTTCCGAAAGACGGAATTTGCCGAAAAGGTCGTCCATTTCGTTGACGGCTTGCTTGAGTTGGAGTCCAAACCATTCCACGGCGATGCGTGAGGATTCGGGTTGCGGAAGGCTAGCGTCTACGTTCCAACCTTTTACAAGGCGGAAGGCGTTCCATATCTTATTGTTGAAATTGCGGCCTTGTTCGCAAAGGGCTTCATCGAATAGGATGTCGTTACCGGCAGGTGCGGCCAACATCATACCCATGCGGACGCCATCGGCTCCGAAGTCACGGAGGAGGTTGAGCGGTTCGGGTGAATTGCCCAGCGATTTGGACATCTTGCGACCGAGCTTGTCACGGACGATACCGGTGAGGTAAACGTTTTTGAAACAGATATCGTGCTGATATTCAAAGCCGGAGATGATCATTCTAGCCACCCAGAAAAACAGGATGTCGGGAGCGGTCACCAGGTCGTTGGTGGGGTAATAATATCGAATGTCTTCGTTGTTGGGGCGGTTGATACCGTCGAATACGGAGATGGGCCAGAGCCAACTGGAGAACCAGGTGTCGAGTACATCTTCGTCTTGACGGAGGTCGTCGAGCGTGTAGGGTTTCTCGCCGCAACAGCAAGCGCACTTGCCGTCGAAGAGTTTGGCGTTGGCCAATTGAAGTGCTTCCTCGGCGGTTTCAGCCACCACATAGCCGCCTTTGGGCAAGTACCAGGCTGGGATTTGATGGCCCCACCAGAGTTGACGGGAGATGCACCAGTCCTTGACGTTTTCCATCCAGTGGCGGTAAGTGTTCTTGAACTTGGGCGGAACCAGCTTGATGTCGTCGTTCATGACAGCATCCAAAGCGGGTTTGGCCAAATCGGTCATTTTAAGGAACCATTGCATGGAGAGCTTGGGTTCGATGGGCACATGGGTGCGTTCGGAATAACCGACTTTGTTGGTGTAGGGTTCCACCTTTTCCATCAAGCCAGCGTCAATCAAATCTTTTTCAATTTTGGTACGGACGTCGAAACGGTCCATACCGGCGTACATCTGGCCGTATTCGTTCAGGGTTCCATCGTTGTTGAAGATGTCGATGGACTCCAGGTTGTATTTCTCGCCCAGCATGTAGTCGTTCACGTCGTGGGCAGGGGTTACTTTGAGGCAACCGGTTCCGAATTCGATGTCGACGTATTCATCCTGAATGACGGGTATGGAGCGACCTATCAACGGTACGATGACGCGCTTGCCTTTGAGGTGGGCGTTCTTGGGGTCGTTAGGATGGATGCACATGCCGGTATCGCCCAAAATAGTTTCCGGACGCGTGGTGGCCACAACGGCGAAACCGTCTTCCCCCTCGATTTTATACTTGAGGTAATAGAGTTTGGAATTAACTTCCTTGAAAACGACTTCCTCGTCTGAAAGCGCGGTCTGAGCTTGTGGGTCCCAGTTGACCATGCGGACACCTCTATATATGAGACCTTTTTTGTGTAGGTCAACGAATACTTTCAGAACACTTTCGGAGCGGGCTTCGTCCATAGTGAAACAGGTCCGGTCCCAGTCGCAGGAAGCGCCAAGTTTCTTGAGTTGTTCGAGAATCAGCCCTCCGTGTTTTTCGGTCCACTCCCAGGCGTGATTCAGGAATGCTTCGCGACCGATGTCGGTTTTCTGGATGCCTTCGGCAGCGAGTTTGGCCACGACCTTGGCTTCAGTCGCTATGGAAGCATGGTCGGTACCGGGAACCCAGCAGGCGTTCTTGCCTTGCATGCGGGCGCGGCGGATGAGGATGTCCTGAATCGTGTTATTGAGCATGTGCCCCATGTGGAGCACGCCGGTCACGTTGGGGGGCGGAATGACGATTGAATACGCTTCCCGCTGGTCGGGAACGGAACGGAACATCTTGTGATCCATCCAATATTGATACCATTTGTCTTCTACCTCGGCCGGGTTGTATTTGCTCGCAATTTCCATAAAATTCTCAAAAAAAAAACAGGTTTCGTTAAGCTGTCAAAGATAGTGAAAATCCACCTAAACCGCCTTAAATGGCTATTCTATTTGTATGTACCTTAAAAATGTATGAATAAAGTACAAAAAAGCAAAATTAATATATCTTTGCGCTCGTAAGCTGTTTGGTTTATTTAACAATTCACATTCTCAATTATAACTTAACAAAAAAAAATGAAAAGAAACATGAAATCCCTGTTTATGACCGTATCGTTGCTTTCCGCCGTTGGTTTTACGTCATGTGATGAAAATGCTACGATTGACGTTGATGGACCGAAAATCGATTTCACCTTTGCTTATTCCGAAATCCGTTCCACGGATGTTTCCGCTTGGACGCTGATTGCCTCCGATACTGTTCCGGGTGAAAACATGGATGAATTCCTTGCAAAAGATAGCACCAATACCTCAAAAGCAGATGCTGTCAAATCAGCGACCATCAAAAATGGAGTACTGGTCGTATCTGGTGGAAATTTCAATTTTAACGGAGTAGATTCCGTAAAAATCAGCTATCGAATTGTCAACACCACTCAGGAAATCGATCTAGTCGTTGGAGCCCCCACAGGTGCAAGTAAAGACACCGTCTACTTTGGCAACATTAAGATTGAAAAGGAGCAGGCATTGGATTTATTGGGAAAAGACAAGGTTGTAAGCATGTCTGCCATTTTCAACCCTTTGATGGTCAATTGCTTCCAGGCTGGTGCAGTGTACAATTTCAAGGCAAAAACCAAACTGGCTGTATTGGCTTCTGCAGCTGGCAGCCTGATGTCAGGTTTTTAACCGACGCATTCTTTTGCGAAACAGATAGAACAGTGCCCTCAGCGGATGATGCCAAATCATTCGCGGGCCTGAATAGCGCATGACGTTACGAATTTCTTCGCGTTTTCCCGGTTGATAACAATGGGTTGTGCACGAGGAACAAACGGGTTTTTCCAAACCGTACCTGCAACTAGAAAGTTTCTTTCCTGCGTACTCGTATAAGACAAAACAATCGGGGCAAAGACCAGCAATGGTTTTCGCCCCGATTTTGTTTTGTACCGGAGTGTGTTTCTGATGACTGCACCAAAGCCGGATCATGCAAAAAACGGTTTGCTTTTCCCAGTCAATCCAGTTCATGGGAAATCAGGATACGCGTTTGTCTACTCCTTCCACAAAGTTGATGAACGCCTGGTTGACCAATCGTATACCGCCTGGTGTGGGATAATCGCCTGAAAAATACCAATCACCGGTGTGGTTGGGGCAGGCTTCATGTAAATTCTCAGGGGTTTGATAGACGATTTGAATTTCAGCCTTTGTGCCATTGGGAGTCAACATTTCGGCAATCTTTTTTGAAACCTGCTCTATAGTGAAAGGTGCGTATATTTCTTTGACATAATTGACAGTCTGTTCTTCCTTAGGCTTGAGCTGTTGTGATTTGGCTTTATTGTAGACTTCGTTGATGATTTTTTCCTGTTTGGTATCCTTGAGCAGTTGAATGGCAGCCTTGAAAGCGATGAATTCACCCATACGGGACATATCAATGCCATAGCAGTCAGGGTAACGAACTTGTGGTGAAGAAGATACGATGACAATTTTTTTAGGGTTCAGGCGGTCTAATATCTTAATGATGCTTTGTTTCAGGGTGGTGCCCCGAACAATAGAGTCGTCGATGATGACCAGATTGTCTTCATAGGGTGTGAGGGAACCCCAGGTTACATCATAAACGTGGGCTGCCAGATCATTGCGGCCTCCCTGCTGGGCGATGAACGTACGGAGTTTTATGTCCTTGATGGCTACCTTCTCCGTACGTGCGTGCATGGCCAGAATTTCTTCCAACTTGGTTTCGTCCAAGTTGTTGATATTCTCGCGGATGTACTCCTTTTTCAGGTTGATGACGTACTTATCCAAACCTTGGCTCATGCCAAAGAAGGCGACTTCAGCCGTGTTGGGTATGTAGGAAAAAACGGTATGCTTCAGGTCAAAATTGATGGCTTCCAAAATGGGCTCGGTCAACAATTCACCGAGGCGTTTGCGTTCGTGATAAATGTCTTTGTCGCTGCCGCGTGAAAAATAAATGCGTTCGAACGAACAGGATTTTTTTTCGAAAGGTTCGCGGATCTGTTCGGTGCTGACGCGACCGCTTTTCTTGATGATGAGGGCTGCCCCTGGATCCAGTTCTTTGACGCTGTCTATATCCACACCCATTACGGTTTGAATGACAGGACGTTCGGAGGCAACCACAACTATTTCGTCGTCTGCGTACCAGAAGGCCGGACGAATACCCCAAGGATCGCGGAAAACGAAGGAATCACCGTGACCGATCATGCCGCAAATGGTGTAACCTCCGTCCCACTCCGATGATGATTTACGAAGTACGGCGGGGATATCGAGTTGTTCTTCAATGACTTTGGCTACGTTCTGGACACCCTTGGCTTCCAGGTCGTCGTATTCCATCTGAACTTCACGGTCCAAGTAATGGCCCATGGTTTCGAGCATTAGGAAAGTATCGCCGAGGTCACGGGGATGTTGGCCTTTTTCAATCAGCCTTTCCGTAATTTCGGTGACGTTGGTCAAGTTAAAGTTGCCGCAGAGGCAGAGATTGCGGGATTTCCAGTTGTTGCGACGCAAAAACGGGTGCACATATTGCAGCCCTTCCTTTCCGGTGGTGCTGTAACGGAGGTGCCCCATATAGATTTCACCTGCAAAAGGAAGGTGTTCCTTGGCCCATCCCGGATCGTGAATCTGTTCGTCCGTGTATTTGGAATAAACAGCATTGACATTGGAGAAGCAGGTATCGATGGCAGTGGAACCTGAGGCTCTTTCGCGGTTTACGTATTCCTGACCGGGTTGCATATCCAACTTGACGCAAGCCATGCCAGCGCCTTCCTGGCCACGGTTGTGTTGCTTTTCCATCAACAGGTAAAGCTTTTGCATGCCGTACTGCCAGGAGCCGTACTTCATCTGATAATATTCCAGGGGTTTCAACAGGCGAATCATCGCCACCCCACATTCATGCTTTATCGAATCACTCATATAACCAAATTTCTTTTTTTTCTTTGTTTTCTTCTAGCAAACACCCCACTTTGAATTATTTTCAGAGTGCGTCCAGTTCTAGGCGCGGTTGAAAAAAAACACCGGAGCGTACTTCGGTACGTGAGGATTTTTTTTTCAATCGCAACACCGAAATGGGCGTGCTATGGAAATAATTCATTCGACAGTGACTGATTTCGCTAAGTTTCGGGGTTGATCTACGTTGCAACCTTTTACAATCGCAATATAGTAAGCCATCAATTGCAAAGGCAACGCAGCCAACAGCGGAACAAAGCATTCTTCCGTTTCGGGTATTTCAATATAGAAATCTGCCATTTCCTTGATGGTGGTGTCGCCTTCGGTGATGATGGCCACAACCCTCGCCTTTCTAGCCTTGATTTCCTGAATATTGCTTACGACTTTGTCGTAATTTCCTTTGCTCGGCGCAATGACCACGACAGGCATTTCACTGTCAATCAGAGCGATGGGGCCGTGCTTCATTTCTGCGGCCGGATAGCCTTCCGCGTGGATGTAGGATATTTCCTTGAGTTTGAGAGCACCTTCGAGGGCAACCGGATAGTTGTATCCGCGACCCAGGTACAGGAAGTTCTTGGCATAGGTGAAAATGCCTGAGAATTTCTCAATATAGGGAACCGTTTTCAAGCTTTGTTCCATTTGGTCGGGAATGGCGGCCAATGCAGCCACATGATTTTCAAAGCATTCTTTGGACATGGTGCCTTTTTCCTTGGCAATGGTCAGGGCAACCAGACTGAGCACGGTTACTTGAGCAGTGAAGGCTTTGGTCGAAGCTACACCGATTTCGGGACCTGCATGAGTATAGGAACCGGAGTCGGTGTTACGGGGTATGGAAGAACCCACTACATTGCAGATGCCGTATACAAAAGCGCCTTGACTACGTGCCAGTTCGACGGCGGCCAATGTATCGGCGGTTTCACCCGATTGGGAAATAGCGATGACAATGTCGTCCTTGTTCAGGATTGGGTTGCGATAACGGAACTCGGAGGCGTATTCCACTTCGACCGGGATGCGGGCAAATTCTTCGATGAGGTATTCACCGATAAGACCGGCATGCCAGGAAGTGCCGCAGGCTACAATGATGATGCGTTTGGCATTCAGGAACTTCTCCTTATGGTCAATGATGCCGGACAGAACTACTGAGTTGTTGTCCACATTGATGCGACCACGCATGCATTCGCGGATGGTGTTGGGCTGTTCAAAGATTTCCTTGAGCATGAAATGTTCGTAACCCCCTTTTTCCAATTGTGTCAGACTCATTTCCAACTCCTTGATTTCGTGGGGTTTTTCCACATTGTTCAAGTTGGTGATTCTGGGTTCCTTACCGCGTTCCAGGCGAACCACTTCGTCGTCGTCGATGTAAATGACCCTGTTGGTGTATTCAATGATGGGAGAAGCGTCTGAACCCAAGAAAAACTCATCGTCACCGATACCGACTACCAGCGGACTGGCTTTGCGAGCAGCTACGATGCAATTCGGATTGTTCCGTTCAATAACAGCGATGGCATACGCACCGACCACCTGGGTCAGTGCCAATTGCACAGCATGAAACAGATCGACTTTGTTGGAATTTTTCACATATTCGATGAGCTGAACCAACACTTCAGTATCCGTATTGCTCTTGAAAGTGAAACCACGTGCTTTGAGGTCTTCCTTTAGAACGGCATAGTTTTCGATAATACCATTGTGGATGAGGGCCAGATTTTCGGATTGGGAATAGTGCGGATGGGCATTCACATCGTTGGGCTCACCGTGAGTTGCCCAGCGAGTGTGGGCGATGCCGATGGTTCCGGTAACGTCTTTGGACTCAACAAATTTTTCCAATTCAGAAACTTTTCCTTTGGTTTTATAGACGGTCAATTCGTTCTGGTCGGTGATCAAGGCGATTCCGGCACTGTCGTATCCACGGTATTCAAGACGTTGCAGCCCTTTGATCAAGATGGGAAAGGCTTGCTGATTCCCAATATATCCTACGATTCCACACATACTAAAAATGCTTAAATTGCTATCTGGAGATTACAAAACACGAATTTAGAACAAAAGTAAACGAAAAAAGTGGAAACGGGTACTTAATGGTACTCGCTCCAGCTTTTAATTTGAATGTCATCAACCGTTATCGTACAAAATGCTTGTATGAAGGCACTTGCAAGCCTGGCATTGGTCAGCAACGGAATGTTGTAGTCAATGGCACCGCGACGAATCTGATAGCCGTTGGTCAGTTCCCGCTTGGTCAGGTTTTTCGGAATGTTGATGACCAGATCGAACTGTTTGCTGCGGATCATATCCATCACTTTCAGTTCACCTTCTTTTTCATCATCCGGCCAACAAACGGCAATGGAATTAATCCCGTTCGCCTGAAGGAAAGATTGGGTTCCACCAGTTGAATAAATGGTGTAACCTTTTTCCTGAAGTAGCTTACAGGGTTCCAGCAGCTGGACTTTGGACTTGGTCGGACCGGAAGAAACCATGATGGTTTTCTCGGGGATGCGATATCCTACAGACAGCATGGCAGTAAGCAAGGCATCGTTGAAATCGTGGCCGATGCAGCCGACTTCACCGGTGGATGCCATGTCGACACCCAGAACGGGATCGGCTTTCTGCAGACGGGTGAAGGAGAACTGGGAGGCTTTGATACCGACGTAATCGAGTTCGAACTCGGACTTCTCGGGTTTTTCAACGTCGATGCCGAGCATGACCTTGGTGGCCATCTCGATAAAGTTCAGTTTCAAGACTTTAGATACGAAGGGGAAGCTACGCGATGCTCGAAGGTTGCATTCGATTACCTTGATTTCATTGTCTTTGGCCAGAAACTGAATGTTGAACGGACCAGTGATTTCGAGGGCTTTGGCAATATCTTTGGCCACGCGCTTGATGCGGCGTACTGTTTCGATGTAGATTTTTTGCGGAGGGAACTGGATGGTGGCATCACCGGAGTGAACCCCTGCGAATTCCACGTGTTCGGAAATGGCGTATACCACGACGTCGCCGTCTTTGGCCACGGCATCTATTTCGATTTCCTTGGCGTTTTCGATGAATTCGCTCACCACAACCGGGTGTTTGGATGATACGTCAGTGGCCAGTTTGAGAAACATTTCCAGTTCTTCGGCATTGGAACAGACGTTCATGGCAGCACCAGAGAGCACGTAGGACGGACGAACCAAAACTGGGAAACCAACGGTGTCAACAAAGGAGGTGACATCATCGAAAGAGGAAAGTTCCTTCCATTTCGGTTGGTCGATGCCCAACGTGTCGAGCATGGTGGAAAATTTGTGGCGGTCTTCGGCGTTGTCGATGGACTTGGCTGAGGTTCCGAGTAGCTTCACTCCTGCCTCATCAAGGCGAACGGAGAGGTTGTTCGGGATTTGGCCCCCTACGGAAACGATGACCCCCATCGGGTTTTCCAGTTCGATGATGTCGAGCACGCGTTCGTAACTCAATTCGTCGAAGTAGAGACGGTCGCACATGTCGTAGTCGGTGGAAACCGTTTCGGGGTTGTAGTTGATCATAACCGAACGGAGGCCTTGCTGACGAACCGTGGTCAGGGCATTCACACTACACCAGTCGAATTCCACGGAGGAACCGATGCGGTAAGCACCTGAACCCAATACGATGACGGAACGGTGGTCGCCCAGGTATTGCACGTCGTTGGCGGTACCGTTGTAAGTGAGGTACAGGTAATTGGTCTGCGCCGGAAACTCTCCGGCCAGCGTATCGATTTGCTTGACCACAGGTACGATACCTACTTTTTTACGGTAGCCGCGGATATTTTCGGCCACCTGGTCCACATTTTCCTTAGTAGCTACAATGCGTGCGATCTGGTAGTCGGAGAAACCATTCTGTTTGAGTTCTTTGAGCAATTCGTACGGAATCTCCGATTTCTTGTATTGTTCGGCTTCCTTGGCCAAATCCATAATGTGCTGACACTTCTGCAGAAACCATTTGTCGATTTTGGTCAGGTCGTGAATCTTATCGATGCTCCAACCTTGGTCGAAGGCTTGTCCCAGGAAGAATACACGACGGTCGGTCGGTTCGTTCAGGTCTTTTTCGAGGTTTTTGGTGTAGAGCTCTTTGTTGCCTACGAAGCCGTGCATACCTTGCTGGATCATACGCAGACCCTTCTGGAAGGCTTCTTCGAAGGTACGGCCAATGGCCATCACCTCTCCCACCGATTTCATGGAGGAACCGATTTCGCGGTCCACACCGTGGAATTTGGCCAAATCCCAGCGAGGGATCTTCACCACCACGTAATCAAGGGCGGGTTCGAAGAAAGCTGTCGTCGTTTTGGTGACTGAATTCTTGAGTTCGTGCAAACCGAAGCCGAGCGCCAGTTTGGCGGCAACGAAAGCGAGGGGATAACCGGTGGCTTTGGAAGCCAGTGCGGACGAACGGCTCAAGCGAGCGTTCACCTCGATGACGCGGTAATCTTCGGACTCAGGGTCGAAGGCGTATTGGACGTTACACTCACCCACGACGCCGATGTGGCGCACAATGCGCTGGGCAATTTCGCGGAGTTTGTGGTATTCGCTGTTGGTGAGGGTCTGCGAGGGAGCCACGACAATGGATTCACCCGTGTGGATGCCCAGCGGGTCGAAATTCTCCATATTACAGACCGTGATGCAGTTGTCGTAGCAGTCGCGGACCACTTCGTACTCGACTTCCTTCCAGCCTTTCAGCGATTTCTCAATAAGTAATTGGGAAGAATAATTAAACGCTTTTTTGGCAAGAGCGTCGAGTTCTTCGGCATTGTTGCAAAAGCCTGAACCAAGACCGCCAAGAGCGTATGCCGCACGGACGATGATGGGATAACCGAGTGCCGCCGCTGCGGTTTGGGCATCGGCCAAGTTACCGACAGCTGTGCTCTTGATGGTCTTCACGTCGATTTCATCGAGGCGGTTCACAAAGAGTTCACGGTCTTCGGTATTGATGATGCTCTGTACCGGGGTTCCGAGTATGCGCAGGTTGTATTTTTCGAGTACGCCGCTTTCGAAAAGCTTGACGCCGCAATTCAGAGCCGTTTGGCCGCCAAACGAAAGCAACAAGCCGTCGGGTTGCTCTTTTTGAATGACTTTTTCAACGAAAAACGGGGTGACGGGCAGAAAGTAAATCTGGTCGGCAACGCCTTCGGAGGTTTGCACCGTCGCAATATTGGGGTTTATGAGCACCGTGTAGATACCCTCTTCCTTGAGGGCCTTGAGTGCCTGGGAACCGGAATAGTCAAACTCGCCGGCTTCCCCGATCTTGAGGGCACCTGAACCGAGCAACAGTACTTTTTTGATGGTCTTGTCGGACATGGAATCTATCTTGTTTTTAGGCGTTTATTTTGAAATCTTATCGAGGAACTCGTCAAACAGAAATTCCGTATCCGTTGGGCCGCTGGAGGCTTCCGGGTGAAACTGCGCGGAGAAGAAAGGCTTGGTCTTGTGACGGATGCCTTCGTTGGTGTCGTCGTTCAGATTGATGAAAAGGGGCTCCCAGTCGGCGCCTAGCGTGTGGTTGTCCACTGCATACCCATGGTTCTGGGAAGTGATGAAGCAACGGTCGGTGCCAGCCATGATGACCGGTTGGTTGTGGCTGCGGTGACCGTATTTCAGTTTGTAGGTCTTGGCGCCGCCTGCAACACAAAGGAGTTGGTTGCCCATGCAGATGCCGAAGGTCGGTATATTTTTGTCGAGTGCCTTTTGGATGTTGGCCACGGTCGTTCCGCAATATTCGGGGTTGCCCGGTCCGTTGGAGATGAACAAGCCGTCATATTCGAGTTGGTTGAAATCGTAATCCCAGGGAACGCGGATGATGGTGACGTCCCGTTTCATAAAGCAACGGATAATGTTGTGCTTCACGCCGCAGTCAACCAGCACAATGCGTTTGGAGCCGCTTCCATAGGTGAGCACTTCCTTGCAACTGACTTCGGCCACCCAGTTGATGGCATCGGTGTCCAGGAACGGCACTTCTTCCATATCGGGGAATACGAACTTGCCTTTGAGCGTACCGGATTCGCGGATCAACTTGGTCAACTCGCGGGTGTCTACGCCGTACATGGCGGGGATTTTCTGTTCGATTAGCCATTCGCTCAGGCTTTTTTCAGCGTTCCAATGGCTGTATTCAAACGAATAATCGGAAATAATCAGCCCCTTGACATGAATTATTTCCGATTCGTAAAACTTGGATAGCTTGTTCTCGACGATGTCGGCCGGAACGCCGTAATTTCCAATAAGCGGGTACGTGACTGTTAAAATTTGGCCGGCATACGAGGGATCGGTCAAGCTCTCCGGATACCCCACCATGGCCGTCGAAAAAACCACCTCACCGGCAGTCGGGCTCTCATAGCCGAAAGACTTGCCCTGGAAGATGGTACCGTTTTCTAGCACCAGTTGAATAGGCTTCGATTTGTTCATTCGCTAATAAATCTTTTTAAAGTCTGAATTTATCTGTTTTCAGGCTTCAAAGTTACAAAAAAATTGCTTCAATTTTGGTGGTTTTACTATATAATTAAGAGTAAAAAATACAACTGCCTTAAAAAAAGGCTGGTACAACAAGGAATCATTTCACATATACAGAATCATGTAAATATTTTCAAAAGTTTTGTAACTCTTTGCCCCCGCTTTCGCTTCATCTTTGTTCCGTGATATTCCATCGAAACCGAAACAAAGCATAGCGGAATGATTAAAAAGACCGTTCGAACCGTCACGAAATTCGCCACAACTCAATCCATCAAAGTCAGTGAGCGAACCATTACTACCTCCATTGGTGCCAGCAACTTCATGACGGATGTGGCTGATGTGGTTTTGTTCATTTGCCGAATGTTGAAAGAAACTTTTACGCGGCATTTTGAATTCAGGGAATTCGGGCGGCAGTGTTTTCTGATCGGTTACAAGACCTTGCCGCTGATTTCCATTACAGGCGCCATTATCGGACTGGTTCTGACCATTCAGGCGCGGCCTACCCTTGTCAATTTCGGTGCTGAATCGTTGCTTCCGAGCATGGTTGCAGCTTCACTGATCCGTGAAATGGGCCCTGTCATCACCGCTTTACTCTGCGCAGGAAAAATAAGTTCAGGCATGGGTGCTGAATTGGGATCGATGAAAGTGACCGAACAGATAGACGCCATGGAAGTTTCCTCGACCAATCCGATGCGTTTTTTGGTGGTGACCAGAGTTTGGGCGGCTACGCTGATGATACCGCTACTCATTTTGTATGCGGATGTTTTGGGCATTTTTGGTAGCTGGGCAGGTGTCAATATAAAAGGGGACGTCAGTTTTGTCTTGTTTTTCTCACACGCATTTCATTCCATTGAATTTATTGATTTCGTACCTGCTTTGGTCAAATCGTTCTTTTTTGGTTTGGTCATCGGTTTGGTGGGTTGCTACAAAGGTTTTTATGCGGGCCGTGGTACGGAAAGCGTTGGAAAAGCCGCGAATTCAGCCGTTGTGCTGGCTTCTCTTTTAGTCTTGATAGTGGACCTTATTGCAGTACAAATCACGGATATGATTCATTGATATATGAAAACAGAACGGGCCTCGGTCATCGAAATAACGAACCTTTGTAAATCATTCGGAGCGTTGGAGGTGTTGAAAAGCATTTCCTTGAAACTGTATGAGGGTGAGAATCTGGTGGTATTGGGGAAATCGGGTTCCGGAAAATCGGTATTGATCAAATGCATGGTTCGTTTGCTGGAAGCCGATAGTGGTAGTATTCAAATACTTGGAGAAGAGGTTCAGAAACTGAAAATAAACAGCTTGAGTGCTATGAGGAAGAAAATTGGGTTTCTGTTCCAAAGTGGAGCCCTATACGATTCCATGACCGTGCGCGAAAACCTAGAATTCCCATTGCGCCGGATTAAAAGGAATTTGACTCAAAAAGAACGGGATGTCGTCGTCGCAGAGGTGCTGGACCATGTTGGTTTGGCTGAAGTCATCGATAAAATGCCTTCCCAGCTTTCAGGCGGGATGCGCAAACGAATCAGTTTGGCCAGGACCTTGGTGGCAGACCCGCTCATCATGCTGTACGACGAGCCTACCACAGGCTTGGACCCGGTGACTTCAGACGAAATCAGTGCACTCATCAATCAAGTTCAGAAGAAATACAAAACGTCTTCCATTATCATCACGCACGACATAGAGTGCGCCCGTGCTACAGCGGATCGCCTCATCATGTTGCAGGACGGCGAAGTATATATGGAAGGCCGTCTGGAGGATTTCGAAAACTCTAAAGATGCCTCGATTCAATCATTTTTCAAAACATACACTAAGTAAATGGACTAAATAAATGGATACACATTCTATCGCTTTCAAGATTCGTTTGGGACTGTTTATCATTGGCGGTCTGGCCCTATGCGTCTTAGCGCTTTTCATCATTGGGAAGCAGAAAAACATGTTTGACCCGGTATTCAACTTGACGTCCAATTTCTACAATGTCAGTGGATTGCAGGTTGGGAACAATGTGCGGTTTTCGGGCATCACAGTGGGAACGGTCGAAAACATCAGCATCATCAACGATTCCACCGTCAAGGTTGATTTGCTGGTCAAGAAAAGCGTTCAGCGATTCATAAAAAAGGATAGCGAAGTGGCCATCGGTTCGGAAGGCATCATTGGTGACCGATTGGTTATCATCACGCAGGGAGGCGATGAATCACCAACGGTAAAAGACGGACAATTTCTGCTATCCAAAGAGCCGGTTGAAACGGATGCCATTATAGCCAGCCTCCAAGCAACGGCTGTAAATGCGGCCATCATCACCAATCAACTGGCTGAAATCATGGTCAAAATCAATCACGGCAAGGGCACCCTATCGCGCTTGATACAGGATTCAACCATCGCTGAAAACCTGAATCAGACTATTGTGAACCTGAAGAAAAGCAGCCACGGATTGGATGAAAACATGACGGCGGCCAAGAGCAATTTCTTGTTCTCAGGCTTTTTCAAAAACAAGGCAAAAGAGGCTCAAAAAAGAAAAAATGCGATTCAGGAGAGGAAAGATTCGGTGATAAAAGCAAGAAATAAAGGAAAATAAGTACCTTTCGGGATGGAAAGACGGCTTATACATACTGTCATATTAGTTGCTGTTTTGATGTTCGTTGGTGAAACGGCCTTTTCACAACATGCTACAGTTAAAACTGATACGACCCATATCTATAAGAAAATCGAGAATTATTCCTACCGAAACAAGTTCACGCGGTTTGCCTACAACCTGGTTTTTAAATCGTACACCGTCACGCCGAGAAAAAAGAAACCGATTCAGAAACCCTATGTTGGTTTTGAAGGGAAAGTTATTCGTCGCATCACCATCGTAACGCTCGATCCGTTCGGTAACTCCATTGGAGATACCATTGATGCTCATTTGAATTTTCTGTCGAAAGCAGGAAATTCGATGCATCTGAAAACGCAGTCGCTGACCATTCGCAACTTATTGCTTATCAGGCCGAAACAACGGTTTGACTCGCTGTTGGTTAAGGAGTCCGAACGCCTAGTACGAAGCAGACCCTTTATCAGAGATGTTTCTTTTTTTGTAAGAACAACCTCCACCAAGTCCGATTCAGTAGATATTTCCATCCGGGTGCTTGACAACTGGAGCATCATCCCCGAAGTGCATGTTTCACCCGTCGGCACGACCTTCAATCTGACCGACCAGAATTTTCTTGGAACGGGCTACGAATTTATGAATGGGGTTTCAAGAGACATTCCGCACGGGATATACACCTATCGTACCAATTATTCCATCCCGAACATTTCAAACACCTATATAAGTGCCACCTTGCACTACGAAACGGACGGAAACAATAATTTCAACAAGAGTGTGGTTGTTGACAGGCCCTTTTATTCCACGTTCGCCAAATGGGCAGGCGGCGTCAGCATGATCGATTTGCGATCGGTTCAGTCACCATTGAACTTCAGAACCGTCACCGAGGATTATTGGGCTGGACAGGCTCAGCAGCTGACCATGGGCAACTCGGTGGAAAAACGGTTGACCAACTTCATCACCACAACCCGCTATTTGCACGTTCGGTATTTAGAAAAACCACTGCCGCAAAACGATCCGCTTCGCTTCTTTTCCAATGAAACGTTTTTTCTGACCGGCATTGGCCTTTCTAACCGTAAGTACGTTCAGGACAAATACCTTTTCAAGTACGGGATTACGGAAGATGTGCCTGTGGGGAAAGTGTATGCCCTGACCGGTGGGTATCAGACCAAAAACTATATTAATCGCTTATATTGGGGAGCACGTTTTTCGACCGGAAATTATTACCCTTGGGGCTATCTGAGTTCCAATGTCGAATACGAGACGTTTGTAAGGCGCGGCATAGCCGAAGAGGGCATTTTCAATGCGGATGTGAAGTATTTCACGAATTTGCTCGAGGTCGGGAAATGGAAATTCAGGCAGTTCGTCAAGCCCCAACTCACGGTGGGCATCAATCGGTTCGCCTCCGACAGCCTGACGCTCAACGATGGGTTCGGCATCGATGGTTTTTCAAGTACGAAGCTATCCGGGAGCAGTCGTTTCCTATTGTCGTTGCAAACGCAGGCATATGCACCATGGGATTTCATCGGTTTTAGGTTTGGGCCATTTTTTACATATACGCTTGGGGTACTGGGTAATAACGGGTTCAGCAACAGCAAAGCCTATTCGCAATTTGGTTTCGGCGTGCTTATCAAGAATGAGAATTTGATTCTGAATACGTTTCAGTTTTCCTTTTCGTTTTTCCCGATCATGCCAGGGAGCGGAATCAATGTGTTGAAGATGAATTCGTTCAAGACGACGGATTTCGGGTTCAGCAATTTCGAGGTTGGAAAGCCGGGGGCGAGGGTATTTCAATAAAAAGGTAAGTGATTAAGAGGGAGTGAAATACAAGGCACTGATTGCGAAGCCGTACCGGAGCGTACTTCAGGTACGTGAGGATCGGCAAGTAAGCAGTCACGCAGTAGTTCGCTTCCTCTTAATTACTTACAAGGGGTATTCTTCGAAGGCATATAGTACGCTGCTCAAATAGCGTTCACCGGTATCGGGCAACAAGGCGACAATGATCTTGCCTTTGTTTTCGGGGCGTCTGGCCAGTTCGGCTGCTGCAAAAACGGCTGCACCGGAAGAGATGCCAACTAGCAGGCCTTCTTTTTGAGCCAGTTCGCGACCAGTCAGGATGGCTGAATCGTGCGGTACGCGAAGAACTTCATCCACGACATCCGGATTGTATGTTTTGGGAATGAACCCTGCGCCGATGCCCTGGATTTTGTGTGGACCTGGTGCGCCACCGGAAAGTACAGGTGATTCATTGGGTTCAACGGCTACGATTTTTATGTTGGGGTTGTGTTTTTTCAGCGTTTCACCGACGCCGCTTATGGTACCGCCCGTACCGACGCCGGCTACGAAAATATCGACTTTGCCGTCGGTGTCGCGCCAGATTTCTTCGGCGGTTGTTTTCTTATGAATTTCGGGGTTGGCGGGGTTTTCAAATTGTTGCAGGATGATGGAATCGGGGGTTTCAGCCTGAAGTTCAATGGCTCTGGCGATTGCTGCTTTCATTCCGCCTACACCCGGTGTGAGCACCAGCGTAGCACCAAGTGCCTTGAGCAGATTGCGGCGCTCAATACTCATGGTTTCAGGCATGGTCAAAATTAATTTGTAGCCTTTGGCGGCTGAAACAAAAGCCAGACCGACTCCGGTATTTCCACTGGTCGGTTCGATGATGGTTGCACCGGGTTTGAGAACGCCTTTGGCTTCGGCATCGTTGATCATGGCCAAGGCAATACGGTCTTTCACACTGCCGGCCGGATTGAAATATTCCAGTTTGGCGATGATGGTGGCAGGCAGTTCTTTAAGAGCATTGTAATTGGAAAGCTCCAGGAGCGGTGTGTTTCCGACTAAGTCGGTCAACTGTTTGGCGATTTTGGACATGATGCGTATGTATTTGGTTTGATTTTCTGATGCAAAGATAGGCGCGTTTCGAATGGTAGAAATACCCTACTTATGGTATAATTCACGATTAACCATGCAATAGTACAAAAAAAGGACGTATTTTTGTACTATTAATAGTCCCTTTTACCCCCTGCCCGATGAAATACCAACATTCTTCCTACCTCAAGCCGGAACCGCACCATGCGCTGCAGGTTCCTGTCTATCAATCCGTTGCTTTTGAGTTCGACACGGCTGAGGAAATGGAAGCGGCCTTCACCGGCAAATCGGCCGATCATTGTTATTCCAGAATAACCAATCCGACCGTTCAATTTTTTGAAGAACGGGTCCGGAGTATTTCCGGTGCATCCAGTGTCACAGCGCTGAATTCAGGCATGGCAGCTATTAGCAACGCTATGATTGCGTTAGCTTACAACGGTGCCAATATTGTAACATCGCCCCATTTGTTCGGAAATACGTATTCACTGCTGAATTCGACCCTGGCAGCATTCGGTGTGGAAACCCGCTTTTGTGATCTGACCAACTTGGAGGAAGTAAAAGCATGTATGGATGAAAACACCTGCGCCTTGTTCTTGGAAGTCATCACGAATCCCCAATTGGAAGTAGTTGACTTGAAAGCACTTTCCGGATTGGCCCGCGAAGCAGGCGTTCCATTGGTAGCCGATACGACCATTGTGCCGTTCTGCGCCTGGTCGGCCAAGGAGTTCGGCATCGATATTGAATTGATTTCCAGCACCAAATACATTTCAGGCGGAGCAACTAGTTTGGGCGGCCTCATCCTGGACTACGGAACTTTTGATTGGAGCCGCTCTTTGAAACTGAAAGATTTGGCCAAGCAAATGGGTCCTAACGCCTTCACCTTCAAGTTGCGCAGGGAAATCCACCGAAACATGGGTGCATATATGACACCACAAGTAGCTTATCAACAGACACTTGGTTTGGAAACGCTGCCGTTGAGGTTTGAACGGGCTGCAGGGACATGCCTTGAGTTGGCAAAACGGCTTCAGTCGGTGAAAGGCATCGTTTCAGTGAACTACACAGGCTTGGAAACAAATCCATTTTCAAAATTGAGCCTGGAACAATTTGGCCCTCTACCCGGCGCCATGCTTACCTTCGATCTGGAAAATCGTGCAAAATGCTTTGCTTTCATGAATGGACTGAAACTCATCAAGCGCGCCACCAACCTGTTCGATAACAAAACCTTGGCCATTCATCCGGCCAGCACTATTTTTGGAACATTCAGTGCAGACGTACGCCATGATATGGATGTCCGGGATACCACCATCCGCCTTTCCATTGGATTGGAAGATATGGAATTCATTTTGAACGATATCGTGGACAGCTTAAAACAGAGCGTATGAAATCCATTTTAATTGCTGACAAACAAGATATTTCCAAAGCAGGGCTTCTGTATTTGCTGAATTCGGTGAAAGGTATCGGAGAGGTTTCCGAAGCAGACACCAAAAAGGAGTTGCTCATCCATTTGACCAAGGAACAGGACACCGTGGTGGTTCTTGATTATACTTCCTTCGATTTTACGGGTCCTGAGGACTTGCAAATCGTCAGCAGTCGGTTCAAATCGGTGCATTGGATACTTTTCTCGGACGAACTCACCAGCGATTTCTTGCGTCAACTACTGTTCAGTTGCAGTAGTTTCAGCGTAATTTTCAAGGAATGCAGCAAGGAGGAAATCATCACGGCACTAACGTTGGCCATCAAAAACGAACGGTACATCTGCAACCGGGCAAGCAATCAATTACTGGGCAAGCAGACCTTTGTGGCTGACAATCAGGACAAAGTACTGACGGCTACCGAAAAGGAGATTCTCAGACTGATCGCTTTAGGCAAAACCACCAAGGAAATCGCGTCGGAACGGTTCTCCAGCATTCACACCATCACGACACACCGCAAGAACATCTTCAGGAAATTGGATGTCAACTCGGTGCACGATGCCACCAAGTATGCGCTGCGGGCGGGAATACTGGATTCGGCAGAATACTATATTTAAGTGTCGGGGAATATCTTATTTAATACCAGAACATAAAAACATGAACAAGATTAAATTCACTTTGTTGATTTCATTGAACTTCTTACTGTCTGTACCTTTCATACAGGCACAACAAGGGGGAAAACTCAAAATGTGGTATAACAAACCGGCAAGTGTTTGGAACGAAGCACTCCCGATTGGAAATGGACGTTTGGGCGCTATGGTTTATGGCGATCCTGCAAATGATCAAATTCAACTTAACGAAGGTACATTTTGGTCAGGCGGACCCTCACGCAATGATAATAATAATGCATTGAGCGTATTATCAACAGTCCGCCAGAAAATATTTAGTGGTGATTATTACGGTGCTTCGACTCTGGTCAATTCAAACATCGTAGCAACACCATTGCATGGATCAATGTACCAGGTGCTTGGAAATTTGAATTTAGCGTTCACCGGCATCAGTAGTTACTCGAATTATTATCGTGAGCTCGATCTCGAAAATGCCAAGTTTACAACTACGTTCAACGTTAATGGAGTTACGTATAAAAGAGAAGTATTTGCATCGCAACCCGATCAGGTTATCGTTGTAAGATTAACTGCCAGTCAGCCCGGAAAACTTACATTTACGGCAAGTTTTGACGGATCGTTGAAACAATCATTGAAAGCCGTTAACTCAAAGACCCTCGAGATGACAGGACTTTCAAGCACTCACCAAGGCGTAACCGGGCAGGTAAAATTCGATGCCCGTGCAAAAATAATTAATACCGGAGGTTCAACTGCAATATCGGGAAGTTCTATTAAGGTGACCAGTGCCAACGAGGTAATTATACTTATTTCAATTGCTACTAACTTTGTAGATTATCAAACAATTACCGATAACGAAGTTACAAAGTGCACCGCTTATCTGTCTGCTGCTGAAACAAAGTCATACAGCAACTTATTAAGCGACCATATTACCGCATACCAAAAATACTTCAACAGGGTAAGCTTCGACTTAGGCACTTCGCAGGCTGCAAGTTTCCCCACAGATATGCGAATAATAAACTTCTCGAAAACAACCGATCCTGAATTGGTTACAATGTATTATCAGTTTGGGCGATACTTGCTTATTTCATGTTCGCAACCAGGAGGACAACCGGCAACTTTGCAAGGATTGTGGAATAACGATGTTTACCCGTCTTGGGGCAGCAAGTATACGATTAATATCAATACCGAAATGAATTACTGGCCCTCCGAAAAATGCAACCTGACTGAGATGAACCAGCCTCTTATAAAAATGGTAAAAGAACTTTCAGTAGCCGGCCAGCAAACAGCTAAAGGGATGTATGGATGCGATGGCTGGGTGGCTCACCACAATTCAGATATTTGGCGTATTTGCGGGGTGGTTGATTATGCGGAATCCGGGATGTGGCCAATGGGAGGTGCATGGCTTTCACAACATCTGTGGGAAAAATATTTGTACAGCGGCGATAAGGTCTATCTCGATTCGGTTTATCCGGTGTTGAAATCGGCCTGTCAGTTTTATCAGGATTTCCTTATAGAAGAACCGGTTCATAAATGGTTGGTTGTAAGCCCTTCAATTTCACCCGAAAACGCCCCTTCTGGTCACGGTAGCGCTATGTCTGCCGGAACAACCATGGATAACCAACTTCTTTTCGATTTGTTTACCAAAACCATAAAGGCTGCTACAATTTTAAATAAAGATAGCGCTTTAATGATCGAGTTCCAATCAATCCTCGGCAAACTTGCCCCAATGCAAGTTGGTAGTTGGGGGCAGCTTCAGGAATGGATAAAGGACTGGGATAGCAAAACCGACCAAAACAGACACGTTTCGCATTTATATGGTTTATTTCCGAGTAACCAAATTTCGCCATACACTTCGCCCAAACTAAGCGATGCTGCACGTACTTCCTTAATTTATAGAGGCGATGCTTCAACAGGATGGTCAATGGGATGGAAAGTGAATTTATGGGCTCGTTTACTCGATGGCAATCATGCCCGAAAGCTTATTGCCGATCAATTAACCCTTGTTGACCCTATGGGTGGTAGTAATGGAGGAACATACCCGAACTTATTCGATGCACATCCCCCATTCCAGATTGATGGAAACTTTGGTTGTACTTCTGGCATTACCGAAATGCTCTTGCAAAGTCAGGATGGCGCTATTCACTTTTTACCAGCCCTACCCGACGACTGGGCAACTGGATCGATAAGCGGGTTAAGAGCCTATGGAGGTTTTGATGTAAGCTTTAATTTTGAAAATGGGAAAATTCAAAAAATAACCATTAAATCGAATCTGGGCGGAAACTGCCGCATTCGTGTTCCTAATGAAGTGGCTTTAGAAGATGGCACATTATTAAGTCAAGCCTCGGGGGATAATCCAAATTCATTTTTTGCTAAAGCCCAAATAAAAACCCCATTAATAGCCAATTCTTCGATATTACATCCGTTTAGCCTTAAAAAAACCTATTTATACGACCTGTCAACACAAGCTGGCCAAACATATACAATTGAGTGCATTACAAGCCTAACCTATAAATATGCTTCAGTAACCACTATAAATCCAAAACAGGTTTTGGTTGATTTAAGTGAAACAATTAAAAAACAAAGTACATACAGCGGGTTCTCTGTGAAGGTAGATAGTACGGTTGCAACTGTTGATAGTGTAGTTATGGGAGATGCTTCAAATCGATTGTTCGTTTATTTGAAAGATAGCATTGTTATGGATAATAATGTGCTTCTTTCCTACAGTAGCGGGGATGTTGTTTCAAAATTTGGTGTAAGCCTGACCGCTTTTTCCGATACCTTGGTTTACAATTTACTAGAAGGTTCTGCTCCCAGGGTAGTCGATCTTGAATCTAGTAAAAACGGCGATACGATCGTTGCCCGGTTTAACAAGAAAATGATTATTCCGGCGGATGTATCTGCTTTTATCCTTTCTGCCAAATACAACGGAAGTAAAAGTATTTCAATTACTAAAAGCACCTTTTCTGGCAATGATTCTACCTTGTTGGCATTTACCTTGGCAGAGCGTGTTTATGCCGACTACATACAAACGTTGTCCTATTCGGGGAGCAGTGTCGTTTCGGCCGATAGCGGAACACTAAAAACATTTACCAACATGCCTGTAACGAATCATTCAGACGGGTTGCCCTTCACAATCGCTAGTGGAACGATAGATTCAAAAGGGACTGCAATTGTATTGAAATTTGAAAAACCTTTAAAAGTAGCCATTAAACAATCGGGTTCTTTCACCCTTAAAGCAAATGGAGTAAGTGTTGCAATTAGCGATATGATTATTGCGGGTACAATAACCATTAAATCATCTTGGGCAATACATTATGGCGACATTGTCACCATTAGTTATACTCCCGGGAACATAACGGCCACCGATAACGGAACGTTGGAACGCTTTACCGACTTTGCTATTACAAATTTGGTTACTCAACCTTCATGGACTGTAATTCCGAGTAAGATAGAAGCAGAAAATTCTTTTTTCCAGGTTGGTACTCAAACCGAAACAACCGGAGATACTGGCGGAGGACTCAATGTGGGCTGGTTTGATACTGGCGACTGGTTAGAATATGCGATAAATAATAATTCGACCGATACTTTATTTACTGCCGGTTTTCGCATGGCATCGCCAAATGGTGGCGGAATTATTGCAGCATACCTGGATAATGTGAAGATTGGACAAGTAAGTTGCCCAAATACTGGTGGTTGGCAAACCTATCAATCGATTAATACCGTTCTTAAAATTGCATCGGGAAAACACTATCTAAAACTTTATGCAACAAATGCAGGTTATAATATTAACTATATTGATATTACAAAAAAAGTAACTGGAATGAATGAACCCACTTCTAAAAATTTCAACGTATACCCAATGCCTATGTCAAGAGAATTGATCATTGAATCTGAAGATTTTAACTTTAATAAAATTGAAATTAGGAATCTGATGGGAAGTGTTGTGTTGTCACGTTCAATAGCTTATATGCCTGTACTACATTTGCCTATAAGCTTACCCGATGGGATGTACATCGTAAAAATTAGCAACGAAAAGCAATTTCAACTTAAAAAGGTTGTAGTGAAGAGCAATTGAGACAGGGATGTAAGCAATTAGATTATTTCTTAATATCTTTATAGTTGCCCTAAAGTCGCAATAAGCGAAGTGTGGTCTGGAAAAACCCGTTCAGTTGTCAAAACAATGTTTTATTTTTACTCAAGATTAATGAGTAAGTCAGTGAAAATGAATAAGAAACAGTCAAATATTTTTTTGTCATGAAGAATAAATTAATGCTTCAATTATTGGGTAAACTAACTAATTCTAGTAATAAAAAAATTACATCTACCGTATTTGCATTGGCATCGGTTCTGATTTTGTACGGGCAATCACCATCGTTTAAAACGTACATGAATCCTGTGATTCCGGGTGATCATCCTGATTGTACGGTCACAAAAATGGGAAACGACTTTTACACAACCGGTTCATCGTTCAATCCAACACCGGTAATATATCATTCAACCGATCTGGTTCATTGGGAAGCCATTGCTCAACCGGTAAGCGCTGCCTGGTCGGGCTATGGCGACAATCCGGGAGGCGGCTGCTGGGGAGGCCACATCGTTTATTACAACAGTAAATGGTGGGATTTCTTTTCGAGAGCCAATACCATGTATTACGTAAAAGCTAGTGATCCCAAGGGTCCTTGGAGTACTACTCCGGTTAAAGTAAATAACCCTACAACAATTTCGTATGGATTGGGATATGACAATTCGATATTTATCGACGATGACAACAAATGGTATATGATCGTCAAAAATGGTCAGCCCAATAATGGTATTGTTGAACTGAATACAACTGGCCAACCTACCGGAGTAGTGTATAATTTAACATGGCTAAATCCAAGTCCTTCCTATCCGTACAGTTGGGCAGAAGGACCGGTAATGTGGAAGTACAAAGGCTATTATTACTATTCGTTTGCCCGTGATGTGAGCGGAGGGCAAACGGTAATGAGAAGCAAAACGCTGACTGCCGATCAAACAGCCTGGGAAATACTGGGCAATTTTTTCAACGAAAACGATCCCCAGAAAACTGGTTCACTTTTTACCGGCCCGAACCATGCCTCTAATGCAGCAATGATTGGCGACAGCACTTCGTGGGTTATTCATCCTGTTTATGCCAAAGGTGAGTGGAAAGGCCAGGGTAGGCAGGGATTGTTGAATCAGGTTAGGTATAATGCAAATGGTAAACCCACGGCCGACTATCCTATTAACCAACCGTTTACCGCGCCCAAACTGCCAAGTAGCGGCATTCCTTGGATGGTTCCCAAATCCGATTTCTTTACTTCATCCAAATTAAATCCTGAATGGTCGTTTTTAGGATATACATCAAGTGCGCAAGTGTCATTAACTCAGCGTCCAGGTTGGTTAAGACTCACTCCAAAAAGTACCACCAAAGCCAATACAGTGATTAAGAATGATGGAGAGCACAATTATTCGCTTGTGACACGTCTCGATTTCAAGGCAAAATCAGCTGCCGATGAGGCTGGGCTTCGAATCATTCGGGGCGATGAGGCGATGTTTGTAAAACTATACAGTTCAATCAAAGCAGATGGCAAGAAAGTGATCAATTATAGTTTTGACACCACGAAATATGAGGCGAACAATACAGTGGGTGATACTTTGTGGCTGAAGATTAACAGGGTCAACCACAAAATAAGCGGATATTTCAGCAGTAACGGAACCGATTGGAGTCAAGTAGGTCAGGCTTTTGATGTATCAGTAATTGATTCTTATTCCGATTTTTGGTCATGGGCGGGAACCCGGCAAGGGCTTTATGTACAAGGTGCAAACAATGCTTGGTTCGATCTCTACATTTATAGAGATGCATACACACCTATTTTAGCCGAGGCACCGGCAAACCAGTTTGGTACAGGAAAAATTAAACTTTCGGATGGCTCAGGTCTCAGTGTGCTCAACAATATCCACAACAACGATTGGGCCTTGTATGCCGGAGTGGAATTCGGGAACAGCGATTATCAAATGGCTCCCGATTCGGTTGAATTTACAGCTTCGAGTGTCACAACGGGAAGCACTATTCAGGTTTGGCTCGATTCAATTGATTCTGGTATTAAAGTTGCAGAATGTGCTATTGGCAATACAAAAAGTTCGAGTATCTATAAAACGTTTAAAGCACCAGTTACATCCGTTTCAGGTAATCACGATGTATATCTTAAATTTGTCGCTTCAGGAACTAATAATCTCTTTCAACTTAAATGGATCAATTTCAGCAAGAAATCTGATTCAACAACTACTTCGTTGAGATTAGAGAAACAGGATAAGATTTCAATTTATCCCAATCCTGCAAAAAACAGGTTATCCATTTATTCCGGATTTCAATTTAATCGGGTTGAAATATTCGGCATGGATGGAAGAATGGTTTTTGAGGCTAAAAATGAAGCATCGCTAAGTTCAACTTTGAAACTTAATCTTGACGCTGGAATGTATGTTTTAAGAGTTAGCAGCGAAAAATACGCTGCATCCTCTAAGCTTTTAATAAATAAATAATCCTATGAATAAAAAACAATTTTACATACTTTTTTTACTGAGCGTTATATGGACTCAAGCCACTCTAGCACAGAAGCAATTGTCAATATATTCCACGAAATGTAATCAAACCATTGAAGGGTTTGGTGGCTCTATTGCGTTTTACGGAAACTGGTTAGTTGCACACCCCAATCGCTCAATGGTTTACGATTGCCTATTTAAAGATTTAGGATTGAGTATTTTCAGAATAAAAAATGATTATTTTAACGAAGGAACAATTAGTCAGAATCAAGGTATGATTGATATAAAAAGCATGATTATAGAAGGGAAAAAACGCAGTTCTTTCGATATAATGATTTCTTCGTGGTCTCCTGCCGGAAAATATAAAAGCAATGGTAAACCTGCAAACGATGGAACAATGGCAAGTTTAGCTACTGATTCGGCAGGAAATTTTGTCTATGGCGGTTTTGCAAAATGGTGGTACAATTCACTTTTAACTTTTAAGAATAATGGTATTAATGTAAAGTATATTAGCATTCAAAATGAGCCAAACATGGCACCGGGATATGAAGGTTGCATTTTTATGCCACAGGAGCAAACCGTCTATGATAAAGTACTTGCAAAAAATGTGAAAGTAGCTTCTTATGCAAAAGCCTTCAATGCGGTTTACGATACTATTGCAAAATATAGTTCAAAATTGACAATTGTTCCGAAAATGGTTGGACCAGAAGTATTGGGAATTGAAAATGCCTGGTCAGGTCGTCCCAGTGATTATACCAAATATATGGATATGACGAAATGCTACGCCATTGCACATCATTTATATACAGGAACAGACGCAAATACAATTGTCACTAACTTAACTGTATTAAAAAATACATGTCCGACAAAACCAAAAATGCAAACTGAATACAGTGATAAAGAATGGTTTGCTTTATCTCAAGTTATTCAAAATTCATTGGTTATTGAAAATGTTTCGGCTTATTTAGTTTGGGAATTGTTTTGGCCTGGAAGCGATTTTCTAGATTTGGAAAATCCCTGGAATTCTGGTTCGTGGGTAAATCCAAAAGGTTTTAAAGCGGGAACAAAGTTTTTTATGTTCAAACAGTTTGCTAAATTTATTAAACCGGGTTGGGTTAGAGTTAACACATCAACTCCTTCCGCAACTATAAAACCCTCAGCCTTTGTGAGTCCAGACGGACTTAACATGAGTATTGTTGTGATAAATACCGGAACTAAAGAAGATTCAATTTCAGTTTCGTCTTCGGATTTTACCATTTCTTCTGGAAACATTTACAGAACTTCCGATACCGAAAATTGCATTTTAGTTGGAGCTTATACTGGAGGGAATATTAAACTTCCTGTTAAATCAATTACTACCATTGCTTTACAAGGAAAATCAAGCGCGCTTGAAGTTAAAGATATTCAATACGAAAAAAATACCGGTTTAGTTTATCCCAATCCATTTAATGAAGAAGCTAATTTGGATTTAAAAGATTTTTCCGGTGAAGGTCAAATAGAAATTTATAATTTATCGGGGCGAATGCTATATAGTAAAAAGATCCAAAATGAATATTCTGCAAAAATTGGAACTGACCTTTTGAAAGGCATTTATATTCTGAGGGTTTCGAATGGCAAACAACAGAAGAGTATGAAAATTATTAAACAATAAGTATTTCCACAAGGATGGTATGGTGTGTCATGGCGGCTTTACTCAACTTTGCACTGTCGATTTCAACAGATACAAGAGAAGAAATCGGAAGGACATAACGGGTAGTGCGGCCAAGATGCTTGATTCAATGGTATGTCGGGCCAACAGGCAAATACGGCAACTCTACCCGTTTCTTCTTGAATTATACCATACCTATGGTATTTGCATCGCCTAATAAATGCAAGACCTTTGCAAAATAGTAATCAATCAACATTCCAATTATTCAATCTGAATGATGAAACCACTCCGTTAAAGAACGATCCTTCGTTGTCCCGACACTTCAACCAAGGTTTCATCCATTCGCAAACCAATTAGAACGGATGAAAACATTTAATAAGATTCTTATCGCCTTTTTATTGACCACGACTGGTCTTCAGGCACAAAAAACAACTGAAACCCTCCTTATCAGCGCTCCCAAATTCGCCCAACCGCTTGTGGAGGGTTGGATTGCAGAATACAGCAAGTCCCACCCGGGCATGCACATTCAACTTCAAAACAGTTCAACCAAAGGGCAGACTGCCCAATTAAGCTTGGTCGTAGAACCAACGTCGGCATCCATCAAGGAAGAAGACAACAAAATAATCTATACGGGTCGTTATGCCTTGATACCCGTTTCCAATTCCCGCAACTCCTTATTTGCTCAGATCGGAAAGAAAAGGCTGGATAAGAAAACACTGTCCAAACTCTTTTTCGAACCTCAGATTGATGAATATGAAGACGATGAAGAGGTGGCAGAAACCAAACCCAAATATAATGTCACGGTGTATTCGGCAGAAAATCAACTGCAACTATCCAGCATCCTGGCAAGTCACTATGGACATCTTTCTTCCGAATTGAGAGGCAAAAAAGTGCTTGGTGATGAGATATACTTAGTGACTGCCCTGAAAAAGGATACGACTGGCGTTTCTTTCAATAGCCTCAGCTATCTGTACGACTTGAACACCCGGAATCTGAAGTCGGATTTGACTGTATTGCCGCTTGATGTCAAGAAAGAGGCCAGAAACCAACTCAACGGTACGGCAGACGATCTCATTCGTTTGTTGGAATCAGAAAGCATTGAATCGATTCCGGTTGGCCGGATTGGTTTTACTTTCACTCAAACAGGAAATCAGGAAACACTCACTTCGTTTCTGCAATGGACGCTGAACGAAGGGCAGAAAGTGAACCATAAACATGGTTTTCTGCAAGCGGAAGAAATTGACCGAAACATTGCCCAACGGGATCTGCAATCAGGCAAATTGCTTACTCTAAAATAAGCCCCAATCTTTCTATAAATACTACACAATTGATATTTATTAGGTTTCATGAAGTATTAGCCGGTTTGCATTCTCATCCGCAACACGACCTTGCCAGTCGAGCAGGTTCATGGATGATGCCAACTTATTCAGATTTATAAGATTCTCGCTTTCTATATCCTTGCAGTCTGTTGTCGGTTTTTTTCTCGTGGTGTGAAAAAAAGACTCAATATATTCGAGTATAAAAGATTATTTATATATTTGTGTAAATATATTCGAGTATGGAAGATAATTTTGCAGCATTAGAAAAGTATAACTTTTGGAACGGTCATGTGCCGGAGTTGGGATTCCTACGTACGAATTATACGGATAAAATCGTAGATTATACCGGCAACAAGCTTGTCAAGGTGTTGGTTGGCCAACGCCGTGCGGGGAAAAGCTATATCCTGCGCCAGATAGCCAACCGGCTAATAGAGAGCGGAGTGAATCCCCTGAACATCTTCTACATTAACAAAGAATTCACTGAATTCGATTTTCTGACTGACTACAACGATCTCGAAACACTATTGAAACGATATAAGGAGCGACTAAAGCCTGAGGGAAAAATTTGGCTGTTTATTGATGAGTTGCAAAATATTTTGGGCTGGGAGCATTTTGTCAACTCCCATTCACAGGACTTTGTGGAAAGTTACGAACTATTCATCAGTGGTTCCAATTCAAAAATGCTTTCTGGAGAATTGGCCACACTTCTATCTGGTCGTTATGTGGAGTTCGAAATCTTTCCATTCAGTTTCATCGAATATACAGGCATAACGAAGAAACTGCCAGACAGGCAAAGTTATATAGACTATATGGAGAGTGGTGCATTGCCTGAATTGTTTGTATTGCCAAACGATGAAACCAAACGCAACTACATCTCAGCCATCAAGGATACCGTTTTGCTTCGCGACATCATACAACGACACAACATCAAAGACCCAAAATTGTTGGAAGACCTTTTTGTTTATCTAATCAACAATGCTTCAAATTTGGTTTCGATAACCAATATGGTGAACTATTTTAAGAGTCGTGGTAGAAAAACCACGTACGATACGGTTTCCAATTATTTAGGTTTCATCGAAGATACATTCCTGATACATCGTGCGGAACGCTATGACATCCGTGGTAAGGAAACGATTTCCGGCAATTGTAAGTATTACATCAATGATTTGTCGTTCAAGAATTACCTATATTCGGGATTTAGTTACGGCTTGGGTTATAAGCTGGAAAATTTGGTTTATTTGGAACTCCGTCGTGTAGGATTTGAGGTGTATGTAGGAACGTTACTAGATAAAGAGGTAGATTTTGTTGCAAAGAAGGGTGATCGCGTTATTTATGTACAAAGTGCCTATTTACTAGCCGACGAACAAACCATCCGTCGGGAATACGCACCTTTGGAAGCCATACATGATCATTACGAAAAAGTGGTAGTATCTCTCGATGACATCTCTTTACCGTCCAATAACGGTATCCGGCACATACAGGCATGGAGACTTGGAGAACTTTGGTAAAAAGAGAGGGATGTTGGGTATGAAAAAAGGCACTAGGATAGTGGATAGTGCAACGAAGCAAAAGTTTTACGAAAGTTGTGATTCTGGGGGAATTTATGGAAAGATGGAAGAGGATTTATAGGTCTTAGTAAAGTCGTTTTTCAAAAATCCCAATAATATAGTACGCTTTACTGGGTTAAAATGCTTAATTTTGTTGGGAGGGCAAAATATTCCCTTTTTTGGTTTAATCGTTATGGAGATACTACCCTTAATCGGGTTGACGGCACTCGTACTTGCCGCCGGCATCATTGGTCTTGTACTTATATCTGACAAGTACAAGGCAGTTTTAGCGTTATGCATCGTACTGACCAACACGGTTCTTACTTCAATCCCTGCTATTCTGGCGCTGGCCGGAACACCACAGTTTGGTTCTTTTGCAATCGCCCATTTCATTGGTGACATTGCCGTTCGCGTGGACAGTCTTTCGGCCTGGTTCATCTTGATCATCAACTTCACCACAATAAATGGCGTTTTGTTCGGCATGGGATACTTAAAGTCCTATAAAGAGCTGAAGGTGAACCTGGAAATGCACTGGGTGTTCTACATTCTATTCCACATTTCCATGGTTTGGGTCTGCATGTTCGAACACGGTGTTGCCTTTCTGGTTTCGTGGGAGCTCATGTCGCTTTCCTCGCTGATGCTGGTCATTTTTGAGTTTCAGAACAAGAGTACGCTCAAAGCGGGAATCAATTATATGGTGCAGATGCACCTGAGTGTGGCGTTTCTGACGCTGGGTTTCATTTGGTTGTACGTGCAGACGGGGTCGTTTAATTTTTCTGCACTGGCTGCGTTACCGCATACGTACGAAACCATCTGGGTCTTCATCCTGTTGTTCATCGGATTTGCCATCAAGGCGGGTTTCATACCTTTTCATACCTGGCTGCCCCACGCCCACCCTGCGGCGCCTTCGCACGTTTCGGGTGTGATGTCCGGTGTCATCGTCAAGTTGGGCATTTACGGAATATTCCGAATCATAACACAGTTGCATCAAGATTGGTTGCTTATAGGTGAAGTCATTCTCAGCCTTTCGGTAGTGACGGCACTCTACGGCATTGTCAATGCGGCCGTCAAATACGATTTCAAGCAAATGCTGGCCTATTGCACCATCGAAAACATCGGGTTGATAGGCATTGGTATCGGCATTGGATTGATCGGACTTGGAAATGGAAACAACTTGCTTGTATTACTCGGTTTCAGTGCGGCCTTATTGCATACCTTGAATCACTCCTTGTTCAAGTCGCTTTTGTTTTTCGCGGCCGGAAGCGTGTATCAGCAAACGCATACCCGCGATATGGAACTGTTGGGCGGCCTTATCAAAAAAATGCCGAAAACCGCTTTCTTTTTCCTCATCGGAGCCATGGCCATCGGTGGACTTCCACCGTTGAACGGGTTTGTATCGGAGTTCCTCATGTATACGGGTTTGATTCAAGCGCTAAGTGCTCCATCCGGGGTGTCACAACTCATTTTAGTCCTGCTTTCCGTAGCCGGATTGGCTCTTGTGGGCGGCATTTCACTACTCACGTTCACGAAAACCTTCGGGGTCATTTTCCTTGGAAATCCGCGGACGGAATTACCGCATGAGCCTAAGGAAAGCACTTTTATCATGCTGTTGCCTCAATACCTCATTGTGGCAACGATGTTTTCTGTCGTGATTTTCCCCCAATTTTATTTTCACTATGCAGCCCACGTGATTTCCACGGCATTTAGCATCGATTTGGGCGGTACTGTCGTTGCCGTTTCTGAGAATTTGGCTATTATGGGCAGGGTAAGTCTACTTTTCATCAGTGTTTTGCTTTTACTGTTCGGACTACGCTGGTTCTTTTTGCGCAAGCGAAACTCGGTAGAATACGAAACCTGGGGTTGTGGCTATGTCGCTCCAGTCCTGAAAGCCCAATACTCCGGAAAATCGTTTACCCGTCCGTTCGGGCAACTCTTTAATTTCTTGGTCAAAGAAGAAAAACACTTTGAAAAGATACCCAAGGCTGAACTCTACCCAGTTCACCGCACGTTTTCGACCATCTATTTTGATTTGTTGGAAAAATACCTCATTCATCCGCTTACCAAAGGGTTGAATTACTTCCTGAACCGCTTTGGGTTCATACAAAACGGAAAAATACAATCGTATGTGCTGTATGGCATATTCTTCATCATCTTGGTATTTTTGGGTACTGCTTTTAATTGGATCCTTTAGTTACTATGGAAATAACACTGATCGAGCTTTTTAATCTGCTTGCCATCGCTGCAATCCTGACGTTTCCTTTCTTCAAAATCAAAGGCAGGGGGATTATTGCGCTTTCAGTGATCACCATTCAGGTACTGATCGCTGCCGTCTTTGCCGTTTCCATTTTTGCAAATGGTGCTGTAGAATATGCTTATGAAGGTTCCTTTATCACAGGACTCATTCCAGTTAGGGTGGATTATCTGTCTGCATGGTTCATTCTGGTCATCAGTTTCACCTTTCTGACCGGTGCCTGGTATGGCATTCAGTATATGAAACAATACATTGACCAGCCTTCCAATCTGACGTTACATGCCGTCGCTTTTATCTTACTTTTCACGTCGCTCATCGACCTTTGCATGATCCAAAACAGCCTGGTGCTGTTGGTTATCTGGGAAATCATGGCCCTGAGTTCGTTCATCACCATCATTTTCGAAAGCTATAAAACGGAAACCCTGAAAGCCGGCATCAATTTTCTCATCCAATCGCATGTCTGCATCCTTTTCCTGACGTTTGCCTTCATGTGGGTGAAAGTCAAAACGGGCACCTTTGATTTGCAGGCCATTACCGCTTACACTGCTTCTGAGCCCGCCATTATCGGCATCGGCTTTTT
>Ga0209429_10000128_pt1 | contig 51736 bp, 71 predicted proteins | sample BarGraNGADG00212_3_FD_184493 | JGI IMG/M metagenome (GOLD analysis project Ga0209429, IMG submission 184493) | Arctic peat soil microbial communities from Barrow, Alaska - Barrow Graham LP Ref core NGADG0004-212 (SPAdes) (version 2) | ecosystem: Environmental > Terrestrial > Soil > Wetlands >... | reverse complement strand
TGAACATGGTAGATGACGATCAGACAGTACTCACCACTCTGGATAGAAACGATATCATCATAGGCACGCTTGAAACAGCAAAAATGAACTGGTTTGCTACCCAAGTTGACCTACAGAACATGGAAGATGTAGAGGGAGGTGAAGTATGAAGGCTATTACAAGCTATCTATCTGGCAAAAAGACCTACATCATTGCCGTGGCGTCCATTGTCTACGGTGTGCTGGCCTACGAGAAGGTCCTACCGAACCCGGATCACCTGGCCCTTCTGATTGTTCAGATAGGAGCCTTGGCCATGGGTTTCCGCTCTGCTCTGGATAAGTTCATTGAGATTCTCAGCGCCAAGGCGTAGGAGCGCAGGACAATTCTAATCGCCTACCGGGGCTGGCGCGGTAGCCCCTGCCCTTAACCACTGTTCTCTGCTCTTGCTCTTGTTCTTATCTCTTTCTTATGGGATGTAGAATAGATCAAGAGCAGAGCTTTTTCAATAAAGACGAAAGTTTTTCCCTCGACCCCTTGTCAGCCCCGGCGACGGTGCTAGACTGATTACATCGGCCGCCGCCTCGGGGTAGCTTCCCTAGAAGCCAGCGGGTCGGGGGTCGATCTTGTGGGGTGTTGGCGTTGGAGCGGAGACTGCCTAGCTGCGACTTCCTGACCTTTGCCGCCACCCCACCCACCTTACCCAAGGAGGCCCATGACAGTCCAGCCCACTAACGTCGCTACGAAGTGCCCGTATTGCCGTACACCCATGACCCGGTATCCGGGTTACATGTCTGTATTTCTTGATGAGAAGCACAGATTCTCCACCCTAGAGGCGGCGTGCTTTTTGAACTGCCCCAATTGTCAGCCCAAGCTAGAGTACGAAGACAGATACGAGGAGGAATAGATGCCATTCGCAGTTATCAAAATCGCCAACATCGACAAGCGCGAGGCTGGGTACATCCACTTCAAGTGCTCGGCTCAGAAGAATTGGAACTGTAATAAGCAGGAGCTTATTGCGGACCTCGCTGCTGGCGAGCGTTACAAGATCGACTACGCAGAGACGGCCCCCACGGGCGACCACAAGTACGGAAGCAAGTACGTGAACCGCGCCCGCCCCTGGCAGCCAGAGGACGGCGACAACACGTGGCCAGACAAGGCCGCCTATCAGGGCGGCGGCAATCAGGCTTCAGGAGGTAACGTGAGTAAGGACTTTGACACCGAAACCAGCAAGCGTCAGACGGCGGCCAACTGTGCCGGCACCATTTATGCCAACTGCATGCAGGGTGGCGGAGCCATCAATCTGGACGAGTTCGCTGTCACCTTCCCGGTGCTGGCAGAGGTGGTCCTGAAGTTCGTGGATTCTAAAGGGAATGTCAGTGACGTGGCTGGTGCAGGAAGCGCGCCGGTTGATGAATTCGACAACAGCTTTTGATGAAGAACCTGAAGCTACCCAAGGACCCGCTGGACATACGCAACCTGCCTGCCCTCTTCCCAAAAAAGGCAAAGGAGGGCAAGGGAAAGATGGATTACACCTCTTCTGACCTCGCATTTCCCAAGCCCGCGAAGAAAAAGAAGAAGTCGCGATGGGGGAAGAAGTGATGGGCATTTTCACCGACTCCTATCCGGGCGACAGGGAGCAGCAGAAAGACGCACAGATTGCCACGCTGAAAGACGAGGTGGGGGACGAGTGGGCGAGAGCTGAACAGGCCATGTTTGAACGTGACGAGGCCCGCCGCGATGCCAACATCTCGTCTGACAACTGCAACACGGCCGAAATGGCCGCGAACACCTTGCAAGTCGAGCTGGTGCAGGAAAGAGAAGACGCTCGACTCTACAACGTGGCTCGCAAGGAGGCGCTGGCTGAGCGGGACGATCTCATGGGCCAGCGTGACGGTTGGTACAGGACAATCCACCGGCTAGAGGCCGAGTTGGCAGACACCAAGAAGATCAGCGACAAGTGGCGCGACCTGTACTGGGAGGAGTTCGAGGAGTTGGCAGCCCTGAAGGCGCAGCTACGCGAGGGGCGCAGTCATTGCAGATGTTCCTATCCAGATTATGGCCACTTCGACACGGCGCGAGGGGGATGAGTTGAATCTCGGAGAGATGTATGCCAAGCATGTGAAGGGCGAGCACAAGGAACGCGATCCCCTTCGCCTCTTTGTTAGCGACGTGGGCAAGTGTCCACGCCAGGTGGCCTACCGGCTGCTGGAAACCACGAAGGACCCCGTGTCCGACCAGACCCTCATCAATAAACAGATCATGTTCGACATTGCAGAGCACTTGGAAGCTACGCTGTGGAAGGCCCTCAAGAGCGCGGACCTTGGCATCGCCTATCAGTTCCCGGTGGATATGTACGATCGTGTGAACTGGGGTGGTCGCGGGGACATCATTGCGGCGTATGGGGGCATGCGGGTGATTGAGGTAAAGAGCCTGTACCCTGGTGCATTCAAGCATGAAATCTTCTACCCGCAGCACCGCCACCAGGGCGACATCTACGACCACTACTGTGCGGAAGAGTGGGGACTGGACACCTGTCCCTTGCTCCTCTATCTAGACAGGGGTGGCATGAACACTCCAGTTGAGCAGGATGTCCGTATGCCCTGGGAGCGCAGCTGTGCCCTCATGGACGAGATGGATGCCATGCGTACCGCACTACCCACCATACCAGACAGACTGGAGCATGTTTTGGTGGAGAGAAGTTGGGCGAAGGAGCTAACATACGAGCCCGACTGGCACTGTAGCAGGTGCGACTACGCCTGGACCTGTGAGCAGAGCATGAGCAAGTCGGTGTGGGCGGTAAGGAGTGACAAGAACTCTCCATGGGTAGTGAAGAAGGCTGCCGACTGGGATGTTCTGAGCAAGTATGCCGCGAGCAAGACCAATCAAGTCTTCAAGGGAGTGTGAGTGAATGACGACCCCCAAGATATTACTCTACGACTTGGAGGTTACCCCCATTCTGGGGTGGACCTACAAGATGTGGGACACAAACATCATCCGCATTGAGCGAGACTCATACATTATGTGCTTCTCGTACCAGTGGTATGGCGACAGGAAGATAAGAAACGTGGCCCAGCCCGACTATTCCAACCTGTACGAACTCTACCCCTACGATGATTCCTCCGTTGTGTCCGATTTGTGGGAACTGATGGACGAGGCGGACATTGTGGTGGCGCACAACGCCAACAGGTTTGACAACCGCATAGCCACCGCAAGATTCCTTGCGCACAACTTTGGTCCTCCCTCCCCGTACAAGAGCGTGGACACCCTCATGTCTGCTAGAAGATATTTTAGGATGGCGTCCAACTCCCTGAACGACCTTTGTGAGAAGCTCGAACTTGGGAGCAAGCCAAAGGATACACATGGCAAGCTGTGGCGCGATTGCGTAGACGGAGACATGAGTGCGTGGGGGAAGATGAAGAGGTACAACAACCAGGACGTGATGTTGCTGTCAGAACTGTACGGTCTACTGCGTCCCTTTATTACCTCACACCCGAATCTCGGGGGTCTGGTTGGAGAAGAGGATGCCTGCCCAAGGTGCGGCTCTGTAGGTAAGTCTCTACAGCGCAGGGGATTCGCCCACACGGCAACCTGTACCTATCAACGCTATGTGTGCAATGAGTGTGGCGCGTGGAGTCGCTCGCGTAAATCGGAGCCCGCTCACCCTACGCTGGTGAGCGCATGACGAAGGACACCAGGAGCGCAGTCGATACTTATCGGCAAGCCAGAACGCGCATACAACAGGAGCTTTGCTCGGGGTACCACGCCGTTCTATATGCCGACGACGCCCTTGCCGAGCTGGAGGCCGAGCTATGGCTTGTGAACGCTGTGAACGCGACCTTTCGGCACGACTTGGAGCAGGCCGAGGCCACTATCGAGGAACTAGACATCTGCTACCGGCGCGAGATAGACGACCACAACAAAACCAAGGATGAGCTGATGCGAGTCAAGCTGAAGCTGATATTCGTAGAGGAGTGGTTTGACAACATTCTCCCCAACGACTATGACCTCTGCATGAAACGCTGGGCCGAGAGGGAGCAGTCATGAGCGTCGTTTACGACCACGAGCATGTATTTTGGCTGATAGCAAAGACGTTCAACACCACTGAGAGTGGTGGGATTATGGAGTACATCGAGGACCTGGAGGCGTGGGGCGCCGAACTGTTGAAGCAGAGTGAGATTCTCTCTACGACAAGGCGTCTGGTCGAGGCTCAGCTGGAGGAATTGCAGATGGAGCATGATGACCTACGTGTCGAGTATCACGCCCTGAGGTCTGATGTCCGACTGGAAAAGTGGTTCGCCTGTGGTGATGAGTCTTGACTGTGATGCACACTCCGCCACAGAACAAGGACGCGGAGCAGTCGCTGTTGGGGGCCATGCTTCAGAGCCCCTCGACGGTTATACCGGCAGTACAGGAACTGGTGGATTCCGCTGACTTCTACACAGAGAAGCACGGTAACCTGTACGCACAGATGCTGAAGATGTGGGTGGATGATGAGTCCAGTGTGGACGTTGTAACTCTCGCCGCTCTACACCCAGACGACCACGACCTCATCTGGGCGCTTGAGGAGTGCTGCCCATCGGCAGCCAATTGTCAGCACTATGCCGCAATTGTCCACGGTGATGCAGTGGCACGCTCTCTCGTGAGGGTGGGCCAGGAAATAGCGGAGATGGGATATGAAGATAGCAATGTTGAGACAAGCAAGCTCATCGACGCAGCCGAGCACAAGCTCATGGGTCTTCGACCACAGTCCGCTCGCGACGTACACGGTGCGGGAAGTCTGGGTCGTTCGGTCCTTGCAAACATTGAGTCCGGTGTCAAGCCCGAAATGGTCAGCACGGGATTCAGGAGCATTGACCAGTACGCTCAGGGTCTACACGCCGGCGCGCTTACTATTATCGGTGCACGTCCGGGCGTCGGAAAGACTTGCATCGGACTATCCGTGGCGCACCGTGTCAGTAAGAATGACGCGGTACTATTCTTCTCGATGGAGATGCGGGCGGAAGAACTTATGGAGCGCCTGCTTGCCAACGTGTCGTGCACATCACTTACACACATACGGGAGAGGAGTCTCACTCCGGATGAGCTAGCGAGTCTGTACAGGGCGCAGGCCGAGATAGAGGAGCTGAACTTGCAGTTCATTGACAACACGTCCATGACCCTCCTGTCCCTGAAGAGCAAGGTGAGGAAGTACGTGAAGTCTCATGATGTGAAGCTGGTGGTGGTGGACTACCTACAGCTGATGAGAATGGGTACACGTTGCGAGAACAGGCGTGAGGAAGTCAGCGAGATGTCAAGAGAGTTGAAGGGGCTCGCCATGGAGTGCGGCATTGCCATCATGGCACTCTCGCAACTGAATCGAGTCTCCACCTTCGACGGCACCAAGGTTGACATCAGTCAACTGAAGGAGTCGGGTAGCCTGGAACAGGACGCCGATTGTGTATGGCTTCTCTCGTGGCCGAAAGAGGACAACGGGCAGAGGTTCGTAACGGTAGACATTGCCAAGAATAGGAACGGTCCCCTCGGGGCAGTTGACCTCGTGTGGATGCCTCAGTTTCAAAGATACGAGGAGTAGATATGAAGAAGCTAACGCTGGAGGAACGCATAGAACAGCTTGAGGAGCAGTGTCTAGACCAGCTATGCTGGATGTGCCACCGAGAGCTGAGAGATAACGAGCACCACGGTAGTTGCGACCGCTGTAGGCACGGAGAATTGGAGGACGAGGGATGAAGGCGAAGAAAGCAGTGCGCTATCTGAAGTGTCCGAAGTGCAAGGGGCACGATTTCCACTACATGCCCGTAGCTAGCCCCACCGGCAGCACCTACAGGTGTACAGCCTGTGGTTTCCAGTTGAAGGTGTAGGTATGAGCGATCACAAGGTAGAGATATTTCGTACCGAGTACTTGTTGATAACCCGATGGGCGGTCCACATTGACTGGCCCTATGGACCCATAGCACTCACCCAGACCCGTTGGGGGGCCTACCGTAAGGCCCGGAGAATGCTTAGGGAGATGGATGAGCCGCGCGAAATCTATTTTGTTCCCAGAAACGAGGAGCACTCATGAGAAAGTTTCCATACAAGGGCGACTGGCGCGTCAAAGAGTACAAGCCCTACACGGAGGAGTTAGAGGCAGAGAATCGAAGGCTACAGGTCGGGTGGGACATGGCCGAGCTGGCGGTTTACATGAAGAACGCTCGCATTGCCGAGCTGCAAGAGCAGCTAGACAAGCAGACGGTGTGCGCACCAACGGCACCGCCGCCCTCCCCATTCTGGGAGCAGGGTTCCTCGTACATGGACGCGACCCGGCAGCTGTGGGGTGGTATCAACATTTCCAGATGGCCGTGAAACCCGTCTACAAGGTGACACTCACACTGCCCCCCTCATCTAACCACATCTATGTTCGTCGCACCAAGACCTACTACAAGAACGGGAAGAAGTGCAGGCGCGTGATGAATGTGCTGACGGACAGGGCTCAGGCGTGGATGGAGTACGCCGGGGACAAGGCGCTGGATGCTATGGATGAGTGCGGGTGGTTCTGTCTGGATGAGAAGGCCATCGTTGAGATGCGGGTTTACTGGCCCGACAGGAGAAGGCGAGATGCACACAATCTTACCAAGCTGCTATGCGATGCCCTGGAGGGTAAGGTATGCGAGGACGACAAGTGGATGCTGGTGCGGATCATGGACTTCGAGCTGGACAGAGAGCACCCCAGGGTGGAAGTGTTGGCCTACCCACGCCTCTCCGTATAGACCAAGCCCTAACAGAGTATGTCATAGCTCGTGAGCGTTATTTATGGAACAGTTTGTTTGACAAGATAGACATAGGTGAGGATGAGTGATGGTGAACTTTGCAGAACACGGCGCGTTGTCAGTGGAGACGCCGTTTGTTTCCTTTGGCAAGATTCCGAGATTGTCTCGGGACATGATTATCACCGAGAAGATAGACGGCACGAACGCACAGATATACAACGGGGACGACGGGGAGTTCCTCGTCGGCAGTAGAAAACGCTGGATCGCCCCGGGCAACGACAACATGGGCTTCGCGAAGTGGGCCTACGAGCACAAGGAAGAGCTGCAAACGCTGGGACGTGGCCACCACTTCGGTGAGTGGTGGGGACTGGGCATCAACAGGAACTATGGCCTGGGACACAAGGAGTTCTCCATGTTCAACGTCATCCGGTGGTGTGAGCATGGCACCGAGCCTCAGCGCATCATCACTGGCGACCCAACACAAGAGAAATATCAGGAGGTACTGCCGCCGTGTGTGAACCTCGTGCCACTGCTGTACAGGGGTCCCTTCAATCTGGAGGTGGTGGAGTGCGTGCTGGACAGTCTTGAGGCGCAGGGCAGTGCCGCCGTCGCCCATCCCACCTTCATGAACCCAGAGGGCGTCGTCGTGTACCACGTAGCTGGTGGAAACATGTTCAAGAAAACGCTGGGCAACGACGGCGCAAAGGGGGCGAAGAATGGGGGAAAGGATTACATTGGATGATGTGAATGCTATGAAGCTGACGCCAGCCAGTCGGGAGAAGTTTCTGGAGTGGGTCCATATTGATGCGCTTAGGAAGGCATACATAGCGTCCGCCAGGGCCGAGGTGGCTCGGGATGAGTGAGAACTCGAAGTGGTTCTGGAATGACTACCACCAGGACGAGAATACGATAGAGGTAGGGTATGTAAAGGAGCTGGAGGCGGAGGTGGCCCGGCTGAAGGTGGAGGTTGAGGACGTAAGGTGGGGGTACAAAGAATTGCAAGCCACCATCCGTGACTTCATCGAAAACGTCAATGAGTCGTGCTAATGGGCACAAGTCCATCCGCAACAGGAGACTCACTCGAAGCTGGGAGTGCTTGCTCTGTGGAAGAAGTGGTTGCGACCCCCATCACTGGCCCGTTCGTGTATCTCATGGGGCGTCGGATGGGCTGGATGAGATGGTGCCCCTTTGTCGCATCGACCACGATTGTGTGCACGATGGGGACACCAGCAAAATTGCCGCCCTGTGTGAGGTCGGACCTTTCCACATGTGGATGGTTAGGTTCTACTATCCGGGGCGGTGCAGGAATGACGGACCACCCTACAAAGGAGAAGGAAAATGACGAGTAACGCAATAGGTCCCTATCTCACTCCACTTGAGGCCACGCGGGCCTCGATGGACGAGACGGACAAGGCGCTGGGGGCTGTAGTCAGCTTCCTGTATGCCCTCTATCAAGAGAAGCGCGTGCTGCGGACGTTGATACGCAGCTCGGAAGACGATGAGGAGATTGGGGAAATGGAGTACGAGATGAAGATGATACGGGGAGAGGAGTCTTCCCTGCATCGCATCGAGTCCGGACTGCAATCAAGACTCTCTGCGGCAAGGGCTGGTGTGTGATGGGGGGCGGAATATTTATTGGGGATGCAGTGTCTACTACCGAATTCATTCCTCCGCACGCACTACTGGGCGACTTCCACCAGGTCCTGTCCTATCTGGTGGATGATGACAGGATAGAGCCCCAGCAGATCGTTGATGCTCTGGCCTCCATCGCCTCCGTCATCAACACCCTGGGTCCACCCCAGATTATTATGAGAAACACCGACCTAGGACCACTGAAATGAAGGAAGCACTGCCGCAGGGTAAGATATACGACTTTTGCTTTTACACCCGCATGGATGGGTGGATAAAAACATCTCGCTTCGCCATTGATGCCAGTGATGTTATGGGAGACATGTGTCGCGTACTCTTTGTGGAGGATGTCGGGCAGCAGAGTGGTGGGGCTATGTTTGCACTACCCAGAAGGAGACTGATGGAGATGGTAGAAATGATGGTGAAAGATGGACGCTGACGTGCACGGCGGAACACCGCCCCAATTATGGATGCAGTTCACCGCCAAGGCGAAGACCGTGCTGTGGCGTGGTCTTCTCCGTGATCAGGTGAGAATAGCGAGACTCTGCCGGCAAGTCGAAAGACTCAGCTGGATGGTAGAATACATGGATGATTGCAACCGAGCAGACCAATGCCACGTCGGGCTAGCTCTTGTCACACTGGAAGGAGCTGAGGAGGAATGGAAGAGCAGGTAACCCCCAATCCCGGAAGTCCCATTGCCGTCGCGGGGGGCTGTACGTGTGCGATAGGAGACAACGGTCATGGAGCGGGGTTCCGCTATGGAGGAAGCAGCTCCGTCTGCTTCTGGATCAGTGATGACTGTCCGATACACGGAGAGGATGATTATGCGAAAGACAGCTGTATCTAAGAAGACGACCAAGGTTCCCTCGGGTTACATCGTTGAGGACTTCACGTCGGGAGGGTACGGCAACCTCCTGGAGGAGCGCCTCACCGCCGCCGAAGCTATCCGACACTTCTGTGTGGAGTGTCAGGGTGGTCACTACTTCGACTGGCGCAACGGTGATGGCTCGATCATCAAGAAGAGCGTATCATCTGAGCCGGTTGAGGCTTGCCCGTCTACCACATGCTGGCTGTACCCGAACCGCATGGGTCACCGCGCAGCCGCTCGCGCGAAATAAAAAAAGGGGGAGTCACCCGCGTGAATTTGCGGATGACTCCCCTAAAAAAAGTATGATATAATGTAAGTATGAGCTACTACAGTGACAACCGGGACCGACTGCTGGCCTACCAGCACGCCTACTACGCTGCAAATCAGGAGGCTAGGCAGGACTATCAACGTGAGTATGCCCGTGACCACCCTCTCACCACGGAGCAACGTCGGGCAAAGCGATGGAAACGCAGGAGCGGCGGGGACGATAGGTTCTCCCCCAAGGACATCCGCGCACAGATAGAGCTGCAACAGGGACTGTGTAGGTTCTGCTGTCAAGAGCTTGAAGACTACCACGCCGATCACTTCGTCCCGATAGCGAGGGATGGCACCGGAAGCCCGGACAACCTATGTATCTCCTGCCCCTCCTGTAACATCAGTCGTGGACCCAGGCTTTACACGGAGTGGTCGCCCCCCACGCGGGTGCGTGAGGGCATGTAACACAGCGGTAAATAGAACGAAAAAAGGGGCCAGGAAGCGCGCATGCGCCTCCTAGCCCTCGTTTGTTATGAACGCGCCCCCTAGCTTTCCAGGAGGGCAGTACGCTCCTTCCCCGACACCCTAAAGAGGCCATGCCAGGTGTCCCCAACTACGAAGTCTTCCCCGTCGGTTATTACCATCCAATTCTTGCCCCATGTCCTTATCTCCTGCACCTCACACCACTCTCCCTTGTGCCTTACGACGATGGGGGACTTCAACTTGCGTGCCTTCTTGACGGTTACCTCAACCATCCTCCCAGCCCCTATCCTCATCATGACACTGTGGTTCGCGAGGACAGATGTCGTCCAACCCATCATGGTAGCAGCGACCGTCATGGAGGCAATACTCATCACAGTCAACAGGCACGCCCCGGTGGACTGGTGGGGCAGGCCATGGATGCTCGGGCTCGATCTTGTTCTGGGTCCCTGGCAGCCGCTCCCCCCAGAGGCCCCATATGAACAGCACGGCGCTAACAACGATGATGATGAGAAGCACCTTCATCACGTCCACCCCTTCTCTTCGCATGACCAACAGAGATACTGTGTGGTCCAATCAAGGCCCGAGCCGATAAATCGGGTGAAGCAGTCTTCTTCCGGGTGTATGCCGCGACCACAGACTTGACAGGGCACATATCGTATACCAAATGCGACAGCCCCGTCATGGTCTGTTCCCCAGCTCATACGCCACTGGGTGTCGGGGTTCTTGCCTTTCATCCCAGCCCCTTCTTGAAGCACGAGGTGCAGATGTAGAGGAGATTCCAAATGGACGCATGGTCCTCATCGGCGTCGCTCTCAACGAGCCGGTCGAAACAGCTCTCATCCGGCTTGATCTCACGTCCACACTCGCTGCATAGCACAATTCCGGGAGGGGCCATGCTTTCCGTGGCATAGCCTGGTGCCCGGTTGAAATTCCACACATTGTCTGCAAATATTTTCATGTTCCCCCTTGAGTTTCTGGGTCAACTGTAACTACTAATTTGGTCGTCCTTCTGTTCTTAGGGTCCTCCGCGAAGGTGCCTCCGCCCGCTATGAGAGCATACGTCCATGGTAGCTTGTCCTCGCAACAGTAGCAGAGAGTTTCGGCGGCGCTGGGGTTCTTGTACTGATTCACTCTGGTGCCGCAAGTTCTACACGTTCTATGTAGACCGGATGTTCGGGGCTTACTTCCGTCAGGTCGTGGAACTATCTTGATGGCGGTCATTCAGTGCGTCCAAGAAGCGTGGTTTCTGCGTAATCGCGCCGCTGGCGGTCGGGGTGCTCACCGCACCACGCAGCTTTAGTGATGGCGGGCCAAACGCCCTTGCTGTCTCCCATCACCAGTGGACGACCGATGCGGCACAGTCCGGTGTATCCCTCCCACGAGGGCACTGCATCCAGCGCGTCGCGCTCTTCGGTGGTGAACTGGTAGTACCAGGGGCACGTATTGCAGGTTGCGTCGCTAGTCCAGCTCATTCGTTCGCCTCTCTTACAATGGCAGCCAGCATCTTCTCCCACCGACGCTCCATGGTACCCAGCCGAGCGTCTAGCGCAGACACCGCCCTGAATAGGTCGTGTATTGCCCTCTCTTCTTCTGGCCCGAGCCAGAGAGGCTTCTCCTCGCCCCCGTGGAAGTCGTCGCAAGCGGGCATGTCAACGCCCGCCTCGGGACAAATATCGTCCTTACAATCCTTACACATCAACATGATTCTCCCTCCTCGTCCAACGGGGCGCGTCCACGGTGCAGTTGTCGCAGCAATCGTCAGCGGCTCTGTCGTGCCCGCAGTTCCCGCAGCACTTCAGCGCGTCCCGCTCGGCCTCGGCCTGCTCGGCGCGCTCGCGGTTGTAGTAGATGAGGTCGTAGTGGTACTCCGCCCGAATCTTGTTGACCTCCGCCTCCAGCTCGGCGATAAGGGTGCGGAACCCGCTCGCTTCGTTCGCCCTGACGCTTATCAGCTTGGCGATGAAGTGGTCTGCTTCGTCCCTGTCGTAGACCTCGTACTTGTCCATGCGGAATGATGTAAGCTCGCTCATCGGTCCTCTCTCGGGTCGTCTCTGCCGTAGTCCCCAAAGCCTGCGTCCATTTCGTCCTCGCAACGATTGTGACCCGAGCACTCCGTGCAGGTGTATTCGTCTACGCTATCGCAATGGATACGCTCCGTTAGTGCCTGAATGGCAATGCGATGTGCGGAGCCCGGGGTGGTGGACTGAATTGCAACAAGGGCGGTCCTCAGCTGCTCGATGGCGGCTTCTGCATTCTCGGCACGCTGCCGTGTCTTTTTCGCAAACAACCCGACGTGTCGATCCTGCGGGCATCCGAGCTGCTTGCGAATGTCGGCAATCTGGCCCATGCAGTTAGCGATGGTCGCACTGCCGCGTTCGTTCCTGGCCTCCAGCTCGACAATGCGGGCGGCATGATGGGCATGATTATAGCCGTAGCAGTCGGAAACTGATATAACTTGCGCTAACAGCTGCCTATTCGTTTCCTCTAGTGCGGCGATGTGATCCCTCACACTCGTGAATGTGGCGGTGGATTCACTCACAGCTGCCTCCATGTAGTCACTAACTGGATGACGACGGAAGACGCCCCGCTTGCTAGTCTATTGTGTGCCTCGGCCAGGGCTTCCTCATCAAACTCGGAGCCAGTTGACGACACATTGCACGGCTCGCCGTCGACATCGTATTCGTACACCTCAATGCGATATCCGTATGCACTCATTTCGTCTCCTTCTCAGCTGCGATCATTGTCCGCCCACGTCCATAGGTCTTCGTCATAGACGGTGAAATCCTCATCAAAGTTCGTGCCTTCGTATCGGTCCGCCTCCTCTTCTTCCAATATATGCATGTGCTCTTCAAATGCCCACCGTGCGTTGAAGTTGGGCTCGAACTCTTCCTGTACGCTCATTTGATCTCCTTGGCGCAGGCTGGGCAGAGACACCCGGAGAAGTTCCTGGGGTTGGAATCCGCTATACGCACGCCGACTTCCATCTGCCAACTCATCGGCTTGCCGCACCTGTCGCACGCCTGGGTCAGGTCCATCAGCCCCGGGTGTGCATCCTCGAAGGCATAAATCTCGGACAGAATGTCATCTGTTCTCCACCCGTCACCGTGTGGGTCGTTGCCCAGGGTCTTCCGCAGTTCGTCCAACACGCTCATGCGAACACCCCCTCCAATATCTCTGAGATGTCGTCAAGAGCAACGCGCAGTTGGGTGTTCCTGCCCTCCAGCTCGCCAACTATGGCCTCGGCCTTTCCGCGCCACTCGCGCTCCACTTGCAAATCGCGCTTGGCTGCCTCAAGGTCTTCGGCCGCTATGACGTTCTTCGCTTCCAGCGTCTGGTAATCAGGCCCTCCGCAGTCGGTGCATGGTCCGCTCACATCACACCTTCAACTTCGCTGTCGGTGGTGACGGGTTCATCGCCAGAGAGATCGGAGGCTAGGCCCCCAGATAGCACCGAGTCAGGACAAGTCCATTCATACACGGGCTCTTCCACCTCTATTTGCGGAACACCTGGGTCCGGCCTTAGAACCGTCTTTGTGCCGACTTGCACCTTAGCGCAAATCTGGTCACGCTGGATGTTCAACTGAACGCTGTGTGGGCCGAAATTCTTTTCCAGGAAGTAGTACCCACCCTGCTCATGTTTGCTGGCTGTTCCCAGCAGGCGCGCCTTTTCGGCCATGTTCTCGGCATCATCGGCGAACAGGTTCATGGTAAATGGCGTGATGTATCCGTCGAACATGTCTTCGCGACACTCCACAAAGCTCACCAAGTCACGCAGGCCGTCGCACCAATTCTTCATATTGCTCATTTGTTCCTCCCAGGTACAAACATACTAATAATTATGACACAGATTACAATCGTGACAACCCCCGTAACGATGAGCTCTGTCATCTCGGGGGCTTGATGTAGACGAAGCAGCCATCCTCCACAAGCGTGTGACAGTACGGACAGCGGAATATCAGCACATCTGGACTGAAGTAGCCGCTCACCACTTCCGCCAGTCCGCCGTCTTCCCCGCAGTCGGGACAGTAAATACGATCGGGATCAGGGTTTAGGTTCATGATACCTCCTGTATATTATACATCCTATTTCCTCTCCTCCGAACCCAGTTTTACTATCACCCTCGGCATCAACCCGAGGATGCGAATTGCCGCCCATATAGTAGCGTCCGCAAGTGCATTTACAGTCCGCGCCTTCATGTCGGGGCCGATACGATGCCGTGAATACAGTTCTGTCGCGCCGCATTATCTACGACGCCCAACTCCTGCAATCTCTTATCCGCGATGGTGTACATGCGCTGCGCCTCAATGGCAAACTCAACATGCTTCCTTAGGTTGCGATGCTGCATCAGAAAATAGTCCGCCGAACGATGAGCACCAATCATCCGACGCACGGCATCGCAAAGAAACTGGTCCTGTGGTGTTTTCATGGTTTGTTCACCAGTTGCAGCTCAAGAGTGGCATCCCGAAGCTTGTGACGCGCTCTCCTGAGTTGATCGTTGTATTTTCCGTCAATGCATTCTGTATCTACCAGGTCTTCGACCCACTCCAGTAGGAATAGCGCCTTTTCTACTCTGTTCATCAGCTCCATCCTCCTCCACAATCCGCTTGTCTGTTCGACCCCATGTCGTCATATGCATAGTCGCCTCCGGGACTCCAGTCCAGCTCGCTGGGGTCGCAAGTCTCCCAATCAGGCGACAGGTCATCATACAACAGCGATGTTCTCGGTGTCCCTATGGTGTTGTGTCCGTATGATGCCACATTCCCGTCTTGGCCGTAGAACATGACTTCCTGACAGTCCAGGCACATCCATCCAAATAAGCGAGTCTTGGTCATCAGCGGACGTGGTAGAACTACGTTACAGGAGGAGCACTCCATGGGTGTTTTCTCTACATCCCTCTCGGCGTCCACGGCAGCCGCCTCGGCCATTCTAAGCACATTCTCGTCAAGGCCCCACTGCCTGTACCCGTCAAGGCAGGTGCGAAGGTAACCGCTGTATGGTGCCGACAGCTCGTATTCGATGTCCAACACGTACAGGAACGCCAGTTCGTCCACGCCATCAATGTTTATGGTGACATATACCTTGTCGTAAAGGTGGGGATAGCCCTCGTATGTGTCTAGGGCGTCAATGTCCTCCGGTGTCACGCGCCACAGTCCACACGGCACCTTGCTGCCTAGTAACGGCTCGACTGTAAGCACGTCTGTGAACACCAGCTCATAGTCGAGAAGATTCACGACCCTTACTTGCTTCGCAGTGTAGCAACGTGCCTGCATCTGCGGTATGTTCAGGTTGCTTCCATATGCTATGTAAAGGCGCGGGTGATGTTCGTATTTGTCCTCCATCTTCTGTCTGTATGCCTCGGGGTCAACCCACTTCCACAACCTCTTGTAGTCCTTCGTCATATAGCCTCCCATTATGCTACGTGCATTGCCATATAATAGTCGCCGAACAGAAGCTCTGGCCGTATCTCATTCTCCGCCCTTGCCGCCTGTGCGGCACCCCGGGAATACCAGAAGGCTCTGTCTCGTGCGAGTAATTCGTATGCCGAATCCGGCAGAGGGATCGGATAGTCCCACAATAGCCAACTTGCCTGCGCACCTCGTTCGTTTCTCTCCGCGTTCCAGCGCCAAGCCTCTTGTGCAGCAACACGCTCGTCGTGTTCCCGCTGTTCGTAATGTACGGCACGCCTAGCCTCATCCACCTCAACACGAGCACGGTCTGCGGATACCTCTTCCGCGAATTGGTCGCGCCTCTTCAGCCAGAAGGCCCTACTCTCTTCGCTGGACCCCAACTCGTCCATCATACACTCCAGAGACGGGTAGCTCTCGGCAGACAGACTCACCTTCGATACGCATACAGCTCTGCGCCTCATGTTCATGCACAGGGTAACCCAGTGCATGGTCTTCTCGAAACTCAGAGTACCGCCATGCTGACGAAACTCAACAGTTCCGTGGTCGTGCATAGCCTCCAGGTTCAGCTTGATGAAGCGATCTCTCCATATGCCCAGAAGCTCGCTCATAACCTTGGCGGATTCCATTTCATCGAACTTGGCCGCAATCTTCTTCAAGCGTGGAGCCTCGCAGCCGTAGTCCCTGGCGCCCCACCTTGCGTTGCACATGGATTTACAATTGCTGTTGTTTCTACGGGAAGCAGGCATGATGCTGTCGATGGTGGCCTCATACTTGACATATAGGGACGCAAGGTTCTTCATGTCGTTATGCGTTAGAGACTCGCCGTCAAGATGCAGGTGCATCCCGCAGCTCTCATCTACGCTGCAATCAAGGCCCTCCAGCGCCTCCAACATGGCGTGTACCTGACTCAGCCCCTTGTGGCCTTGCAGGATTGGGGACACTAGCTCCATGCCCCCCTTGCCCGAATTGCTGCGGCTACAGTGGTATGAGCAGTCCTCGTCACAGTATCGCTCTTGCTCGCAATCCCCGCACTCATACGAGGGGAAGTCGTTTAGCTCTGCACATTCCCCGCACTCTGGACCTTCGCCTTCTGGCCCGTCGTATGTGTTCACCTCGCACTCGCTGCAATCATAACTTGGGGTGCAGTTGTACGCACAGTCCTCGTCGCACGTAGGATTTACTTCGCAATTCTCGCACTCGTATCCCCCGTCATCTTCGTAACTATCCAGGGATGCGTCCGAGACAATCTTCCAGTAGTGGTCATTGTCAATGTGGTTGTAGTGTTCACTACGTGTGCTGATGCCGGTGGTGCTGTCGAGATGGTCAGCCACACCGTCACGGTCTTCGTCTACACAGTAGAACTCGAACTCCACGCCAAATGTAGTGTTGAAATCAAAACCCATGGACTCCAGCACCTCTATGGATGGACACTCGATCATTGTCCGCAACCTCCTCAGAATGTTTCTTGTATGAACGACTGACTACGGGGATAGCGACGATCTCCGGGGTCATCCGTATAGGATGGAAGGCTACCCAGCACTCCAGAGTCGACCAGTTCATTCAATCTATTCTCGGCTGTCATCTGTGCATCAAAGTGTGCACTGAGATCAGCGTATTCCTCCTTTAGCTGTTTGATCTCGTCCTCCAGCTCCCTGATGGCGGCCTCAGCGAGTCCGGAGACTTCTCCGCATGGCCAAACTCTGCGGTAGTTGTCAAGTGCGCTCATTCTGCGCATGTCAGCTTCAGATTATCCACATGTATTGGCTTGATCGAACCGTGACTCTGCACCATTACAATTCCGGGCTGGAACGTGAGGCCAACAAGCTCCATCACATAATCACGAATGGATACGAAATCCTCGTAACTTTCGCGTCCATCAAGGTATGCCTTTTTCCAGTAGCCTACATACTCGTTGCTATACTTGTACGACAGTCCAATTGCTAGGTCATCAGCGTACATCAGTTTCCCTGCTTCCTGTTTGCCTCACGATCAAGGCGTTTTTGCCACAAATCCGGGTAGTCTCTCTTGAGTCGGCGGTTGAAGCGCCAATCGCTTAGTGTCGTCCACGTATATGCTGCGATGAAGAAGACCATAAGCAGCAGTGTTCCCGCTATACCTGCAACCTGCGGCCACCCCATCACTCACCATCCTTCACATACTCATCAAACGCGGCCTGCTTTGTGAGGTATACTTCCAGCTTTTCCATGCCTGCATAGAACTGTGTTAGCACATACTGTTCGCTGATGTCGGGGTCCAACCCCCTGTATGCGTCCTCGCTCATGTCAGCATCTCCCCCCACAAATCGGGCACGTCACCTTGCGCCGTGGCGTCCTCATGTCAGCTTCTTCCTTGCACGTCGCACCGTCTCGCTCAGCTCGGTGTGTGCATCCAACGCCTTCCAGATTGCAAGTGCTGCTGCGTAGGCAGCCAGTCGAGCCTCCTTCTCAGCCTTGTGTTGTGCGGTCATGTTAGCACCTTCCCCTGCAAATCCGCTCTGCGGCCACAAGGCGCTCTATCTTGGCCTCAGCATCATCCGCACGAAATGTCTCTTTCCAGCAGAAGTCCTTCAGCTTCTCAAATTCCGCCCACAGATCATCGTATGCTATCTTGTCCAGGTCATCCATGTCAGCACCCACACTCGAACTTGCCGTCCACGAACACTTCATTACACCCACAGATGACGCAGGTGAACGCACTCTCGTCGGTGCTAACCGACTCGTCTTCCTCCAGGAACTCATCCGAGGCATGTGCACATTCGTATTGATATTCTATAGCAGCCTCTTGTGTGTGAAGCGTCATGATATCCTTCCTAGTCATTCGGGCAATCGCCCGTTGGGTTCTCTTTGTCACATTCCTGGCACAAGGGTGTCGTTACACCCTGCTTATCTGCACAGGCACACTCGTGCCACATGGCGGAAACTACGAGTATGTCTTGCCCGCATATCTCACACGCTATCAGACCATCGCCACGCATCTACGCGCCTCCATGTTCGGTTTCGGCTTTCGGGCCATCATCAGGAGCCCTTTGGGCTCAACCATCTATGTACGAACTGGAGTGACGGGTGGGGCTCGGACCCACATCGCTTAGGGCCACATCCTAAGGCATTATCCAATTATGCTACCGTCACTCGTAATGTTATGTGAGTATTAGGCGTGCTTTATACGGCTATGCTGCCGTTGTAGGCTGCCATCCTATGTCCTCACCTTCATACGCGTCCTCCGCCAAATGCTTTTCTTCCTGCACCCACGTTCCTCACGTGGCTTCCCCATGTCCTCACCCTTAGGCGCAGACAGACGGGTACTGCTCGGAGTGCTTCAGGGCTTGCCATAGACACACGTAAAATGCCCGTGCATGTTGGGTACATGTGTCTTCGCCCTGCCGAGTCTGGCCTGTGGACCCCGCTGAAAGCGGGTACGCACTCCACCTGTATTGGTGGTAGGCACCCCATGGGTTACCGTGTTCCCGGTCGCACCCATGGCTCGGAACGTATTGTAGTTCTCTTCGTCTTCGCCTTGCTACACTTCATGCCTATATGAAGGAGGCTAGCTCAGGTTTCGCCTAGGCTGGCGTCATCGGCGTGCAGGCACCACCCTGCACGGACCTGGGGGCTCACCTATGTGAGCGTGAGCCCCGTATGTGTGGTGAGCTTACGCAGTCAGGCTCGCAATTGCGGCGGCGACGGCCTCAGCAACCTGAGCCTTTGTGTACGTGGGCTCGCTGGAAGGCTTTGCCTTCGCGGGAGCCTTGGGAGCCTTCTTGGGGATGGTGACAGGCTTGGCAGGAACGTGTCCCTTCTGAGCGGCCTTGTACGCAGCCGTCCACACCGGGAGCAACGTGAGCCCGAAGGCATACGGGACACGCAGGTAGCCAAGGCTGAGGCCAATCTGCTGGACGATCTTATTCCAATCAGCCTTCGCTGGTGTCGCCTTGTGCTGGTGCTGGTAGGCTGCATATGCGGCTGCGCCTTCCACCGCACTCGTCAGCGCCTTCGCCTTGACGGGCCGGATGGTGTGGACCTTGCGAACGGGCTTCGTTGCGACTGTTGGAGAGGCTGCTGAGGCTGACTTGGACATTTCGGGCTCCTTCTCTCTCTCTCTTATTGACTCTTTCACTGCGTTCAAGAGTCAATAAGAGTGAGAGAGGGGTTTGGGAGCCTTTACCGTTCTTTGGTAAAGAATTCGCAGTCCAAAAGGACTGTGCGCGCGCATAGTCCATAAGGACTGCATACGCAGGGCTTCGCACGCCGTACCGCGTGAGGCTCTATGGGCGCGCAGTACCGCGCGTAAAGCAGGCAGCCTAGCACGATTGCGTATAACAGCATATAGCATAGCACGTAATATAGCATGTACTACAGCATATAGCATATGACATATTCTATGCCATAGATGAGAAGATAACTTAGCATCTAACTTAGCACATAGCATACAGCATAGCATAGCACATACAACAGCACATAGCATAGCGTATACTACAGCACATACAACAGCAGTACAGCACACGTACTACACGCACTACACACACACGCATGCACATGCACACGCATGCACATGCATGATACACACACACATACATGCACATAGTGTGCGTATGCACGCACGCATGGATGCACGCGCCGCACCCCTACTACTCTATATGATTATACATGCACATATAGTAACATAACATGTAATGCCAAGGCGATAGTGAGTAGGGGAGGGGAGGGGACGGGGGGTAGGAGGGGCAGGGATACCCTGATTCCTGTGCATTTCTGTTTGTTTCTGTGTTTATTATGTTTTATATCACATAAATAACAACAATAGGCCGGGTGATGCGAACAGAAGGGTACACTATACACAGGGTAAATTATTCAGGGGCTTATCCACAGCGCAATGTAGTTGACTTCCATATGTCCTTGCCTTCACACGACGTACTCGTGTTACCCACCCCCATCGGGGTGCTTCTTCCTGCACAAAGAAGGAGGACTCTTTTTTCATATATTTTTTTATTTTCCTACCCTCTCCGGGCTCCTTACCCTCCCACAGTATAACGTGGACAAAGAGGGTGGTCAGAAGGGGGGTACGCTGTGCTCAGGAGAGTAGGGAATACGCATCCCTTATCACCTGCGGGAAGGACCCGCCTTCGGGCCACTCGCCGACGAGTTCGCTGGTGTTCTTATCATAGGCCCGCACAATGCGGTCGGGAGAGTCCGGTGGATCAACGACGTTGTACTCATCTCTCACCCAGATGTACATTTCCTTCATGATGTGCTCCTTTGATAATGGAAAGAGGCGACCCCGGCGTCCACATCTCCACAAGCTGATGTGGGCTTGAACCGAGACCGCCCCGGCGGCCCCCCGAGTCACACTCGGAACCGCCCGTAACGCCTTACAGCGTTTACCTCTTCAACACACAAGAACAGGCGAAACACGTCTCCCTATCTACGGAAGACTGTGCACCACAGTAGAGACAAGTGACTAAATGAGCCTCTTCTGGCTGTGGAGCCTCCACCTCCGGAACGGGGGCCACGGGGGTCTTCTTCGCTGGCTGGAATGCCGTAGTCTTCTGTTCTAACATGTAGTCCTCCTATTTCTTGGTCTTCTTCACAGGACCGACTTTGGTCTTGTAAATTTTCTTCTTCACCATCGGGATGGGCTTTGCATTTGGAACGCCCTTCTTGACTGCGGGTTTCTTGGGGTCCTTCTTGAACGTGGCCATGTGTAACTCCTTCTGTGGGATGATGGTGGAGGCGACGCGAATCGAACGCGTGTCCAGCAGATTGCTCTTTGGCTTTATCCGCTGTCGAAGCCAGTCCGCCCCCTTTCTCTCATTATACACCCACAAACTAAGTACAGGTAATCGTCAGAAGACGATTGTCCGCGTCCCAGCCCGTAACCTCCATGGCGGAGCTGGGATTAATGATAGCAACGGTCGGACGGATTTCCAAGAAAGCTATCCTATCGTTGGCAAGGTCACACTCTCCCTCATTCTCCATCACCCTGTGGAACGGTGGTAGCAACTTCTTCATGTCCCTCCTCTATCGGAATTGGCCAGGCGACCCCCCTATTACCAGGCCGCCTGTCGCCCTCGCGCCTTTTTCCGTCTCACATGTGCCAATCGGGTCTTACCAATGGACGGTCGCCGTCTCTGAAGCGTCCTTCATCGCGAGTGCCCGGCACCGGCTCCACGGCATAAGCCGCTACTGTCCGGTAGTCTTCTTTACCTTACCATGTCCACGATGCCGAGTTTCATGGCCTCGTCTGAGTCGACCCACCAGTCCTTACGGCGCCAGCGATTTGCAAACTGCTTGACGGTGAGACCCGTCTTGGGTTGAGCCTCCAGGGACCTCTTGCTGAAGATGTTGAGAACGCGTTCCTGAATCTTGCGAACAAAGGCAACCTCGTCCTCGACCTCTCCAATCTTGCCGCCAGCACCGAAGCTGACTTCATGGATTAGGACATAGGACTCGCGCCCCATCACACGGGTATCACCGGCCTGTAGCAATATCCCGGCCATGCTGGCCGCATAACCGATGCAGACCGTCGTGATGTCGTGACCCTTGCTGCGCAGGAACTGGAGATAGTCGAACATCGCCATACCCGCAATCACCTCGCCGCCCGGACTGTTCAAGACAATCTCGATGTCGCACCCAGGACAGTCGCGGTTCCAGTAACTAAGCTCACGTACCGCCGTGGCGACTGACGATTCAGACACCTTGCCCATGAACTGGTAAACGTGGTGGAATGTGTCCTGAGACAACTCACGTCTGCGTAGTTCCTGATTACGCTCAAGGTCAATGGCCTCGGTCTTGGCAAAGCACTCGGCTCTCATCGCTTCGGCCGATAGTTTGCGCGCATCGGCAATGTACTTCTTCGACTCCGAATTATGCTTCTCCGCCTCAGCAAGTGCCGCGACAGCCTCGGCGTTGGCCTTGGCAACACTAGCATCTATTTCTGCGGTGGTCAGCTCTCGTGTCTTTGCGTCTGCCATTACGTTACTCCTCCTCGGTTATACTGGGTACTTTAGCTGTGTGTTGTGAATGCGTGCCTCGATCTGTTCGATGGACACTGGAAAGTACTTTCTCCCTCCCCACTCCGCATCTACTCCGACATCGTATCTCATACGTTGACGAGTGTCTTCCGAAACACCTATGTCTCTCGCGTGACAGTGCCCGTGCAGCATCACCGTGTTCGGTCTGAAGGACTGCCACGGGTAGTGGCAGACATACCAGTGCTTCTTTCCGTAGCGGAAGTCCAGCGCCAGTGGGTCGTGTCGCACCTTCGGATCGTGGTTGCCCTGCACCCAGTGCACCGTGCATAACGCCTCCAGTGCTGCCGCGTATGCCTTGAATGTATCTGGACGCCAGGCGAAGTCTCCAAGAACGTACAGTTCATCCCGGGAGTTTACGGTGCGAAGGATGTTCGAGAAGAGGACGCTGTTCATTTCCCCGACACTGTGAAATTCGTGGCGTTGTTTTTGCAGCCACTCGGCCCAGTGGTCGAGGTGCAGGTCTGAGGTGAAGAAAATGGTCATGTCATAGTCCTCTGTACTTATCAATGATGCTACGAAGTCTCTCTATCTCGGTCTCTAGTTCGTCACGAGAAGCCTCTCTTGCCTGCACGGCCGTATAGAGAATCTCTTCATCGCGACCTATGTTCCCACAGATGCGGCAAATCCACATGTCCTGACCGGCGAGTTCGTTGCGATATGGATGGTCGCATCCCATCATGCCGGTTCCAGTGCGAACAGCAAACTACGGAACCCATACTCCCCGTCGCCAACCTTCTCCTCCACGCAGGGGATTCCACAGCGTTTGGCCCACCTATGTTCGCGCAGGGCTCCCAGGGACTCCCGCCAACCAATCATGAAGTACACAACATCGCACTTCGTCAACAGTGCCCTATCACGGGCCATCAAGTCCTCGTATGCGACTCCGCCAAGAGACACCGCCCCCCAATCGGCTCCTGGGTTTATCGGAGCGTATCCGGCACACAACAGGTCGTGTTCCATCTGGGTGAAACGTTGCAGGTTCTCGGCAACGCGGATGCAATCCGGATCGGAGATTTTACCGGCAATGTAGACGACGCGTCTCAACTTATCCCCCTTGATAGCCGAACGGTCATTATCAGGATGCAGGCCACCTGTATGATGATGAACACTTCGTCCACCCGCCAAATCGAATAGGCCAGAAGATGCACAGTGGCGGAGAGTTGCGTGACAAAAAGCTCCCACCCGTTGAGGAAATATGAGTACGTTAGTAACCCGGCACCGAGGAGACCGACAACTGTCATAAAGAAGGTCACCCCTCCGTCTCCAGTGCATACTTCAAAATTGCTAGATAGTCAATGGCATCATCAATGGTGTCCGCTATCTTCTCGTCCTTTACCCGTTCCTCTCTTTCTAGCAAGTTTCCGATGCGAGCAAACTTGTCAGAGAGTCTCACCATGATACCCTTCACCAGTGGCACGCCGAACTTCTGGCATGCACGAAAGTTGGCGAGTGGGTCCGTATCGCAGGCGTAATCGGCGTTCTTGGCAACACTGATGGTGAGACAGTTGTCGAAGGTCTCGCGCATATGGGCGTGTAGAGGATTCCAAATAGGATCGCATTCCTCAGCCCATTCATCTGGAAAAAGCACTTCGTCGCAGATTGCGTCCGGTAGTGGCTCATACTCGATATCGAGTGTGGTGTTCAAAGTAGCAGAATCCGATAGTTTGTGTGAGTGAGTTATCAGGTCAATTGGTGTCAAGGGCATATCGCCGTTGCTGAGCCAATCAAGGAATTCCATTACTCTGCCCCACAGACTTGTTTGCTCTTGACCTTCATCTCTTCTCCTTTTTCTCGTTGGATACAGTCTACCACAGATGGCGGACGTGGCAAGGGGTTGCACGGTCCCAAATGTATGTTATAATGATTACATGAATAAAACAGACGTAGCAATCATGGATGGTGGACTACCAAGCCCTTCGAGGCGTGTTCGCGGTAGGAAGTCTACGAAGGCAGAGTCGAAGGATCAGGGCCTGGAATCTGCTGCGATTGCCTACGTCCAAATGAAGAATGGCGACTACAAGTACGGAGAGAACGTCCGCAGGCAGTGGGATGAGGAGGGCAACCCCGAAGTCAACAAGAAAGAATTGATGAGAAGGGCTGGATACGCACCAGGCTCTCTCGATCACTTCGACGCATATCTTGGTACTCAGGATAGGTTCTGGGAGCTGGTAGAACTACACGAGATGAGGAGAACAGATCCGATGTTCCGAAAGGAGCAGGAGAGTCACATCTGGGAAGTCATTGGTAGTGAGGCCCTAAAGAACCTCTACGAACGTATTTTCTATTCCCCCCACTCTCTCACCACTGAACAACATCTCAAAATAGTAAAGCTCATTCTTGATGCCGGCATCAGCATGAGTAAACTGGGTAGCAAAGAACAGAGCAAGAGCAAGAGCTTACTAGACAACATTGAGGATAAGAGAAAGAGAGAAGAGCTCTTGAAGGGCTATGCTAACTCTCTTAGAAGTGAACTGGAAAATGTAGAAGCTCTTACTAGAGCTCACAGTGCTGCCGATGCAGAATGAAGGGCTTTTGCGTAGATTGTCTCTTCATTCGTCAGGAGTGGGTCGTTGTTAGTGAAAAGCCCCCCAAGATCGTCCTTGACCGCTGGTGTTTTCTCTGCGATATATTCAAAAAACCTGATGGATATTGCGACTGCTTTGAACCGAGGGAGAAATGATAGCGAAAGTCGTTCTTTGTGGTGATTGTTGGAAATGGTGCACGGAAGACTGTGCGGTTGCATGGCGAGATGGTGATGAATTGTGGCTAGGCTGCGGCGACCACGACGATTTTTGTCCCTATGGGGAGATACGATATGAAGTCGATTGATCCAGATAGAGAATTTCGCAATCTCGAGGATGAGGGTCAGTACAAATACCTTCTCCTAGATTCCCCAATGGCAGAGGAACTCTTCTGTAAACACTATCTAGACCTTGAACTTGATCCCTACCAAATCTTCAGCATGAAGTTGATAAGGGGAAGGTTCCATGAAGAACGAGAGATATACGAGTTCATCACTGAGAACAACATGGAGTGGTTGTATGAGAATGGATGGATAAGATATGGAAACAATCCAGGAGTAAGTCCATACTATTGGGAGAAACCTAATGTCCTTCTTCTCTGGCCTGCTGGCTTCGGCAAAACTACGATTGTCTCTACTAGAGCAATCCCTGTTATGGAAGCCTGTGACAATCCTAACGCCCGAAACCAATACATTGGAAAAAACGAAACCGAAGCCTTCTCGTTTTCTACAACTATTCGACGGGAGCTCCAGAACCCTCGTCTGGTCGCAGACTTCGGCAATTTCCACTCTGGAGACAAAAATATACCATGGAGTAATCAAGCATTTTCTATCGAACAACGTCAGTTTCGCGACGTGCGAGAGAACTTTGAATTCTACGGAACTAACAGCCACGCAGAACTCGGTAAACGAAGTGATAGAGTCTATATTGACGACGTGGAAACACCTGATACCGCCAGGACCCCTGATATGCGAGATAAGCTCATGGAGTGGATGCGTATCGGGCCGTTTACATCTGCGCGTCCGATTTGGAATTATGACGCTCTCGGGAGAGTGAAACGCCCCAAGTCTATCAAGTGGTCAAATACGGCACGTTATTGGAGCACTGCCATTGTCGGCACCATCTTCCATCCAGAAGCCTTCTATGCCATGGTCATGAGAGACCCGACCTTCACCTGTGTCAAGTTCTCCTGTTGGAAGGACAAGAAAAAGACCCTATCGCTGTCAAACAACATGTTGGACGCCAAGGCACTGAATAGAGAACGTATTTCCATCGGTCCTTTAGCGTTTGCCAAGCGTTACGAAAACATCGCATACAACGAAGAGGAGATGGCGTTCCGTGAGGCTTGGGTGAGAGGACAAGAGGAGGAATTCAACGGACAACGCGTTAGTCACAAGGGATGTCTTGACACCGAGCGTAGTTTCGCCGACGTTGATGACACCTGGGAGCTATACGCAGGCTTTGACCCCGCGTCAGGGTCTCGTTCGCGCTGGAGTGCGTATGCCGCATACGTCATCCTGGGATATGACCCTAAAGAGGACAATCCATCCATTTACCTTATCGACTTCCTCAAACTTCAGGATAACTTTGATAGAATGCTGGATCATCTTCTGGAGGGCAATCCAGACTACAACATTGAGGGTTTCCTGAGCAAGTACAACTATAAGGTGGGAACTGTTGAGAAGAATGCGTTCGGCAAGTGGATTATAGACAATGACCGCATGAAACCCTATACAGACAAGAACATCATTCGCCCACACTACACCGGAACTAATAAGACCGATCCAGAGGCCGGGGTGTTTGCTATGGGGCAAATGATACAGGATGGTCGCTTTAGAATTCCATACAAGGAGTCCTCAGACAAGGAAAGGGCCGAGGAGTTCATCGGTGAGCTTCTCATGTATCCCAAGGGCACCTGTGACCTTGTTATGGCAATGTGGCTGTGTACTCAGAATATGAAGCTGAACCAGAACGAATATCGCAGTTATTCGACTCCCGGTTCTCGTCTCAAGCACTATGTCAACCCAGCACACTGAATTATGGATATAACGTGAAGAAGTCCAGGGGTCGTCCAAGGAAATGTAGTTGCGGAGAGTGTAAGACTTGTAAGAACCGAGAATACCGTAGGACATACGAAAAGAAGAATGGTTGGGACGTGCGTCGAAAGGAAGAGTTCAGTCTATTTCTTTCTATACTGAAGTCGGTCGGCTGTTCTGTCTGCGGGGAAGATGATGAGAGATGTCTCGACTTGCATCACAGAAACCCAGATGAGAAACTCTTTAGTCTGCACCTGGGGAACCAGGGAAGGTCGAAGTCATCGTGGAGGACTGAAGCCAAGAAGTGCGTTGTTTTATGTGCTAACTGCCACCGCAAGTTGGGGGCACATGGAAACGCGGAATGTTGTGATATAATGGAAATAACCGGCTAACCAATCTCGGGGGTGTTGCGTGGCAACCAATTCTGGCGTTCGGGCCATTGTCGATTTGTTTACAAAGCTAGAAAAGGAACAGGGTCCTCGCAACAATAGTTACGATGAGGTTCTCCAGTTCTACGCCGGAACGACGTACAAGGAAGCCAAGAAGCAGGGTTTCATCTCCGGAGTTGCCCAGAACATTCAGTCCCTCTTCTCCCCCAAGTCGGAAGACGAGGGTGCCGAACTTACCACCCCCATCAACCTCGTCAAACCAGCCATCGAAAACAAGGTGGCTTTTCTTGCGTTACCGCCCACCATTCGCGTTGTTCAACCCCCTGATCAGTTTGCTCCCATTGCCGCCCAGCCCGGTGGCCCCGGTGAACCCGGAGTCTCTGGTGGGGCTGTCGATCCCACCACGGGACAACCGTCTATGCCGGAACCCACGCCGACCCAGGGTGGAGCACCCGCCGCACCCGGAGCAACGAACGCCGACTGGTCCACCGACTTTGCCGACAGATTGGAAAGAATCATTGATAGTCTTCTCTCCTTCTCAAACATGCCCCAGCGTTGTAGGGATGTGGCCTGGTCAATGTGTGCGATGGACGGGGCCGTTATCGGTGCCTGGCCCGACATTCGTCACGGCCGTCCCCGCATTTTCACCAGAACCCCACAGGACTTCTACCCCGTTTCCTACGACGTTGATGGTCTTGACCTAAAGCAGGCGGTCTGGATTGACACGATGACCGGCTCCGAGGTGGTTGCCCGTTATGGAGACGCGATTGGCAAGAAGTATGCGGACAAGGACGAGGTTTCCGTCATTCAGTATATTGACGAGACTCAGTTCTGTACCGTTCTGGATAAGATAGAGTTTGCTCATCCCCCGATGGAGAACAAGATGGGGTTGGTTCCAATAGTGTGTGTGGGTAGTCTGGGGCTTCCGGGAATGATATTCGGGTCTACCGACATCAAGGACGCCATCCCCGTGGCGAAACAACTCAACAACCACATGATGCTGATTGAGGAAATGGCTGCCGCCATGATTCGGCCGACCATTGCCGTGAAGGACCCCATCAACGTACCTGCCGACATTGCCATTGGCAAGGGTGGAGTCATCACCATGGGCGCCAACGGCAACGTGGACCTTCTCGGTCCCATCAACCTCCCCAGCGCATTCTGGGAGTTAGGCCAGCAACTACAGAATTGGTTTGACCTCATCGCTGACAACCCGAATCTTCTGCGCTCTGACGACGGTGGCGGACTCTCCACCGGCAAGGGCTTCAACGCCAAGCTGGGTCCGATTGCAGCGAGGATGCAGCAGAGACTAGAAATTCTCATGGGAGCATGGAAACAGGTAATAAAGTACATGCTGATTATGTGGGCCAACTTCCCCGGCATGAAGAACGTCACCGCAACAGGTTTCAAAAAGAAAGAGACGTACTACATCAAGGCACTCCCGGCTGACTTCATGATCGAGGGCGAAATGTGGACAGAGATGGACGTGTTCCTCAATGCCCAGAGCTTCATGGATCGCCAGGGTAACGCCGTGGAAATCATGCAACTCTACCAGAATGAGCTCATTGACTGGGATACGGCCGTGGACAATCTCCAGCAGGTTCAGGACAAGAGTCGCATTCGCCACAACATTGACGGCGATAGGCAGTGGAAGGCCGAGGGTATGGCCATTGCCAACCAGGCCGCCACCAGTCCAACCACCGCCAATCCCAATCTTGCAGATCAGCAGCAGACCAACTACGGTCTTGAGCGTGGGATGGTCGGAGAGACTGGCGGTATGCCGGGTCCTGAGGCCAAGGCCCAGGCGTCAACTCCACCTCCCGCCGGGACTCCTAATATGGCCGGGTCCCCGCAACAGGGTCCGGGAGACACTGCCGCAGAGGTAGTGGCAGCCCTCAAGGAGTTCTTCTCTGGTATTCCCAAGCTGAAGGGTGCCGTGTGGTTCGGTGGCGCACCGATACTGAACCCCGAGTCCATCGCTACCAGCGACACTTGGAAGGTCACCGTGTGGGTAACTGATCCACAGGATCAGGGCACCATCACCAGGGCTGCTCAGAACATTGAAATCCTATATGGTCATCTGTCCTTCCGGAGAGGAACACCGTCTCCCGAAGAGAAGGCCGTCCAGGTATCAGAGGGTACCGGAGAGGGCGAACCCGCCCCCGCCGGCGAACCCACCGTGTCTGCACCCGGCCCCGAGGGTCAGGTGCCCATTGAGGGCATGGGTATTCCACCCGAGTTGATGCAGGGACTACCGGGTGCGCCTCCCATGGAACCCACCATGACAGTAGATGGCGGGAAACCGAAGGCTAAGAAGCCGGTGCCGAAGTGAGTGGAACGGGTACCATCTCAGTAAACCAGACTCCGCAGTATGGAGACAAGACGGCACTTGACGCTGCATCAAAGGCGGTCACCTCAACGCCTATGACGGGCAACGCCGCCCCGGCCCCCTCGGCGGGAAGACCGCCAGGGTCCGGAGGCGACCAACCCGCCCAAGTGCCCGTCTCTGGCGCAGTACCAGCCGGTCACGCCATGGCGGCGCAGGACTTGGCACGAAAGGCATGGGCCGCGAAGGAGTGGGCCAAACTTGCCGCATCTCCCCAGGCCGGTCCCCGCATTCGTATGTACGCTGAAGCCGCTCAGAAAAACTTTGAATCGGCCATGAATGGTGTCCGCAACCAGACACCATTCTTCGAGTAACCCATGGCGATTATTGGTCCCAAAGACCAGCCATATAGACCTCCCAAGAAGAAGAAGAAAAAGAAGCCGGTTGGCGAACAGGGACTCCCCAGCGGTAGTCGTAATCCCGCTGCGCCCACGCTAACCCCAGCAAAGTCTCATCCCACCCCCGCTCCCTCCATCCCGCAGAAAACGGCTGCCCCGAAGGCACCCCCGAAGACCTATAACGAACTTCTCTCTATAGCGAAGCCCCCGGCCGAATCGGACCAGGAACAGTCCCTAGCGAACATCATCAACCCATACTACTCTCAACAGAAAGCTTTTCCCGATCCGATAACGACCCTCCAGCTCCTTCTGGACAAGGGGACCATGCCTCAAGACCCCGAGGAGAATAAGGGTCTCTACGATGAGTTATGGTCACCCACGTCGGATGCTACCGATGAAGAGAAACCCGCACTGCGCGCGGGAGACATGTTCTACATGGATAGGGGCGACCTGACGGACGGAGAGAGAAAGGGTGTGGTAGAACTTGACGGTGTGAAGGGTGGTGGTGTTGCCTCTGCACCCGCACCAGCCGGTTCAAGGGCGATGGGAAATAGGGGTACGCTGGCAAGTCCCTTTGCCGCGCAACCAACTCTAGAGAGCGTACAGCTCGCAAAACAGTATCAGCGTGACACCAAGGACCCATGGCGTGTTACCGGTTCAGACTTCGTAGGCCCCATCATCCCCGATGAGGAGATTGTCAAGTTCAAAAAAGAGATGGCCAAGAGACTAGCACAACGTGGGGTGAAGATAAAGTACGACCCCAACTCTTCGGAGTGGGAACCGGAGTGGGAGAAAATACAGAACAAGTATGTCTTTGCTGGTCAGTGGGCATATCAGGTGTACGGTGACTATTCCCAAACCGCGAAGGCCAATGACGTTATGGCGTCGGTGCGCAATATTGCCTTCAATAAGGATCGTGTAGAGCGGGCAGCTCACAGACTCGGACTGGATACTACCCAGTGGGCGCAGAGTGACACCGTGAAGTCTACCCTGGAGGCCATGCGATATGCAGACGACGATACCGTAAAAACCTTCTCCTACGACGAGTGGCAGTTCTCTCGTCCCATCGGCATGAGTGAGACGGAGAGACGCGCGCAATATGTGAAGGAGTTCGATGCAGAGCGTCTTCCAGCAAAGCAACGCGAGGTGTACGAGGAGGAGACGGACACCGCCATGGAGTCTATCGGAAAAGCCTTCGGAACACTTCTCTGGCCCGCAAAGCAGGTCCTCAAGGTGCCGGGGGTTGGAACCGTTCTGAAGGAAATGGGTAAGGATGTGGGCGAAGCCAGCGGCTACATCTATGGACCGTTCAACGAGGCGCTCAAGGGTTTAGCGACTGCGCAAGTGGCGCTGGACTATGCGACCCAGGGATACTGGCAGAGCGAGGTGAAGGCAAGGGGACTGGCATCTGGTGGTAAGGCGAAGATGGAAAAGGACCAGCCCTTCAACTGGCAGGCCCTGATGGATGCCGACACGTGGAAGAAGGCACGCGAGGAGGCTGGTGGCGACAACCTGTTCCACATCGCCTTTGAGAACGCTTCTTACGGCGAGACCGGGAAGATGCCCGCCTATCTCAAGGATGCGTCCGATATAGCGAACCTTGCGTTACAGGTGTATGTTGGGAGTACACTTGACCCGCTGGTTGTGTCCGGGGCACAGGCTGGTGCACATGGCGCATTTGTTGCGACTCGCGCGGGTTTTCGCATGGGCAGTGCTTACATAATTGATTGGGCGGCGTTCGGGAAGTTGGCCGGAAGCGAAGCGGGATTCCTCGATTTGAGCCATCCTAGTGGTGTTCCCTTTGAAAACGCTGGCATGCCCGCTGGTGGAAATGCGGGCAAGGCCATCCGGGAGGCTAAGGCCACCGAAGATGCTGCCGGGAAACTCCATAGACCAACGCCGACCCCCCCCGAGGTGAGAACGTTGGAGCAGACATCGGCACTCGTGAGGGAACGCACCGCCCTAGAGCAGAAGGCCGGAGAGAAAGTTGATATGGCCGAGAAAATCTACGGCAAGGATAGCAAGGAGCACGCCGACGCTCTCCGGGAACGCAATAAGATTGCCAATGAAACCATCTCAATGAACGTTCGGACCATTATGCCCGATAGCTTGAACCATCTTTTACATCTTGAAAAGGTTGTGGCCGGGGGCGGAAAGATCGACTCAGGACTCATTGACGACCTGGAGAAGGCGGTCGGGAAAAAGAAACCAGCAGCAAACTGGGGCAAGCGTGTTGCCAAACTCAGGGAAGACGCAACGGGCAAACCACGAGAGTTCTTCCCCGGGGCCGTGGATGCTGGGAGGGGACGTCTCCACCTCAGTCACCCCGAGGCACCGGGAGACCCAGCTCTGGTCAAGGTCGCGAAAGATGTAAATGGAAAGCCTCGCGTGCAACCACTGGATAGGGACGAGTTCAAGGCGCTTGATCCGAGGGATGCGCCACCACGCAAACCGTCTCCCCCAGATACACCAGAGAACTTTATGGACGATTTCCTCTCGTTCCGCAACGTGCCGAATGAAACCGGCAAGCCTCTCACCGCAGGTTATCTTGAGAATGACGTTCGTCTGGCCATGAAGGCCGAGGGACCCAAGGTCGTAGTGAAGAATCTCGAGACTCCACTGGAGTCGCGTGGACAGGGATTCGGCGGGAGCGTCATTGACGATCTGGTGTCCGCCGCAGACAACTCGGGTATTACCCTGCGGCTTGAGGCTGTTCCCTTTGGGGCCGAGAAGATGGCGAAAGATGCACTGAAGGACGTGTACGCCAAGCGCGGATTCAAGGAGGTGGGCAACGACTGGATGGAGAGAAAACCCCTCGATGTGGGTAGGGTTGAGGGCGATTTCGATGCATACAACTCATATGTTGCGCGCGCCGACGAGGTACTACACAAGCACATCTCCGACCCCACCAGCCCATTTCTTCCCCACGGAATCGACGGAGAAAGTGCCACGATGTACAGTTTGGGCGGTGGACTCGTAGAGTCCGTCACGCGCACAGTCAAGGGCCTCGTCAAGAAACGAGAAGTACATACATATGCCCCACCCGCTTTCCTTCGCACCAACGCAGAGCTCTTTGCCAAGATTGAGGACCCCTTCGTAGTCAATCGGTTACTGAAGGCTCCCGAGGACATTCCCGAGATACAGGACTTGGTGAAGCAGGTTGCGGCCAGCAAGTCTCACATCGAGGTGGAGGGTCTGCTGAGGAAGCTGGAGATCAAGGGCGTCGAAATTGACGGTGGCAAGAGTGCTATGATAAAGCAACTTCGCTACTCCCTCGGGGAGAGGGGCTTCGGCCAACTGGGTTGGGCTCGTATCTTCAACACCATGACCATGTATGGCAAAACGTCCGACATTGCCACTGCTGCCGAGGACACATTCCAGGTGGGAAAAGCTATTCGCATGGGTGCCACCACCAGGGCGGGGAGAAAGGCAGCTCTTCGGCAATTGCAGGACTTCTCCCGCAGGGTGTACGAGGCTCACCCCGGAGGCAAGCAGAAGATAGTCGATGAGATGTGGAAAACCTTTGAAAACAATCTGGGCGACAAACTGGATGACTTCAAGGCGTACAATCGGCATATTCTCTGGACTCGTGGACAACGATATGTGGATGAGATACTGGGTCACTCTTACCTCCCCAAGTATGCCATCGACAAGAAGACCGGAGAAAGAACCTTGGTGGAGGGTTCCCTTGTTCTTCCTTCCGATCTGGAGCGCAGTCTGGATGAGGTGTCACAGGGCGCGTTGCGCAAGTGGGACGAGTTGTGGGCGGGTAAGGAGACACAGCTGGGAGACGAGGTGGACCAACTTGAGCAGGGTTATTATGCGAAGCACGTGGTGAAGCCTGGGGAACCCGCACCCACAACGGGAAAAACTAGTGCGTGGAAAGACAACCAGCGCACCCACCTACGCAGTGATGGCACCGGATATACGGAGACTAGAAAGTACAATCCAAAGACAAAGAAGTATGAACTTACGGGTCGCGACCAGACTAGATATGCACACACCGGAGTAAAAACCGGCAAGGGGAAGAAGGGCGGAGCCGCCCTCACCAACAAGAGACGCGAGCTGGCCCAACTCAATCGCCAGCGCGACCAACTGATCACGAACCCCGCCATTGCTCAGGCTCGGATTGATATGGCCAAGTTGTCCACCGAACTTGGCGCATCTCCCGCCGACATCGGCAAGATGAGTGACGCGGTATTCGAGGCCACCGCCAAGGTAACGAGAAGGACCGAGGCTGCCAAGATCGTACAAGAACTTGGTCAGAAGAAGCGACTTTCTCCCAGTGAGGAAATCAAATATGACACGGCTGTAAACGAACTTAGTGATATGCGCACGGCACAGCCGTTCAAGCAGGGTCAAATCCGCACCCACATCTATCACCAGTATGACCCCCGCATCGCCGGATGGTATATGAGCGGAAAGGCTCCAAGAGACTTCATGCTTGCGGATCAATTGGTGGCTGAGCCGGTAATGCGCATGTTCAAGGAAACCGTTATGGCCTCGCTAGCCTTCCCCATTCGCGTCAACATCGGGGATGAGATAGCGCGATTTGTTCCGGAGGGTGTAGTCAGCAGAATGTGGACCGTGCGCAAACTGCGCAAAGACCTTGACGGCGAACCCATGTTCCTGCCAGCTGGCAAGCCCGACTGGATTCTCAGAAAGACCGGACTCCGCAGGGGGGTCAAGGAAGTAAAATTAGACGGCACCGACTTCACTGAGTTCGAGTTGAAGCTGAGAGACGGGATGGCACGAGACTGGGATATGGCGAACACCTCGGGAGAGTGGCACGCACTCACTCCGACTGAGCCCGGATATTATGCAGCCCTTCGTGATGATCTTAGCTCCTGGGCTAGAGAGCCTATTGTCAAGAGACTCGTCGCCAGCAAGAACTTCGGTGGGAAGGGAAAGTTCCCCACAAACCCCAAGGACCTGAAGGGCTTCATTCGTCGCATACGCGATGAGCGCGTAAAAAATCCCAAAACAGGAAAGATGGAATACACGCAGGACGCGACCGATATGAGGAACTTCCTCAATGATACCTATCGTAGTATCAAGGGCAAGGGCGCGGGTCCCGGTACTTACAACACCCCCGAGTTTGAGGAATGGTGTAACAACTGGTATGACAGGGCGAAACTCTTTTCCGATCACGAGCCGATGAGGAAGGCAATGGAGGGGGCAGCCCCCACCGTGCAGGAACTAGAGGCGTGGGGAAGTGGCCCGGGGAAGCCGTTCCTATATCCAGTAAACGCCCCCATAAGAAACGGCCTTGCGGAGGGTGTAAAGATTGGACTGAGGAATCCCCTGTATGGAGCCTCTGCCCTCAACCCCTACCACTACGTCTTCAAATACGGTAGTAGCAAGTTGATGCAGGGCATTGGGGAGTGGACAAAACGACAGCTGTTCAACGATAAATACTACACGGTGCGCAACAAACTCATCGAGCGGAACAAGTTGGCTAGGGCTGCTGGCGAGATTGAAACCAGTCCGGAGGAGATGCATCGAATAGCAGGCGAGACCGCCGTGAAGTATGCACACCAGACCGCCTACAGCAACTCCACCACCATGTTCGAGGATATGTCAAGAAACATGGTTCCCTTCATCAGCGCCTATCGACAGTTCTTCGTGTACTGGGCGGGGGCCGTTGCAAAGCACCCCCTGGCCCTTGCCGCGTTCCAGAAGAATTATCCCGAGTTTCTTCGGGACCCATTCGGATTCACCAGCGGCGACAGCCAGTTCATCACACCGCAAATCCCCTTCTGGGCACCGGACTCAGAGACTGGGGCGGGATTCTGGGATCAGGTGGCTGCGCAGTCCCCGAGCGCCGGCCTAATACCACTGATAGGTATTCGGGCGGGCATAAGCGCCCTGGGAGAGGACCCCAAGGACTATGCGAATTTCCCCCTCCTGAAGGGGCTGGGCAACACCATGTCTCCATTCCAAAGAATAGCAAGGTTGACATACGGGCTCACCGGTGACACCACCCTGGGAGATATTTCGGAGTCCATCTTCGGAGATGTAAACAAGCTCGAAACCGCGCATGCTAACGCCATCATGGCCTGGACAAAGTACGGACCCGAGGGGAGCGGTTCTACGGGTGTAAATCTTGATAATGCACCCCTCGGAGTGAAGGCTCTATGGGCGCTGACTGGTGGGAAGGGTGGATGGGGAGAAAAGCATCTTCGCCCAGAGGCCCTGTATAACGAGATGACCAAGAGCTTCTCCCCCACTCCCTTCGGCGTCATGTACTCGCCCAAGGAACCGAGAGAAATGCAGAGTGCGTACTTTGAGTACCAGTCCGCCTTGAAGGCAAAAGACTTCGCCGGGATGAACCTTGTCCGCGAGAAGTATCCCAACTTCGACAAGGACCTACGTTATCACGACGCCAGCAACGAAGAAAAGTTAGCCATGAAGAAGGACCCAGCCAACTTCAACATGCTGAAGTGGTGGCAGTCACCATACAACTACGACAACGCCAACATGGAAATGAATCCCGTGGACTGGCAGGAGTCATTCTTCAACAATGGTGGGGAACGTTTGACCGATGCCGCACGAATCGCGGCCTACCACAACGTAATCACCGATATTTACGGCGGACACTACGTGGCGGGTAAAGATAGAACCTCTTCCGTTTACTACATGGGGGATATCAAGCTGGAGGCCCTTCAAAAGGGTACTGAGAAATTGATACAACAACGTAAGGACTGGGCGAAGGCCATTGCCAAGCAGGTGGGCAGGGAGACGGGGTTTAGCGAGTCTCAGCTTCTATATCGTTTCGAGCACCCCGGAGGGGTGGACCCGGACACTGGCAGGCGACTCGGGTGGGGGCTATGGAACGACATCATAAGGTCCAGGGGCCTGGACTATAACGAGTATGACATCAACTTCATCCAGCAAGCCGCCACGGCCGAGGGAGAAGTACGTCTTACGCCATTCACCGTTTCCGATGAAGATTTGAGTCGCGCCTTCCAACTGAAGAACATGATGGCGGACCCGAATCTTGGCAACAGGCTTATCTCGGAGACCCCCGAAAGTCAGAACATTGCTGCCACGAGGGCCGAACAGAAGCAGGGCATCTTGAAGGCAACCATAGCCCTCGCCTCTGACCAGTGGTACTTCATAACATCGGATCAGTTGCAGCTCGTCACTGGCAAACCGGCTGACCCCAAGATAAATATGGCCCAGGAGCAACTAAGGGTAGCCTACGAAAACTGGCACAAGGCCAAGTCGCCCTCCCAGGAATACAAGGACGGTCACAACGCCTACTACGCCCTACAGAAGAAGTTACTCGGCGGACTGAAGGGCGGCAAGGCCCTCATCGGGGGGCTTGATGACAGACTGGAGCACATAAGTCACTTTTCGGAGCCAGTCCTCACCACCATAGGAACTGGACCTCGTGCACGCGAGGCGCATACGGCCTGGTTGGGGTATGTGAAGGTGAGAGACCGCGAAATCAACAGCAAGTCTCCGAACTCAGATGCTATTGAGTCTGCGTGGGAGAAATTCTCGGCTAAGGGGACGGCGCAACCCGAGGAACAGCGAGCGTTGGAGATTGGTAGAGTGAGGATGTGGCACCGAATCCTTGAGACGGCTCACGACTACCGAAAGCAACTAACGAATAGCTACAGCGACTGGTATGAGGCAAAGGGTAACAGTGTAGGCACCAAGTTGGGCGGACAGTTGTCCGGTGATCTGAACTCCGCTATCAAACAAATGTCCTCGGTGAACCCGCGCTTCAAAAACGACATAAAGGAATACTTCGGCGGCAGTTCTAACGTCGGCGGCAGACTTCTAGACTGGTATAACTACTAAAATGAACGGAGGGAGGCAACATGTCAATTCCTGATTACACCCCGGACGGTAAACCGATCAAGCCCGGGAAGAAGCCCGCCGACAAGAAGCCCGGCGCTAAAAAGCCTTCCACCGGTAGTGGGGGCTCGGGAGGCGACGGCGATTATTCTGGTGGTAGTGGAGGCTCGGGAGGCAGTAGCGCCCCCGCCAAGCCCGCCGCCAAGCCCGGCGCGATAACCGAGGCCCAGAAGGTCGTCATAGCGCGCAACCTCAAGCAGGCATACAACAACCTCTTCCCACCCGGCAGCAACAGGTCCGTTCCAGACGGACTGCTGAGGACGGCCCAGAAAGAGGGCTGGGACGATAAGGCCAGCATTGTCCGCTGGATGAAGGACAGCAAGTTCAAGCTCTTTGAGAAAACCGAAGACGCCATAGTGCGCGGGAAAGAGGCGGCCCAGCAACTTGATGTCATCTTCGGAGAGAACAACAAGCTAAAGGCCGCATACGTCAAGACGTACATATGGGGCGCAACGATGACCTGGGATGACTTCCTTGACAAGAAGGTTGTCAACAGCAAGGCGTTTGTGAAGGAGTACCCCGGATATAAGGCATGGCGCAACCTACCGGCCAATAAGCACACCGACAACGCCACGTCCATCACCAATTTTGCCAAGCTCCGCAGCGACATGACGGGCTGGTACAAGGACATCATGGGCGATCCAAGTGCAACGATAAGCAACGCCGTGTTCAACCAGGCCATGAGTCAGAACATTCAGGACAAGACCGTCTTTGAGACATTTGTTCGCACCAGTGTGCCCGAGTATGCCGGTGCAGCCGCAACAGATGGTACTGGCGGGTCCAGCGAGGCACAGACCAAGGCTCAGGAGTTTGACGATCTCTGGACGGGCCTATTCGGGGAGGATTCAACTCCCGATGCGAAAATGAAGGCGGCGTTTATCCGGACCAAGGCAGAGGCCAGCATCACCGACTTCTTCAACGATGTCATCCGAACATCAGACCAGTTCAAACAAGCCAATCCGGACTTCGAGACGTGGGCCAACAACTTCACGGGTCTAGCCGACGCCAGTACGACCCACCTCGACCCTCTGAAGTTCTTCGAGGGGACCCAGGGCAAGGCCGAAGAGTTTGATGACCTCTGGACTGGCATTTACGGAGCGGACGTTGCTCCCGATCCGGCGATGAGGCGTGCCTACATCGCCAGTGCCGCCGACTCCAACGTCAATGACTTCTTCAACAACGTCATTCGAGTGTCCGATCAGTTCAAGAGGGCCGAGCCCGAGTTCGAGGCATGGGCCAGTGCATCCACCGGTCTTGCAGACCCCAGCACAATGCACGTAAACGGGACACTCTTTTTCCAGGAGAGGCAGGATTTACGGGACAAGTACGACGTACTCACCGAGGGCAAGGGAATGACCAACGACGCCTTAATACGACAGGCCATGCGGGGGCGGTGGTCAGCCGAGCGTCTTGAGCTGGAATTCAAGGCCAAGGACCCCAACTACGCGAGTACTGCTGAATACACGGAAAAGAAGGAGAGCCTACAGACCTATTGGGGGGGCATTTTCGGCTCTGACTCAGTGGCCCCAACGGCAGTATCGGACCAATATGTCCGTGGTAACAGCACCGATGTGACGAGTATGTTCGATGCCATCAAACAGACCGCAGAGTTTCAGACGCAGTACGGGAACTGGGCCGAGTTCCAGTCTGCTCAGGACTACGCCGGAAACAGCACCAAGATTCTGAGGGACCCGGCAATGTACAAGCAGTATCGGGATACCTTCAACCAAGCCTTCGCGGCGGTGGGACTGCCGGCACCACCGGAGTTTGAGAAACGTATGTTCGCCAGTGGGGTGGACCCGAGCACCCTCGAATCCAACCTGACCGACTACATACACACCAAGGATAGCTACAACACCTGGACCGGGGAGCCGGCCGATATGGCCACTGCCGCAGGTATCGGGAATGCCGCCGAGGGCGGCGACCTCAGACTGAGGATGAAGCAGGCACTGGAGGCTCATAAGGTATACACGACAAGTCAGTTTGCCACGACGGAGACCGAGAAGAAATCAGGACTTTCGACACAAAACATCTAAATCTAAAGGAGCATCATGAGCGAGGAACTCGACATTGAGGGTACGGAAGAAGAGGACGAGGAGGGCAGTCAGACCATCTGGGAGATGTTGAAGCTGGACGATCCCGGTGACGAACCCTATGCCGAAGAAGAAGACCATCGGGACGAGGTGGACGAGAAGGCCGACAAGTTGACTCGTAAGCTGGCATCCAAGATGGACAACATGAGCAAGAAGTTCGAGCACACCATGCTGAGGGAACGTACAAAGACCTACACTGAGCACGCGACGGAGCTGGAGCTGGACCTTTTCAAGACCATCGCTGCCGACGTGAAGAACCTTGAGGACTTCGACAGGGCTACCGCCCTCGTGAAGGATCGTGCTGTAAAGATGCAGGCTGAGGCAGATAAGTATCAGGCGCAGATGGAAGCTAGCGTCGCTGCTGCCACCGCAGCTGCATGGGGTAGTGGTCCCATCGGCACCCCGGCACCGAAGGGCGACGCAGACCTAAAGGAACGTGCGAGTAAGATCGCCAAGGGTGACACCCACGCTGCTCTATCTGCGCTACTGGATGGAGATAAGATGGTCGGGGGTATTGTCTAAAAACGCAGATTAGTGTGGTATAATGATGTTAGACAGGTAATCGAACGATACAGATATGTATTCCTCGTTACCAGAGCCGAATCGCCTCCGAGCGTTCAGCCCATAACGTCAATATAAGAAAGGGCATTGTAAACGCTTACCAAGGAGGCCATCATGGCATTTCCGACACCGGGTGTTGATATAGCGTCTTATGACAAGACTGCCAACACCTATTCACGCAACATCGATAGTGTTCTCTATCCGATGCTGTGCGCCAAATCACAGCTCATTGACCGTTTCCCCAAGGTGCCCGTCGATGGTACCAAGTTCGAGTGGGAGATGGCAAACACGCGTGGCAAGACCTTCACCTCCGCCGCATCCAGCACCTCTACGCAGGGGATTGGCGACGCGACGGCTCCTACTACTGCATCGAAGATTGGTTGCGGTACTGGTATCGGCAAAACGTTGCAGGCTGGCTCTCTCATCCGCAACGTCTCTCTAGCGACTCCGATTGGCACCTATGGTGCTGACGAGGTTATGCGTGTGACGGCCAACGACGGCACTGACATTACGGTGAAGCGTAACTACGCTCAGCCGGTTGGTTCAACCACCAACGTGGGCAGCGCGGTCCATACGGCCTCTTCGGTGATCGAGATTCTTACTTCTCCGAAGCACGAAGGCTCGTCTCCTGACGAGAACAAGTACGTCGACGTTAGCCTTGCGGCTAACTACACGCAGATTCTGGACTTCTACCTGACCGTCACTGGTTCGCAGCTGGCTAGCAAGCGTCTTATTGCTGCCGACTCTCTCCAGCGTCAGTTTGACGATAGACTCATTGAGCTTACGAATGAGATGGAGAGCATGCTTCTGTATGGTGCTGTCAACCCCGGTAGTGCTGCTACGGGTGCCGACACCGAGGCTAACGCCTGGATCGGTACCGATGCGTATGCCCGCACCACCAAGGGCTTCCAGCAGTTCCAGAACGTTGCGGCTGCATACTCGGCTGGTCTTGTTGACTATGCCTCTAAGGCTGTAACCGAAAACGCCATCAACCAGCTCGTCGCTAACCTGATGAGTGCTGGTAATGACATGACAAGTCCACTGATCGTCGTCACTCATCCCAACAACCTTCGTACGATTGCCGGTTTCGGCGCGGACAAGGTGCGTATTACGCAGGATGAGACCAAGTGGGGTCGTTCTCTGAAGTCCCTTGAAACGGACCTCGGCGTTGACCTGGAGCTGGTTCCTTGCATGAACTGTAGCAAGTCGGACCTCTTCATCATCAACACCAAGAAGGTGTTCTTGACCGAGTTCCGCCCCTTCGTGAAGATGGAGTGGGGCATTGACACCAGCACCCCCGATGGTACCGACTGCTGGAAGCAGCGTTATCTAGGTGAGCTGGGCGTCAAGGTCATCGACGGCTCCAAGAGCCACGCTAGTCTCCAGTACATCACTTGGGTGTGAGGAGTAACTAATGGCTAACACTACGCTTACAACTGCGGCAGTTGCTGGCATCAGCGCAAAGGTGGTTGCGGCTTGTGGTGGGGGTGCCGGTAAGCCCGGTGCCTCCATAAAGGCATTCACCGCCACCGCTGGTACGGGCAACTTTCCCATCGCCGGTCTGACATTGGACCTGTCGGCCCTGTTCCCGAACAAGGTTCTCATGGCCGTTGTCAGCCCACTTCACGACCCAGCTCGCGCGTCCGCCGACCTTGGTTTTCTGTCGGTATACGTTCCGGCTGCTAAGGGAGCCCCAGCTACGGGCAAAATCTACAGTTATGCCGCAACTGGCATTATGACTGCCGACGATACCGTGGCTATTACGGGTTACGTTGTGACCGGGTTCGCAATCGGTTACTAAAATCTAACCTCACTGGGAGGGACCAGTCAAAGGTCCCTCCCATACCCATCTCTCCGGGAGGATGAACTTTGAATATTATCCAGCTGAAGAAGGATATGCGTGCCGACGCCGAGAAGAACAAGCTTGAAGTCCCCAAGATAAACTATGGGACTGCGGTGTGGGGCCTCGGTGCCCGCCGGCTGGCTTGGCGTGTCTCTGGCCACTACGGCAAGGCAACTACGAACAAGAACGCACTATGGAGGCACTTCCACCCCCTCACCTTCGGCCAGATCGCCGTCCGTGTCGCCAGGGCTAAGGTCGGCGTTCACGAGATAGGCGACAGCAACACTGGCAAGTGGGTCGACATCTTTCTCCATGCCGTATACCTTCCGGGCGGCTACGCATGGTGCGCAGCCTTCGCCATTTGGGACCAAATCCGCGCAGCCATCATCAACGACATTCTTGACGACACAAAGGATGACTACAACAAATTGCGCAACATCATGCACGACCTCTTCTACGGCAACGCCGCTTACGTGCCGAACCTAGCGCGGGCATTCCGCGAGGGGCGTAAGGCTCATGGTTGGCAGGCGAAGAAGGTTGATTGGTCTGACGTGCAGGCTGGAGACATAATCATCTGCTACCACGGCGGCCACGTAGAAGTCTCCACCGGACCCGTGAGAAACAGCCGGGTACCGACCATTGGTGGCAATACCAGTACTTCTGGTAGCCAGGCCAACGGCGGCGAGGTGTGCATCAAGAGCCGCACTATCGGCTACGAAGCGACCAGTGCCGGGCGCATCATCCCGCCGAAGTCTTGACCTACACCGCCAACATCATCCCCGCGATGACCTCCGCCACGGCCCCTAGCGGCGTGGCGTCGTCAAGCGGAAACTCCAGCTCATACGTCGAATGGAGGGCGTTCGACCACACCAACTCTGTCGGCGGGGGCGCGGCGTGGGTCGCCCCCAGTGCGACCGGCTGGCTCCAGTACCAGTTCCCGATAGCGCACCTCATCAGGCGGTATGCGGTCACGTCGCGCAACTCCACCACCTACGTCCTCCCTCCGAAAACATGGACGTTCCAGGGCAGTAACGACGGCTTGACGTGGGACACGCTAGACACTCAGACGAACATCACCGACTGGGCCACTTCGCCAAACGTGCGCAAGGTCTTCGACATCGCGAATACGACGGCGTATGCCTACTACCGCATCGACGTCACGGCCAGCAACGGCACCACCGTGGGCGTCGGCGAGCTGGAGATGATGGAGAAGGTCCGGTTCTATCGACGCATGTGGAATGGGCACTCCGTCTGCTATAGGTTCAGGTGATGATGCGATGACAGCTCCGACCGTCATCACGACGGAAGTTACCGGCATATCGCGCGATCACGCTATTGGTGGCGGAACAATCACCGACCTGGGCGGCGGTATCCTGACGCGCTATGGTACCTGTTGGAGCAAGTCGCACGACCCGACTACGGCAGACCCACACACCGATAATAGGGACATCTACACACCGTGGAACAACGTAGGTCCTGACCCCAACACTGAATACACCGATGTTGGTACCCTTCACATCACCACCCAACACGGCACCACCGAGAACCCCCTAGTCTATGACGGCTATCGCTTCACCGGCAACAACTATGTAGACAGCGCCGAACGCGGCGTCGTTGAAATCAGCCATCAAACCGCCTACGCTGGGGGGTGTCATGACATCATTTTCCGCAACTGTTACTTCTGCACCTCGACACTCCCCACCGGAGGCAACGGCGTCCACATCGGTGACAGCGGAGTGCTAGGCGAGGCGATGCACGACATCACCTTCGATCACTGTTACTTCGAGTATCAGGAACGCATGATATTCGAGTGCAACGGTAGGCGCTATGCCGCCGGTCACGGGACCGGAGACTATCCTGGCTACTACAACCTCAATCTCACGAACAACTACTTCGAGGTTAGCGGTGCCGAGTCCATCTCCATTGATGACGACAACCCCAACCACGTTTACAACGCGCAGGACTACGGCAACGGGAAGATCAACGTAATCGGCAACTATGTTGAGGGTAGTGACGGGTCGGGGCGCAGCCACGATCCCGTGTGGGCTTGGTCATATACCCTGGAGTTCAACCGTGTGGCCCACGTCCTCTGCACGGGAAACTTCCTCGGACCGGCTCCCTCCGCCACCCTGAACACACGCGCCACCACGGGCGACGCTCATGCGCCCAACATGGATTGGGTCTTCTCTGGCAACACGATTGACATGACGCGGGTTATCGCCGGGCTCAGTTACCCGAACCTTAGCGGCGGTGGCAAGCTCTGGATGTGCGGCAACGTTACGGGTGGCGTCACCGTCTCCGACACGCTGATTGGTCCAGTCCCATGGCAGAACCAAAACTATGGGTGGGGCTACTTCATTGACTGCGCCAACCTTCACTTCGGCGGGTCAACGCTACACGGCTTCGCCTCCCAAAACCCCTCCATTGAGGGCGGCTACAGTGGCTTTACTCTACCAACACTAGTCTAGGAAGATCGCATGTCCGCAAATCTTGTTCACAACTACGAGATGCTCGACAAGGCACAAGGCAGTCTTGCGGCTGCACCACGCACGGCTATTGCCAGCAGCTACATCTACCTTGATCCCTCGTGGTTCGATGGCGCATCCTACTATCTTGAGGTAGTATACAAGAACACCCTTACGTCCAATTATGCCGATGGCATCGCTCTCGTTGACCACAGCGACGGCGATGCGGTCCTGGCAACGCTGACGCCCGTCGCAAGCACGACCGTTTCAACCCGCCTGCGCTCTGCCCCATTCATTCCCACTTGGGGAAAGCACGTCTATGCCTTGTCTCTGCCACAGACAAGCGTCAACTCAGAAGTCACTGTCGCCACCTGCCGCATCGTCATCGTGCAGAAGGTCGCCACCAAAACGCGCTTGCAGATTCCTTTGCTTACGGACAACTTCTCCGCCACTGCAATCACCAATACCTTCGCCATTCGCCACAACAGCGGCGACTACACCGCCGAGGACAAGCGTTGCTCCTGGTTCACAAAGCAGTCAAGCGACTTCGCCGCTCTCTTTGGTGATACTCCTTGGACACTTGAGGCGGTTCTTAGCTCCGACAACGCCACCCGCTACGGCAAGGTGCAGCTCTACAATGAGACCGATGGTACTGAGGTGGCGGCGAGCGAGGTGGTGCAGGCCAGTCCCGGGCTGACTGTCCAGATCGCTGAGAAATCTTTCGCGAACAACGCCACCAACTGGTCGGATGGCGATGTCATGGCCCTGCGCGTTCGTTCCTCTCAGGGCTCCTACTACGGAATGTGCTATCGCGCGGCTCTATACGTGACGCTCAATCCGCTGTCTCAGGGCGAGGCGTGGCTGCGCTGCGGTGTGCTTCAGGACAACACCACGGGGCAGACAGTCGCTCAATGGTCGCGAGCCAAGTGCGAGACCAGTTCCTATTCGACCCCGGCCTTCTACTTTGACATCTCGGGACTCTGTCTCGATGCTACTACGGCAGCGGCCCGCATCTCTACGTTCTCGACTAATGACAGCGGAACAATCGGGGCTGTTGACCTTGACACGCACATCTGGAATTCGGGGAGCAAGGCTCACTACCGCAGCGGGAAGCTGAGTTCTGTCACCAATGGATATCGTATCATGGGTCGCCCCGCCACGACCACCAATGCGCAGACGGCCTCGGGAGGGTTCCTCGTCGTTGCCTTTGGCTCCCTGGTACCATTCGTAGACCAGATAGAGGGCCTCATCCAGGGTCAGGTCTATCATGTACGCGCCTATGCCGTGAATGCGGACGGGATCAGCTACGGGGAAGTGGTCGACTTCTACACCCGGCGAGGGCGAGGCTTTAGACTTACTTACGGAAAAGAACCTATACCTACTGGTGTAACATTATAAAGATGGGACGAGGAGGTGCTATCGCATGTTGGTGACATTGACAGACCTACTTATGCTGGTAAATGATGAACTTGAGAACACCATCGAGCGGGGGTCGTCCGGTGCCGTTGGCGACGGCATATCTACCGTGTTCCTTGTTGCACCTCAGGCCCGCACCGTTCTTGACAACGATAACTTCGCCTGCTATGTCGATGAGGTACGAGACTTCACGGGCGTTATGGACTTCTCCTCGGGAGTGTTCGACTTTGAAGACCCGCCCTCCCCGGAAGCTGCCGTGACGTTTGACTTCGATCACGTCTACTGGAGCGAGACCCTGGTAACGCAGGCTATCAACGCCGGTATCAACAGCGTCTTCCCCTATTTCTACAACCCCACCACCGAGGTGATGAGTAATGCCCCGGAGTATACCTTTACTACGGTCGGGGCGGAAGTGGTTACGATGGTTGCAACCACGGGGACCACGGTCGCCAAGATAAAGAGAAGTAAGTACACTACATACAGAAGTGGGGATGACTTGGTGTTGCGGTGGTATGGTGGCGCTCCCAGCGGAACCCTCAGGGCCAACATTGTATGTCGACCCGCGCTGGTGGGTGGTACTCTGAATGTGACAGACAGGGCCAATGCACCCATCATCAGTTACGCTACCTATTCCCTTCTGAATCAGAAGCAGGCCGCGCGCATGCGCGCAGACACCGCCCTAGCCACCGTTGGTCAGGGAAACCTCTCTCCGCGACAGATGAATGACGCATCCAATAGCTTCTTCCTCCAGTATCAGGCACAGTGCCAACAGGGCAAGCAACTTCCTTGGAGCATGAGCTGATGAAGGGGGACGCTGATCTCAGACTGGGGACCGGTGCGGACGCCAAGGAGTACTATCTATACCCAGATAGTACGACAACCGACAACCTCGGCAACCTCATCCACGGCAAAGACAAGCCCAACGTCCCCATGAACGCCAGCGGCGGCACCCCCACTCAGTCCGGGGGCGTGTTCGATGTAAGAGATACGGAGGGTGATAAGGCCATCGCTCACCTGGACTGGGTGCAGGGTGAGGGCCAGAAGACTCTTGACGCACAGTCCTCCGTGGACTCGCGATATCTCGAAAGTTCATACATGGATGTCTCCGTGAGTGGTCGTCTTAGGTTGCTCCCCCCCATAGTCAGCACCGAAGCGCCGAACACCGCTGGTCCCGTCTTCTCGGCCTGTGGTTACATCTGGATGGGGGGTTCGCTCGGCACGCTGAAGTATACAAACGACGATGGCGTAACGTGGAATGACGCGACCATTGGCGGCACCGCGATAAATAACACGATAGGTGGATTCACTACTGACGGTACAAGCCTCTACTTCTGTGTTTCCGGAGGTGACTCAACGGGCATCTGGTCCAACAAGGGCGCGGCTGTCGGAACCTTTGAGAAGTTCGGGGCGACCACCCCCACGGACCTTCGCACCATCTCCCCCATCGAGCACATGGCCTACAACGGGGGCTTCCTCTTCGCGGCGACAGCCCTCGGGGCAGGGCTTGTTGACTCTACTACCGGAGTATACACGCAGAAGGTTCCCGCGTTCCTCAATGGTACAAACGAGTCCAAGGCCCTGGTGTCGGCGGGCAATGCAGTGTATTGGGTGGTGGCGCAAAATGGTAGATCATATGTCTACAAACTGACCTATGAACCAGCAACTTCGGCCATGGTTACGGAACAGGCCGCCGAGTTCCCGGCTGGCTACATAGCAACCTGTGCCGTGGGCTACCTCGGAAACGTTGACGTTGGCGGATACTTTGAAAGTCATGTCCCCGGTGTGGGCAAGGGTGCCGTCTATCGGCTTGCGGGTGGAGTGTCGGCCCTCCTCTTCGAGATAGGGGACGAGCCAGAGAAGACAGAAGTTCCCGCATCTATTGACAATGACAACAGAATCAGGGCGGCGTGCATCGGCGTCAAGGATGAGTATTTCCTTACCGAGAGAGCTTGCTGGCGCTGGGACATGGATGATGGCGGACATTCCTTCGTCTTCGGCGGACGCGGGGACTCAGGGCTCCTGGACTTCCCCGGCGCGGGGTCTGATACGCGCATTCTTACCGAAACATCTCACGACGTACTCCCCACCGGGGGCATCATCACACACGTTGGAGAGTACACGATCCACACCTTTATAGACACGGGAGTACTGGTGTGTCCTCCGCGTGTCGATAAGTACGGCAACCTGCTCTCTCCCATAGCCGCAGAGGTTCTTGTGGTTGCGGGCGGCGGTGGCGGCTCCTCGGGCGGCGGCGGCGGCGGCGGTGTCCTGGCGGGACTAGAGACACTTAGTGGAAGTATGGCCGTAACTGTTGGCGCGGGCGGCGGGCAGGGAATTGTGGGCGGAGCGGGCGCAACAAATGGTGGGCTCGGAGGAGACTCCATCTTCGGTTCAAAGACCGCCAAGGGCGGCGGTGGCGGGGGTAAGTTCGAAACAGCTGGTCAGGCCGGTGGTTCCGGTGGTGGTGGTGGCGTAAATGGCAACAGTGTTACGGCTGGCGGCGCTGGTACCGATGGTCATGGCTTCGGCGGAGGTAGTTCGGGCAGCACAATCGCCCCGTATCCTGCGGGCGGCGGCGGCGGCAAGGGTGCACCCGGAGAAAGAGGGTGGTCAACCTAATGTCAGTAACGGTAACCAGAACAGCCACCGCGACTACATGCTCGGAGAGGTGGACCAACTTCAATGCCAGCTTCCTTCAGTATTGGGACTCTTATCTTGCCATATTGAGGCTTCAGGCAAACGATTCAGAGAAGTGGGGGTATGCTTCAGGCTACGGCTTCTCCATACCGGCCGATGCCACCATTACAAATATTAGTACAGCTGCTTTTTGGTGGGGAAGTCACGCCGGTAGCTATGTATGGCTCGAACAAAATGGCGTCAGGGTGGCCTACGATACGGGGGCCGTGTCTGGGCGCTGGATGACTGGCGGCATGCCCCTGGCGGGCGTCACCCCCGCAATGGTCAACCAGCCGGCGTGGTCCTCGATGGTGTACATCGGCAGAACTACCGGAGCGGCGGTCAACGTCAATATCGACCAGATAACGTGCAGCATAACGTATGAGCCCGCATACGTCGCCCCACCTGCCCCGCCGCCCCCCCCGGAGGCTCCGGATCAGACAACGGTTCCCATACTATCCACCCAAGCCTGCGACTACGCTTGGTCCACCCGCCTGAGGTGCAATGGCACCATAGTCTCTGACGGCGGCAGGGCTATCCAGGACCACGGCTTTTGTGTACACCAATGGCCGGCATCCCAGCAGGGAACTGTCGGGGTGGCTGGCGGCGCGGTGGGAGCGTTCAGCCTCATCATGGAGAGACTGTTCCCGAGCACCAGCTACTATATCAGGGCCTACGCTGGCAACGTAAACGGATATGGATTTTCACCCTGGGAGGCCGTCGCCAGCACGGAGGCACAGAAAGCCGGTAATGGCGGGACGGGACTGGTTAGCAGTATCTCGGGTCAGTCGACGGGTTACGCGGGTGGTGGCGGTGGCGGCATGTATTCCACGGGTACCCCCGGTGGGGCAGGATACGGTGGAGGCGGGGGGATATCGGGTGGAGGTTGGGGCGGTTTTGGCATCATCAACACTGGTGGTGGTGGTGGTGGTGCAGGTGAAGGCGGCTGGGGCGGCGCAGGCGGCAGGGGCGTTGTTGTCATACGCTATAAGACCGCCAATGCTGTTTCGACTTCCCCGTCACTATCTACGTCCATCTTCCGTCCGTCTATCGCTTATCGCGGAGGCAAATTGTTTGCCCCCTACTCCAGGGGTGAGGACGCTAAGATTCTCACCATTACGGGGAACACTCTGGCCAACCCCACCATTGTCACCACATCAGCAGCTCACGGCATACTGGCGGCTACAGCTCAGGTCGTGGTCATCACGGGGAGCAACTCCAACCCGACCATCAACGGCTCCTATGTAGCAACGAGAATAGATGATACTCACTTCTCTATCCCCGTCAACGTGACTACTGCCGGAACGGCGGGTTTACTTCTCTACAACCACAGCGTCGGATGGGCACTCACCGCCGGCGGTTGCAACAACGTCGGTTGGCTTACGCAGTCACCCACCACATTCCACACCGGCACGATGAAGAAGGACTACAGGTATGCCTCGGTGTCGCATGACCTATTGCCTGACGGTGCCACCATCAGGCCACTGAGCTGGCTGATAGATGGCGAGTACGGCACGGCGGATGGGGTTGCCTTCAGTCCGCATGAAACACGCTTCCCCATAAACCAGCAGGGCTACTCCATCCAGACGACTATGGGAATGACCCCCGACTACACTCACTCCGTCTCCCCCGTGACGAGGGGTACTGTCGTCATCTGGGACTTCGTAAAGACCCCCAAGCACACATACAACCTCGACTGTCGGACGGGAGCGGGTAATGGAAGCTGGCGTGAAAATCCAGAGGAGGCTATTGCCGCTCTGTTCCAAGCCGCTGACACCCGGTCCACCTTTGAGGATAGATACAACGGGGTGTATACTGGCATCATGGATGGGATAGAGTTCAAGCAAGCTGCTAGATCACTGAAGGAAGGCCCCTCGGGCCTAGTCAAGATAACAGTTCGTGAAGTAGAATGAAGGGAAACGATGAGCGAGTGGACCGTTGACACACTGAAGGAGCATATTGAGACCCTCTTCGCAGCAGAAGGTGAAGCTACGGGGATCGCCATGTCGGCAGCGACGAAAGCGGTTGACAAGGCAGAACGCCTTGCGGCCGAGCGCTCAGAGAACCAGGACAAGCTCGCCTCCGAACGTTCTCACCAGCAGAACGAGTGGCGGTCTGCGCTGAGTGATTTGAGCGCCACAAAGATTTCCCGTGGGGAGTACGACATCGCTCATCAGGTGATGGTCGAGAAGATCGGCCTTCTCGCTTCGCGCCTTGACACACACGGCGGTGAGAAAAAGGGCGCCAGCTCAACCTCTGCGTGGGGTCTTGCGATTCTTATGGCCATCTTCGCTGCCGTCCCGACCATCATTCTGCTCGCCCGCTGAGGGTTGCCAGGTCCGCAATTAGTGATAGAATAAGAACAGGTCAACAGGGAGAGGATATGAATGACGGTGACGACACGCTGCGTCAGCTGCGCGAGCTGGAAGAGAGTACAGACTGGGAGTTGTCTGGGGACGTGCTTGCTGTCAACGACCCAGAAGGAGAAGACTCTAGCGTGGCAATTCTGCCCAGACCAGACGAGGGCTCGGGACTTGACTCAGGAGAAGAGATGAACGACATCCTAAGCTGCGTGCTGGATATGGTAGCGAACAAGGACGTGGTAGACATCCTGGTGATAGTGAACATGGTAGATGACGATCAGACAGTACTCACCACTCTGGATAGAAACGATATCATCATAGGCACGCTTGAAACAGCAAAAATGAACTGGTTTGCTACCCAAGTTGACCTACAGAACATGGAAGA